>Ga0068712_1001484_pt1 | contig 32906 bp, 24 predicted proteins | sample MTBAKSrepl1MetaG_FD_62987 | JGI IMG/M metagenome (GOLD analysis project Ga0068712, IMG submission 62987) | Enrichment culture microbial communities from Arthur Kill intertidal strait, New Jersey, USA, that are MTBE-degrading - MTBE-AKS1... | ecosystem: Environmental > Aquatic > Marine >... | reverse complement strand
CTTATCTACACTTGAAACTCTTCGGTTTGAGGGGCGAAACAGATTCTCCCATCTTTACCTGGTCAGTGTCTTGACTCTCTAGCATAGCACTTCTATATCATGATACAAGGGGTGAAGGATTGGGGAACAAAATCTCGGGTGGAAAATGGTGTCAATTCTCCGATCCTTCACCCCTTACATATTAGCTTTTCCCATTCAGAGTGTTCAGATCTGAGAATACTTTTTGAAATTGTTCCGCACCTTCTCGGTCGGTGATCGCCAGCACTTCATCGCCAACTTCAAACACTGTATTTCCATGTGGCATCACAACTTCTCCTTTGCGGAAAACAGCAGCCAGAACACATTGTTCGGGTAAATTTAAATCTTTGATGGCTTGCCCGATTGCAATCGCTCTGGGTGGAATTTTTTCCTCCACCAGCGCATAATTCCCTTTGCGTAATTTCAACAGGGTCATCATATCGCCTAGTGACATTTCTTCTTCAATCAAGCTGGACATGATCTCTGCGTGATTTACGGGCACATCCACACCAAATACCTCATTGAACAACCAGGCATTGCGTGGATTGTTGACACGGGCAATGGTTCGATTGACCTTAAACTGTTCTCGAGCAATGTAACATAACACTAAATTCTCTTCATCATTAGTAGTGACTGCCACAAAAACCTGAGCTCTGTCAAAACCAGCGTGTTTCAATATGCTCAGATCGAGAGGGTTGCCTTCAATAATCACTTCGGTAGGCAGTTCTTTGTGTAAACTTGCCAGTACCTTTGGTCTTGATTCAATAACACGCACGATATGATCTTGTTTCAGGAGATTTCGAGCTAAAAAGGTGCTGGTCCGTCCACCACCGGCAATAATAACAAACATATCAAACCTCCTGGTCGGTGTTACCAAATTTTTGTCGTAAAGCTTCAATGCCAACATGGGTTGCGCTGAAATACAAATGGTCATCGGATTCGAATACATCCTCCATATTGGGAATGAAGGAATTCCCGCAGCGGGTGATGGATGTCAGAACAGACTGACCTGGATTTTGTCCTAAATCTGCTACTTTCTTGCCAACCCAATGCTCCGGGACAATCACCTGATAGTAATCCACAGCACCATCCCCAAAGGAATAAACCACTTTAAACTGTTCGTTCAGTATCATTTCTTCCAGACGGGAAGCGCTCCAACTGGTGCCACTGATAACTTCAAGATTGAAGAGTTCAAAAATCTTGCCAACACTGGGTTCAAAATTTCTGGCAACCACATTGCGAATTTTGAATATTTCTTTCGCAACCCGGCCAATGACCAGATTGGTAGCGTCATCACTGGTAACTGCTGCAACCGCATCAGTGCTTTCAATACCAGCACGCTTTAATACATCCTGACTGAGCGCATCGCCTTCCACGAATCGACCTCTAAAGGAAGGTTTGAGTATATCAAAAGCTGACTCTTCTAAATCGATGATGGATACTTCATTTCCATGTTGGAAAAGTAATTGTGCCAGTTCTGAACCCAGACGTCCACATCCTACAATTAAAACTTTCATTTCATCCTTCTTCTAATCAACCTGATAAGGCACTTCCACAATGACGATATCTTTTTGCCCCATCAGGACTTTCCGTAATGTATCTGCTGTGCGCATATGCAGCGCATTCGTCCAGAAACGTCTGGGAATAAATTGCGGAATCACAATAGTAATGATCTCATTTTCCAGGCGATTATTGGATAATTCTGTTACGTAATCGATCAGAGGCTCAATCATTAAGCGATAAGGGGATTCCAAGATAACCAGTCTAACCCCATCACCCCAGGTTTCCCATTTATTCTGCAATTTAATTGCTTCGTCATCATCAATAGAAACATGCACAACCGTAACATCTTTAGACAAAGACTCAGCGTATTTAAGCGCTTTTATTGTTCCTTGATGCACACTGGCAATTGGTACAATCACGCGATGACGGCCGATATGATGTTGACCGGCATATTTTTCCAGACTGAGGTGAGCTGCCAAATTTACATAGTGACGGTGAATGGTTATAAAAATCAAAACAAGGATTGGTAACAAGATTACCACCACCCAAGCGCCATCCGCAAATTTGGTTACTGCGAAAATGATCATTACAAAGAAGGTCACGACAGCCCCAAAACCATTGATAATCATCTTCAATAACCAGGTTTTTTCATAACGAACCACAGATCCTGGTTCAATTTTTTCTTCACCTGGTTTTAAATGTCCACTTTTCCACCAGCGATGTGCCATCCCACCTTGTGAGAGAGAAAACGAAAGAAATACACCAATCGCATACAAGGGAATCAATCTTGACACATTGGCTTGAAAGATGATGACCAAAATGGAGGCAATGATTGCCAAAGCTGCAATACCACTCGAATATACCAGACGGCTACCACGATAGGTAAGTTGGCGTGGTAAGAAACCATCCTTGGCTGTCAAAGCTCCTAAGCGGGGAAAATCCGCAAAAGCTGTGTTTGCAGCCATTACCAGAATTACCGTGGTACCCACTATGGTAGCCAGGTATAAAATGCCACGCCCATCGAAAACGGTTCTGGCAATCTGTGAGACTAATGTTTCGTGTTCAGAGGGGATGGCTGCGACTTTTCCTGCCAGGAATGTAACGCCGATTAACATCGATCCTAGGATCATTGCCATGAAAATCAATGTTGTGCCAGCATTCTTACTGCGAGGTTCACGAAAAGCTGTGATGCCATTTGAAATTGCTTCCACACCGGTTACTGAAGCAGTTCCACTGGCAAAAGCTTTCAAAATCAAGAATAAACTCAAAGCCTGCGGTTCAGCCAGAATGGTTAGTTCAGGTGGATTGGTAACCAATCCCAACGTGCCTGAAAAATAACGAACCAACCCTACGATGATGGTCATATACATGACCACAACAAAGAAATATGTAGGAATGGCAAAGGTGATGCCCGATTCTTTCACACCGCGTAAATTAATAAGCATGATGAACATGATAAAAAAGACAGCTATTTCAACACGCCAACGAAAAATTTCCGGGAAAGCGGAAACAATTTGCGCTACCCCAGCCGAAATCGAGACAGCCACCGTAAGGATGTAATCTGTTAAGAGCGCCGCTCCGGCAATTTGAGCCGGTACTACACCAATGTTATCACGGGCAACAATATACGCCCCACCACCATCCGGGTAGGCATGGATGGTTTGCTCATATGAAATGGTTAAAATGGTCAACAAACCAACAATGCCAAGAACGAGCGGTAGAGAATAGGAAAGCGATGCCATCCCGGCAGCCGCCAGCATCATCATCAATTCCTGCGGACCATATGCCACGGATGACATTGCGTCCGAAGAAAAAACTGCCAGACCAATCAATTTGCCGATGGTCTGGTGCGGTGCATCTGCTGTTCGTAAGGGTTTACCGATCAGCCAATTTGTCAAATTTCGGTGAGGTTTAAAGTCTGTGCTTCGAACCTGTACGGTTGTCCCGTTTTTATCATCTAAATTCATTGTTACCTTGTCCGGGAATTGAAAAACTCAACTCCATCTTACAAAGTGAGAGATTATAAGACGATGTCAATCGAATGTCAATGATCAATATCATTGGTAGTAAGCATATAATCGCCCTTTAACAAGGCGGTTGATGAGATTACCAAAATAATAATTTTATTATAACTTTAATTTTGCTTAATTGTTTGTATGGCAAGAAGTATTTAATGGGTGGGTTTAAATACGGTTTGGCTCTTGGAAAACCTGGCTCTTTTCTGGTAGGACTCTCTTTCTGGCAGTTTCTCATACGGGCGGGTTCTGAACCCGCCCGTACCAATCTTGGTGTCAAACCAGGATTCACAAATTCAATTATTCTTCAAATTGGAAACTCGCCACTACGTGTGATTATACAAATCCCAATCTTCCTTACCGCTGGTATGCAGGATTACGATGGAATAAAGTTGGTCTTTGTTAGCAAAGTAATAATGATCAAAGTTGTATGATTGACCACTGTTCGTATCGAAGCGAGTGTGAACCGCACGATTTCCTGCAATCTGCATTATGTCATAAGTCTCGGCATCAATCAGGTAATGCTCTACTAACCAATCTTCGAGATCAGCGCCTTCTGGTGGACGAAACTCTTCACGATCCTGCGGGTGGGCGATAAATATAACAGCCGTCATCAGCCAGTTCGACCACCTGAACTGGATTTTCTGCAAGAACATCCATTGGTTGGCATTCACCACGAAAGAAAGCCCATTCATCACATTCACTGCCATCTGGGAAAATGCAAACACCAGGTTGAGAGCCATCTTCTGCTGTACGAATATCTACTGTGCCGTCATTCTCTTCACAGAACACGGATGCCGGGTTGGGCATGTTGGCACCCATATTGAGGCTATCACCGGGTTCGCAATCACCGCGATAGAAAGCCCATTCATCACATTCACTGCCATCCGGGAAGACGCAGAAACCAGATTGAGAGCCATCCTCGGCGGTACGGATTTCAAGGGTTCCACCATTTTCTTCACAGAATACGGAGGCTGGATTGGGCATATCTGCAATGTCTGAGTCGGTTTTATCAGAGCCTGTTGTCAGGTTGCAGGCCGTCAGGAATATCATTCCGATCGATACAAACAGGGTAAAAAGGGATCTAGAAGTCATCTCATCCTCCTGATTTCTAGCACTGGGGGGAAACGCTCTCCCCTTTGATGGGATCTGTGCATTCAGGATTTCTGTTGAATTGACGATGAGAACTATGAAATTGTTCCGATTTTCACAGATAATTTACCGAAACCCAAGCAGTGAGGGAAATGAATATTTCTGAATCGATTTAACTGTATATTCCCGGCCGGAGAGAATAGCTTCGGCTGCCCGAATTCCACTCAGAATCGCAGGTCCGATCCCTTCTCCCATATCCCGAGTAGCTAAACCGATTGCATCGCCAACAATGAACGCATTCCCTTGCCGTAAAACAGCGTTTTTCCCACGCAGATAATAAGAATGCCCGACAGGTTTATACTCATGACCTTTAACCAAACCCATTTTTTCCAGCTTCTCAACCAGCAGCCCCCAATGACGCTTTAATGTGTCGTTATTGGATTTCAGCTTTTCTGCACTACCTCCCAATCCAATATTTACAAATCCGTTGGCTTTGGGTACATACCAGGCGTAACCGGGAAGTTCATTCTGGAAGAACCATAAGTGACAGCGTTCGTCTGAGTAATCATAAGCGAATTCTTCTTCCTGCGCGACGATTAAAGCTCCTTTATGGTCATCCAAATCATTCTTAAAAAAGGTTTTTTGGATTGGGCAGTTTGTTCCACCTGCTCCGACAATGGTTTTCGCTGAATAGGTATTGTCGATCAGATAGCGATCATATTCGACTCTGATTTCCTTAACGGTGTGATTGATAAGCACAGGATCAGAACGATGAAGAAGCCAATTATCAAATTCGACTCTGCGAATCGCGTATTGGTTGGTACGCAGTTTGAACTGGAAATCTTTTATGGATACTTGAAAATTGGTGAAGTGTTTTATACCGAATGGATAATCTGCCGGATTGATTTCCAGATCACGAAGGACGAGTGGGGTAATCCAACCAGCGCAGGGTTTCACGCGCGGGAAGGTGGCTTTGTCCAGCACAAGAAAGTCAACCTGATGCTGGGCTAGCTTCCAGGCACAGGCAGCACCCGCAGGGCCACCACCAACAATGATGACGTCAACATTTTTCATCTTCGCTAACTGACCCTGCAATCCGGCTGTGATGTGCCGATATGAGTGAAAACAATCTGCCACAGTTGTGAACTGCGTGAACGAAAACCTCCAGCACTGCTCAGTAAGTAATAACGCCACATCCGATAGAATGTGTCACCATATTTCGGTTGTAGCCTGGGCCAGGCTTTTTCAAAATTCGTATGCCAGGCCATAAGTGTGGGATCATAGTGAGGGCCAATATTGTGCCAATCCTCCATGACGAATAAGCCTTCCATCGCTGAACCAAGCTGGGTTATCGAGGGTAGCATACCATTGGGAAAAATGTACTTGTCGGACCAGGGATCGCCTGTGGTAATAGAATTATTATTGCCGATCGTATGCACAAAGCCAATCCCATCTTCTTTCAAACAACGCTGGACAACCTGCATGTACGTACGGTAATTCTTGTATCCCACATGTTCCATGATACCGATTGAAATAACGGCGTCGAATTTTCCTTCCACTTCGCGATAATCCTGCAAACGCAATTCCACAGGCAAACCTTTACATAATTCCTTCCCAAGCGCCACCTGTTCTTTGGAAATTGTTAATCCAAGGACTGAAGCGCCATATTTTTCGGCTGCATATTTGGCAAAAGCACCCCATCCACAACCCAGTTCCAGAATTTTCATACCAGGTCTGGCACCAATCTTTTTACATACTAAGTCCAGCTTGGCTTCCTGGGCTTCGTCCAGAGTCTGCGCTTCTTTCCAATACCCGCAGGTGTAATTCAGGCGTTTATCCAGCATTTGTTGATAGAGGTCATTCCCAAGATCATAATGTTTGATGCCGACTTCGAAAGCCCGGCTTGCAGATTGCCGGTTAAGGATTTTTGCACGCAATACCTCAAAGAGATAGCGCGTTTCATTCTTCACTTTTTCATCCAGGTGAGCCCTGAGTACCCGCGTGATTAATTCATCTATTGCTGGGCAATCCCACCAGCCTTCCATGTAAGATTCTCCCAATCCGAGCGAACCATCTCGCAAGACTCGCTCATAAAAACGATCATCATGTACCTGAATATCCCATGGATTTTTTCCATTAACTTCAATTTGTGTGTTAGATAACAATTCGCGGATTACGGTTTCGGATTTTTGCATTTTCATCTCCAATTCTTAATATGATTGACTCAGCTCGGCAGAATGAAATTGAGAAGTCACATTATCGAGAGGATATCTTCTATTGTAGTAGTAACACGTATTCATTTCAAGCCTGGTGTATGATAATTTAATGGTTATGAGTCATTCAAGTATTGGGTCTTCGAATGTAATATAGGAAATTTTGGTGATGTTAAACCAGATTGTGATTATATTATTGTGCGTTGGAGATAAATCATCTCAGGACAGGGAATTAGCAATGCTCATGAAATTGCCCAAAGAATAATGGAAGATATGAAAAAAATTATTACCAGTATATGGGATGCAACAGATCATTTAGAGACGGAAGACGATATCATTGCTTATTTAGAAGCAGCGTTGGAAGATGGAGACCCTTTCTTAATTTCAGCTGTCTTAGGCGATATAGCCAGAGCTAAAGGTATGACACAAATATCAAATCGAGCAGGTTTAGGACGAGAAAGTTTGTATAAAGCGCTCTCTCAAAATGGCAACCCGGAATTTGCCACAGTACTCAAAGTAATTAAGGCGTTGGGTTTACAATTGCATATTGCCCGTCAGGATAATGGAAGTCTGGTGAGCTGAGTATGTGCGATATTATTGTGTATTATGTTTAGGGAAATTAATTCATAAACCTGTAGGGGTAGGTCCAAGACCTACCCCTACAAGGACCTACCCCTACGTGTGATGCTGGCATTATGCCCGGAATGGGGACTTAGCCACCAAAAATCCATCGATATGACTGGAATTCTTTACCATCTCATCATACAATGATTGTGGTATCATCATCCGGCTTTTGAAAGGGGACGATGAAAGCGAATAAACCACATCATTCTAAAAAATATTTCCATGATGAAGGATTTGGTGGATTGGGCGGTAGGGGTGAAGGATTGGAGAATTGACACGATTTTCCACCCGAGGTTTCGTTCTCCGATCCTTCACCCCTTGTACCTTCCCCTACGATTGTCTATTGAAAATACGTCAGATGATGGGTGGGATCCTTGGAATAACACTTGTGAAAGAATTAACTAAACGAATTACACCCAATTTGTCCTGATAATTTATGAAATTCATATTTAATTCAGAAATCGTGGTGAGGAATTACCACGATTTCTGTTATTGACTTTCAACTGTCAAAACTTTTTACTTTGATCTACACCACCGGTACAAACTGACTGTTGTAAAGCTCAGCATAAAAACCGTCTTTTTGCAGCAGATCTTCATGTTTGCCCTGCTCAACGATGTCGCCTTCATTCAGTACCAGGATCCAATCGGCATCCCGGATGGTGGAAAGACGGTGGGCGATAATGAAGCTGGTACGTCCACGCATCAGATTGCGCATAGCTTTCTGAATCAGTAACTCGGTATGTGTATCCACGGAACTGGTGGCTTCATCCAGAATTAACATGGCCGGGTCAATCAGAAAGGCGCGTGCGATGGTTATCAGCTGTTTTTGACCAGCGGAGATATTGGTGGTCTCTTCATTCAATACCATATTGTACCCACCCGGTAACGCACGGATGAAGTAATCAGCGTGCGCTGCCCTGGTGGCTTCATACACCTGTTCATCACTGGCGTCTTCATTGCCATAGCGAATGTTATCCATGATGCTGCCATTGAATAGCCAGGTATCCTGCAATACCATGCCGAACATGCAACGCAGATCTTCTCGGCGCAGATCACGTATGTCATGACCATCAATGAGAATGGCGCCCTGGTTGACATCGTAGAAGCGCATTAATAATTTGACCAGGGTCGTTTTTCCTGCTCCGGTTGGACCTACAATCGCCACCCGCATGCCTGGTTCCACTTTGGCTGAGAAATCGTTGATGATGACCTTTTCCGGATCATACCCAAAGCGCACATTTCTGAATTCAACTCTACCTTCCACGCCGGTTAAATCAACTGGATTCTCAACTTCAGCAATCTGGTCCTCTTCCTCCAGAAATTCGAAGACACGTTCTGCCGCAGCCGCTGTCTGTTGGAGAACATTCGAAATGTTGGCAAGTTGTGTTATCGGTTGGGTGAAAGAGCGTACATATTGGATAAAGGCCTGAATGTCACCCACAGTAATCAGATTACGAATGGCCAGGTATCCACCCACCACAACCACGCCTACATACCCGAGATTACCCACAAAGTTCATCATTGGCATCATAATACCGGATAGAAATTGAGATTTCCAGGCGGTGTCATAGAGCTTAACGTTCAAATCACTAAAAGTATGGATACTGCGTTCTTCCCCGTTGAAGGCTTTCACTTCTACATGTCCGCTGTACATTTCCTCAATATGTCCATTCACATTGCCCAGATAATCCTGTTGTTTGCGGAAATATTTCTGCGAGCGTTTGACGACGAATTGAACAATTACCAATGAAAGGGGAATGACTAATAGAGCGACTAAAGTCATTTGCCAGGAGATGGTCAACATCATGATTAAGATACCCACCACGCTGGTGATGGAAGTAATAATTTGCGAGAGACTCTGACTGAGGGTTTGATTGACCGTGTCCACATCGTTGGTGACCCGGGAGAGGATCTCGCCATGATTGGTGCCGTCAAAGTATTTCAATGGCATGCGGTTGATTTTAGCGGCAATATTCCGCCGCAGATTGTAGGTGATGTCCACCGAAACGCCGGTCATGATCCAGCCCTGAATATAAGACAGCACCGAAGCCAGGACATATAATCCTAAAGCGGTCAACAGAATCTGTCCAATGGCGTTAAAATCAATACCAGGTCCGGAACCGGTGATCTGCTCGATTACACCTTCGAAGAGCTTGGTGGTTGCATTTCCCAGGATCTTAGGCCCAAAGATGGTAAAGACAGTTGAAACCATCGAAAGAATGATGACAATCACTGTTACCAGTTTGTGAGGTCCCAGATAGGCAATGAGTTTGCGCATGGTGCCTTTAAAGTCACGGGCGGAATCGCCTTTCATCATGGTCATGCGGCCACCACGGCCGAATGGACCACCATGTGAGCTACCTTGCTGACGTGTCGTTACGGTTTTATTTTTATTGTTATTTTCTTTCCCATCAATATTTGGAACTGTGTTTTTATTGGTTGTGTCGCTCATGCCAATTCCTCCTGGCTTAATTGTGATAGGGCAATGTCGCGATACACTTCATTGGTCTCCATTAATTGTTTGTGCGTTCCTTTGCCAACCACTTTACCTTCATCCAGGACAATAATTTTATCGGCTGTCTTAATGGTGGCAACCCGTTGTGAAACGATGAAAACTGCGCTATTAGCTATGTATTTCCGAAGCGCTTTTCGCAGAGCAGCATCTGTTTTATAGTCCAATGCTGAAAAACTGTCATCGAAGATGTTAATGGGTGCTTTTTTAACCAATGCTCGGGCAATAGCCAGACGTTGACGTTGCCCACCGGAAACATTGGTACCACCCTGAGAAATTTCGGCTTCCAGACCATCATCACGTTCTTTTATAAACTCAGTTGCTTGAGCAATTTCAATAGCCATCCGAATTTCTTCCGGAGTAGCTTCTTCATTTCCCAAACGCAAATTAGATTCGATGGTGCCGGTGAAGAGGTTACTTCTTTGTGGAACGTAACCGATTTTTGAATGTAATTCACTTTGGGAAACCTGGCGAATGTCAACCCCATCGATCAGTATGGTACCATTGGTTACATCGAAAAAGCGTGGTATCAGGTTGACTATGGTTGATTTACCAGATCCGGTTGTACCTATAAAGGCGGTTGTCTCACCAGGGCAGGCTGTAAAGGAGATACCATGCAGCACATCCTGTTCTGCATCCGGGTAATGGAAAGAAACATCGCGAAATTCCACAACACCACGGAATGGTTCTGGAAAATGGTGCGGATTCGGCTGGTCCACAATACTGGGTTCGGTATCCAATACTTGCACAATTCGTTCAGCGGATGCGGAAGCGCGTGGCAACATAATGAACATCATAGCCATCATCATAAAAGCAAAGAAAATCTGCATGGTGTACTGGATAAAAGCCATCATATCACCGACTTGAATTTGAGCTTGAGCCACTTCATGGGCACCAACCCAAACGACAAGCAATGAGGTCGAACTCATCAGGAACATCATGACGGGCATCAGGATGACCATCACACGGCTGACAAAAAGCATATTACCGGTCAGATCGAGATTGGCTTTATCAAAACGTTTTTCTTCAAAATCCTGACGGTTGAATGCCCTTACCACCATCATACCGCTCAAATTCTCACGAATAACCCGATTGAGATTGTCAATTAAGGTTTGGATCAGTTTGAATTTGGGAAGTGTGATTGAAAAAGCGATCATAACTATGCTGAGTAAGATAACCACCATACCGGCTATAATCCACCACATGGATGGGGCTTTATCGAGGGCACGGATGATACCTCCAATACCGATAATCGGAGCAAAAAACACCATCCTGATGATCATCATGGTTACCATCTGAATCTGGGTAATATCGTTTGTGGATCGTGTGATTAAGGAAGCCGTTGAAAACTTCTCAATTTCTGCTTTGGCAAAATTTGTTACGCGCACAAACACCGATTCGCGTAAATCACGGGCGACACCTGCAGCCACTCGGGCTGATAGTAGACCAACCAGGATGGAGGCAACCACGGAGATGAGGGTTAACCCTAACATCCAACCACCTGTTGTTAAGATATATCTGGTTTGTAATGTCGCAGTGTTGACACCCAGGGCTTCGTATTCAATTTTCACTGCAGCAATACCCATTTGCGATATCATACTCTCGCCCAGGGTTTCAAATTGATCCTGAATTCCTGAAAGGAGTTGGGATCGTTGTTGTGCCGGTAAATTTCCTAACACGGCGAATAAATCCATTCCAGCGGGTAATTGTGAGATGTCAAATCCCAGATTCTCAGCCATGGCAGCTGCATTCTCTGGATTTGCAGTTGCTTGCTCAAGGAAGGAAACAGTGATCAATCCACGACTGATGATAGGGGAGAGGGTATCCAATTGATCCTGATCAAGCACTCGGAGTACATACAGCGCCTGTCCCTCAGCCAATGGATATTGTTCGAGGTATCCAGCATAATCAGGTGCTGATGGTTCCACCAGCTGGTAGGCAGCGGTGACAATTTCTGTTTCTTCAGGAGAGAGGAATAACAGCACGCGTTCAAAGGTGCTCGCGCGCATGGCTGAGGGAATTTCACTCTCGACGCCGCCCTGTTGGATACCAATATTCACAATGCGTGAGAGGTAATCCGGCAGGGTTAGATCCACATTGGCTTGCACGAAAAGCAACACAATCGCAGCCAGGATCATCAAATAGTATTTTTTAATGTAGGGAAATAATTTAAGCATTTTTCATTGTTCTCTGTATATTTGATTTCAATTTAAGATTTTTGTTCATTCACCATGGTGGCTTTATTAATTAGTAACCTCATTGCTGATTCGATCAGTTGTTTTTCTTCTTCAGAAAGGATATTAATCAACTGAAAAAGCCATTTCAGTCTTTCCTGTTCGCTTTCATGTGCAATCTTTTCTCCCCGTTCAGTCAGGATAAGTATTTTATGGCGGCGGTCTTCAGGATTTTCAGTTCGCAATACCAACCCTTGCTGAACCAGTTTTTCCATCACCTGACTGACAGCAGCATTGGTAACACCAAAAACCTCACCCAGGCCTGATAAATTGCATTCTTGATTTTGAGAAAGGTGGATTAACGTGTTCAGTTGCGCAATCGAGTAGTTCTTCTCTTTGGCAAAACGCATAAAATTGCCTAACGAATTACGCAAACTGAGGTGCATCCATTCTTTGAAAGTTTTTTCCAATTGAATTGACATTGTAAGACCTCTTATTAGTTAAGATCGCTGAATTATATAGAGGGGTTAAGTAATTGTCAAGTGCTAGCTATTAGCTGATGGCTCATAGCTGATAGAAAATTCGCCAGAACGTTGGTGCATTGCACTTAGGGATGAACCACAATACCCATTTTTGGAGCAAACTCCTCATTAACAATTGATTGTTTTGATATCCAAACTGGTGCGTGAAAAACCTGAAATGCAAAATTGGGTATAGAATTACATCGAAGATAGATTAAAGAAATAAAATAATCTGCTTTCAGTATCCCGATCATCTTTTTAAAATCATGGGTAATGGGAACAGGCTGATATCATTGCGCTGGTGCGCGATTTCAACCAGCTGACGGGTAAATCCAGATCGCGAACACAACCCGAAACGAATCTGATTCCCCGGTAGATCAGGTCTCACATGTTCCGCTTTGCGCTCTAAGTCGCTCAGATGGTTCGTTCCAAACGGTTGAATGCTCCAGTTGCACTCAACCAATTCTGCTGTTCGTTCCCCCAAAATGACCAGGTCAATTTTTATCTGGTTATCCCACCACTTTCCAATTGTTTGTGGAACAAAGGATAATCTACCAGAAATCCCCATATCCCAGAAATATTGCTGGCAAATGTCAACAAATGCCAGCGAAGAAAAATGGTCAATCTCTGGCATAATTTGCTTTTCCAATACCAGCTGACCAGCACCGCGTTCCAAAAGTAAACGATTGGGCAGCACGTAGCGAAACCAGAAACACAGATAATGATCTTTAAAATGATAAAGTCCTCTGCGGCTTTTGTCCGGTTGGGATTCCGTAATTGGCACAATTCTCTTGATTAATTGCAATTGTTGGAGGGTATCTAGATAGACATGGGCTCCATCCATCCCGGTTGTCTGTTTGATTTCATTCAATCGCGTTTTTCCGGTAGCAATTGCGTGTAGTATAGCAAAGTATTGGCGTGGTTCGCGCAGCTCTTGCTGTAAGATAAAACGGACATCATCATATATAAAAGTTCTCCGATTGAGGATTGTGTTAAAAATATTCTCTTGTAAAGAAGTATGCGGGTCAATTACGGATAAATAAGCAGGAGTCCCTCCGTAAGTTGCATACGCTCTGACCTGATCCTGGTCTTCAAAATCTGGAAAAAACGATCGGGCTTGCTTGAATGAGAATGGTTCCAGAAAATGATGATGGATACTGTTATCTGGTACCCCCATTTGCAACTGGTGAGTAATCGTCTCCATCATGTTGATTTCAGATCCGGTTAGGATCAGTAGAAGATTGGAATTTTGCAGTGTCTGGTTCCACATTGTTCGCAGGATGGAAATGATCGCTGGGTGAGCGGATACCAGGTTAGGGAATTCGTCCAGAACTACCACCAGACGCTCTCCTTCTGCGGCTTGCCCCAGTGCCTGAATAACATCCTCCCACCTGGTATAAACTGCGTGTATCCGATCAGTTCCAAACAACACTTGATTGATGGCAGATGAAAGGTTAGTTCTTAAAGAGATTTCAGACCCTAAATCACAGAGAAAGAAGATTGATTTCTTGTCTTTGCAGAAATTGGATAAAATTTCAGTCTTTCCAACACGCTGGCGGCCAGATAAGGCGAATAATTCAGCCTTGCCGGATTGATACAGGCTATTTAATAAAGCTAATTCCGAAACCCGATTGACGAACATAATAATTCCTAAGGAAATCATAATTACTGTAATTAAGATTTCCTTATTTATTATACTTAGAATTGTTGAAAGTATGAAGTCGAAAGGAAAATAATTTTAATATTGTTTGAGATATGAGTTGTTGGAGTTGTTTTTTTCGAAATAATTAGAAATGATCATACTTGAAAAGATACCCAAGCATAATCTGAGACAAAATATTATTACGCATAGTTTAATTTTCTATTTAATTATTAGTTACCTGTAAATATCTGAACTATGATTTTTTTGATTTCATGATGGACTTTGATTTTTTTAGAATTAGATGTAATAGAGTAGGGTGGATTCCTAATCCACCTTGAAAATTACCCAAGCATAATCTGAGACAAAATATTATTACGCATAGTTTAATTTTCTAATTAATTATTAGTTACCAGTAAAAATCTGAACTATGATTTATTAGATTTCCTGATGGACTATGATTTTATTAGAATTAGATGTAATAAAGTAGGGTGGATTCCAAATCCACCTTTTCAGTATCTCACGAATCAATACAATATATCCATTGATTTTAAGGTGAAGACGATCAGCTTGAATAAAAAGGATGTGGAATTAATTAATCACCGAAGGCGGTTCGATCGCATAATTGTTAGGATGAAGCTGGTGATATCAGGAGGAAAAATTCATGATTCCGATACGGAATTGAAAATAGGGTGGATCAGCGATCCACCCTACAGGATTATCGTGCCAATTCCCCTCTTTCCTCTTTTGGCTTTAGGCTTTTAGCTACTTACTATACACCACCCGATAAACCCTGCCACCGGCATCATCCGATATAAACATCTCCCCATTCACCCCAAAAATCACATCCGCTGGGCGGCCGTAGGTAGAGGGATCACCACATTTTTTATCGGGTTCACGCCAGCCAGTAGCAAAAGTCTCACTTCCTACTGGAATCCCATTCTCCAATTTCACGCGTTCGACTTTGCAATCGCGATAATTTGCAATTACATCTGTGTTCCAGGATCCATGATAGGCGATGTATAGGTCATCCTTGAATTCGGCTGGGAAGTTTCCCGGTTTGGCAATTTCCATTCCCAGGGGGGCAGAATGGGCCGGGGCAGTGAAAATGGCAGGAATGGCATCGTCACAGGTAAAATCAGTGGGAAATGCCAGCCGCTCGTCTCGAATCTCGTTTGCATTCACTAATCCAACACCAGGCGTATAACAATAAGGCCAGCCATGTGATTTGTTCATTTGCACTTGGATGACAATTTCTTCCGGTGGTAGGTCATCACCGAGCCCATCACTTCCGTTGTGGTTTGCCCATAGTTGTCCAGAAGGTGACCAGAGGAAATCAACACTGTTACGCAATCCCCAGGCATAGACCGGACGCTTACGGACATCAGGATCTGTGGCAAAAGGATTATCAACCGGAATCGAACCATCCGGATTGAAGCGCATGATGGTGGCTGGGCGTGGATCAGTCTCCTCGCAGACATTGCAGGTGGAACCAGCACTGAGGTACATCTTGCCATCGGGTCCGAAGTGAATGGTGCGTGAGCTATGCCCAATGGGTGGGGGAATATTATCGGTTACCAATTGCAAAGCGGAAAAATTTCCTTGCGTATCAGGACCCTGCATACGTTGCACCCGATCACCGGATGCGATGTAAAGATAACCATCATAAAATTCAATTCCATGGGGACGATCAATTCCACTGGCAACGACTTCAACCCCATCCGCCATACCATCGTGATTGCGATCGGGTAGACGCACTACCTGGCCGGAACTCATTAACGTGATGTAGAGGTGTCCATCCGGACCGATGGTCATGAAACGCGGCTTGCCACCCAGGTTATCGGCAAAAATGCGGATTTGGAAGCCTTCCGGAACAGTGATACGCTGGCTGGCAGCATCAGCTGGGGGTAGGGGGATGCCTTTTGAGACCAGCGGTAGAAAAACAATCGAATCTGGTAGAGGTTGCTGTGCCTGGGCAGGCAAATTAGCCATGCCAGTTGAAAGTAAAAATAAAGCGAATACGAGAATTAATGTCAAATATCTCATATTCACCATTATAACTTTCCTGTCTGAACATTCAAATTAAGGTTCTACCTCCAGATACCTAATTTCCTTTGAAATCATTGTATAGTTATTTATTGAGCAATGGCAGAAAAATTCTGGAAATTGACTGTTGGCTCTCATAAGCGCCCAAATCAACGGTAGCCACTCCATTCTGATCGGCATCGAAAACTCGTCCATTTCCATCCAGGTCATGAAGGTAGATGACGGGGGTTTGACCTGCTGTGTTGTTGCCTTTTTCTATGCATTCCGAGAATGGAGAAATGTGATAATCTCCGGCTTTTGAAAGACTTGGAGAAACCTCAATTGGCTTGATGAATTGAGGATCGAGAGTGATATTGCCAGTCCCTGAAAATCCACCTTGAATATTTGAATAAGTGATGGTCATAATTCCACCATTAATGTTGTAGTATTGATCGGGAAAATTTTCCCAAATAATGGAATTAATAATCGTCGGTTGAGCAAAGCCGCCATCATTGAAAAGACCACCTCCGCCCTTGGGACTTTCAGTAAAATTATTAGCCATGGTGACATTTGTGAGTTTTGGTGCAGCATTCAGATTATACAAGGCGCCACCTTTGGAAGAAGCGCCATTTCCGGAAAGCAAAGAATTGACCAGTTTGGGTGCACTTTCCACACTGTAAATTGCTCCTCCATAAAATGCGTGATTTCCTCGAATATAGGTCTCTCGAATCAATGGTGTAGAGTTAATATCATTGTAAATACCTCCCCCCTTATCAAATGCACCATTGTTGTCAATGTGTACCTTCATCAGTGTAGGATGAGAATTTTGTAGAAATAGTCCTCCTCCCTGATCCGCTCCATTGCCAATAATGGTAAGATTTGTCAACCAGAGATAATTGGAACAATTATTTACCAACATTCCAGCGCCTTTATTCTGGTTATTTGTTGTGCCATTAGCATGCCCGGATGTAATGATAATGTTATCAACAACTGTAGTAGCGCTAAGCGTGTTACAGGTCATAACATGATAACTATTATCCAGCGATAATGGATTATCTGGCGCAGTATAGTAATCACGAATACCGTAGGGTTCCAGAGGTGAATCGTTTGCCAATAAATCTCCGGTCAGAACGGTTGGGGTAGCATCTGGTATGCGTTGGTCAATGTCGGTTTCTGCACCATAAAAGCCACCAAATATATGCACACCTGATTGAATCACAAAGGAAATTGTTCGGTCACTGGTGTTGGTAGGTTTGTATATACCCCCTGCCACCCAGATTTGCTGTGGAGCAACTGCGACCTGTAATGCATCCTGTAAATCGGTGAAAGCATTCTCCCAGGAGGTCCCATTTTCGCTTCCTGTGGCGCTGTGATCGACAAAAAGGATCCCTCCTTTGGTGTCGTTCACACCATCTGCATGAACAATCGGTAGTTTATTCCCTTGTGTCATGAAAATGGCAACCAATGTTATCATCCAAAATAATGTAATTACCTTTCTAAACATCTTAATCCTCCGTCCATTATTTCATTTCAAGTTTCGTTATCATTTGGTCAACAATGGCAGGAATACCTCAAACCCGGATGGCGGGGTAAACGGTGTGCCAAATCCTGCTTGAATCGTCATATTTCCTGTGATGGTCACCACGATGCTGGTTTCAGAAAACTCGACATCACCACCCCAACCGAGGAAAGACCATTCATCCAGTGGTATGGCGGTCAGCGTCACCTCTTCCCCGAGGGAATAGAAATCCTTGATTGGGTTTATTGCGACCATTCCATATCCTACAGGCTCAACGATTACCGTTAATGAATAACCATCTGGTTCGAATTCAGCGGTAATGCTTAGATTGGAATTAACCGTCACAGTCAGTGGATTATCTGTGCTGGTGACATCTCCACTCCATCCAGTAAATTTCCATCCTGGCTCGGGTATTGAAGTCAATTTAACCTGCTGACCATACACATAAGGGCCACTTACATCACTTTCTATAGTTCCTTTACTGTCAGGATTTACACTAAGAGAAAGGGCATACTCATTTTGGGTGAAGGTCGCTGTCAGGCTGGTATTACCGTTGATGTTTATTTGCAAAGGATTATCGGAACTGGTTACATCACCGCTCCAGCCACTAAATGTCCACCCCGGATCTGCAGTTGCGGTAAGAGTGACTAACTCGCCATCCGAATAAGATGTTTTCTCAGGGTTTTTGATCACATCCCCATACCCAACTATTTCAACTGTCAGCGTATTTTGTTGGTATTCATAGGCTCCCATATCGACGGTGGCAGTACTATTCTCATCTCCATCAAAGATGCGTTGGTAACCATCCAGGTCTTTGAGGTAAAGGATTGGAAAGGTGACCGCATCATTGATACCCATATCAATACACGGTGAGGATGCGATTAGCCTGTAATCTCCCCCTGGGGTTGGTTTGTCCTGTGCAGCAACTGGATTGACAAACAAAGGATTGTCGCTGATATTTCCATCTCCACTATGGCCATCCTGAATATCTGAATAGGTCACCGACATCACCCCACCGTCATTAGAATATTGGGTTGGAAAGTTCCCGTATAGAATTGAATTAACAAATTTCACCTTGGAATCACTTCCCAGGTTATAAATACCACCACCACTAGATGGCATGGTTGAATAATTACTCGCCAAAGTTACGTTTGTAAATTCAGGTGAACTAAAGTAGTTATAAATAGCACCACCTGCCTGAGTGGCTAAATTTCCTGAGAAAAGTGAATTGACGATTTTGTTTTTATTCTCGAAGTTGTATATTGCGCCACCATAAACGGCTGTATTACCACGCATGCTGGATTCTCGAATGGTGGGATTCGAATCAGTCGCATTATAAACACCACCACCACTTTCATAGGCACTGTTGCTATGGATATCAATTTGCATCATCATCGGGCTGGAAGAAGTATTATTTACCGCACCACCGCGAAAGGCAGAATTGCCAACAAAATCGAGATTGCTCAACCATAAATTTTGTCCGCAGTTGTTCAACAGAATTCCACCACCGGATTGATTTGTGGATGTATTGTCATTTGCATGCCCGGCAGTGATGGTGAAACCATCCAGGATGGTACGTTCAGTCAGGATATCACACAGCATAACATGGTAACTGTTATCTGCTGAATTCGTTTCGTTGACAGAGGCAGCATAATAGCGGATGCCGTTCGAATTTACTATATCATTTCCCAGCAAGTCACCACTCAAAACTGAAGGTGGATTTGTTGCAAGTCGTTGGAAAACATCGCTTTCGGTTCCGGTAAATCCTCCAAAAAGATGCACACCCGATTTCAATTGGAAAGTTACATTCCGGTCTGAGCTATCAGTGGGTTTATATAAACCATCTGCTACCCAAATCTGTTGTGGGGCAATCGCATCCTGAAGGGCATCCTGTAAATTGGTGTAGGCATGCTGCCAGCTACCCCCATTATTGAAACCGGTTGCATCCTGGTCCACATAGATGATGGGTTGGTATTCGTAAGCGCCAATATCCACCACGTCCTCCTGAATTCTGAGACCACCAGCAAGGTCAAGATCAAATCCTGTTGGCACAAGAGCATTATTGCCGGTATTGATGGCTGGAGAACCGGGCAAGAGCCGGTAATCCCCATCCGATGTAGGGGCAAAAGATCGATCAATCGGATCGCGGAACATAATATCTCCGAAAACTAAACTATTCTCTTTAATTAATGTTCCAATTCCATATGAATAATCATAATCCTTAACAACCGAGTTTTTAATGATTAAATCTCCGTGGTCAATTTTTATTCCGCTCGTACTTGGTGTCAGATCAGCGCGGTTTCCAGCGATGGTTGAGTTGATCACGGTGATCCTGGATCGGTCTAAATCACTGCCTGTATAAGTATGAATACCTCCACCCACGAAAGCAGCATGGTTGCCGGTCATCAAAACATTCACCATATCAAGATCACTGTTGAACGCATTAATAGCACCCCCACTCCCGCCAGGATCTTTAAAGGCATCATTACCCTGTAATCTTGAATTGGTTATTGTTAAATAATTGTGATGTGACATATATATCGCCCCCGTATATGGGGCAGAATTGTTCAATATATTTGACCAATCGATCGTAGCCTGACAGTCGAAATACATCATGATGGCACCACCAGACAGGCTGGGGTTGGACATCCCAGGCACCTGTGTATTGCCTTCAAACAATGTATTGAATATATCCGCCGTACTGAAATCGAAAATATACAGGCCAGCACCATCGCTGGTTCCCCAGTTTTCAACGAATTGGGAGTTAGTCATCGAAAGAAGTGTGTCGTTGGCAATGAAGATGCCTGCGCCATCTCCAGCTTCATTATATTTAAAGATGGAATTGTCCACAGTCAAATGGGTATGGTAATAAGCATAAACAGCTCCACCATCCAATCCGGTATTGCCGTAGAACTGCATGTTCTTCAGCTGCATGTCTGCACTTTTACGAACCCACACACCGCCACCACCGCCAATATAAGAACCTCCATCTCCAATAACCAGGCTGGAAGCCATACCACCAGTAATGATGAAACCATCCAGAATGGTGGTAGCTGACAAATTAATCGCTGTCACAATATGGCTGGTATTCGTTCCGAGAAGTTGTGTGTAATGTTCGCTAATGAAATTACCATCTCCGTTTTCATCATTCCCTTCCAGATCTCCGGAAAGAATGGTAGGGTTTTGATTCCAATCTCGCTGATCAATGGTAGTTTCTGTTCCGTTAAAACCACCATAAATCGATACCCCATTGGGGAGTAGAAAGGTCTTGGATCGGATTTCCCCTGGGTCGCGTTGATTGGAGGGAATATAAACACCTTCTGCCACCCAAATTTCGGAACCCGATGATGCAACCTGTAAGGCAGATTCCAAATCAGTAAAGGCATCCACCCAGGATGTGCCATTTCCTGCACCGGATGCATCCTGATCAACATAGACGATCCCGCCTTTTGTTTCATCAGAAATTGCCATATCTGAAGTGATCATGGGTGGAAACGGGTCATACACCTCGTTAATAGGAAGCACAAAGATTGGTATCTTGAGAAATTCAGTAAAATAACCCCCTGGCTTTGGTGAAACAGAATCACCTGACGGGCCCTCCATTTCACTGAAACCTATTGTTGTGGTTTGCAATTCATAAGGTCCCAAATCCACCATGCCCACGAAGCGCGGATTACCGTCCAGATCAGTAGTTACATCTTTGCTAAGATAAATGTTGTTACCAGCATTCAAAATTTGCGGGATGGCAGCTTCAGTCAGGTGATAATCTCCAGCTGTGGTTGGGGCATTTTCTTTGGGAAATGGATTCACAAACCCTGGATTGGAATCACCACCAATATCCTGATAACAATTGTTAAATGTTGGGTAAATTCCATCAGTAGAAACATAATTAAAATCATTATCCCAAATGATAGAGTTGTTGAAAGTTACAGATTTAATACCCCAAAATTCTGCTGCATCTCCCTGTTTACTGCTGGTATTCCCGGCAATGGTGATGTTGGTAGCTACCAGTGTCCCATCATTTTGACGAATAGCCCCTCCACCTCCAAATGCGTAATTTCCGCTGAATAATGCATTGGTCATCACTGTGTTAACATTGTTGATATAGATGGCCCCTCCGCCAGACACAAAACCGTAATTCCCGGTGAATTTTCCATTGTTAAGATAAAAGTTAGATACTTCTGAGCCGGTTCCGTTACTGATAGAGATGCCCCCACCAATATTGTCACTGAATTCCACGTCTTTCATGAGAATTAATGGTGGTTGATATGCATCCAATCCGCCTGAATCTCGACCGGTGTTACTCAACACTTTGACATTTTCTAATTTCAGGGAAGCACGCCAAAGGAAAATACCTCCGCCCACGGCGCGGGCGTAGTTGTCCCGGATGATGGTATTCCTGATTGTCACATCACCATCCGAATAGATACCTACCCCACCACCACTATAGCTAAAATTACCGCTGATGACAGAATCCTCAACCAGGGCTGAACTGCCATTATCAAACCACATACCACCCCCATGGTGACGGAAATACAATGCCGTGTTTCCCGATACGAAAAGATTTCTCAAAATGGGAGCACCACCTTTGATGTGCACACCGCCACCATGTTTATAGATTTCTTCATCCGGATTATCCGCAAAACCGCCCGTGATGATAAAACCATCGAGGATGGTAGTATTGCTTAGATTTTCTCCAAATACCACGCTGTAAGCATTGTTTCCGACTTCAGTTTCCCAGGTCTCGTTGATAAAATTGCCATCTTTGTTCGTGTCATTCATATCCAGGTCACCACTCAGGATGCTTGGGTAGAGTTTGGGCTCGCGGGTATGAGTACCAGCCAGAAAACCACCCATGATCTGTACACCATCTTTGAGAATAAAACTTTTGGTGCGGGGATCAGCAGCCAGTCTGGCTGTGGTTGGAAGATAGAGCCCCTGGGCAACCCGGATGATGTCGCCAGTGCTGGCGGCATCGATGGCAGGTTGCAAATCCTTGAAAGCAGTGATCCAGGATGCCCCATCCCCAGAGCGATCGATATTCGCATCCACATACCAGATAGTGGCTGCATGAACGACAGGCAGGTTGTTTCCCCTGGTTAGTAATGTGCCTGCCAGGAAAATAACGATAAAGATAACGCGTACTAAAATGGAAACTACTTTCTTGAACATCTAATCCTCCGTCCCTGTTTGAATATTTGTGATTTTTGGTTTTTGATACCATTCGATTTGACTTCTCAGAAAGTCAAATAATTCTTCTAAATCGTTGAAATTTCTCAATTCATGTGAGCCTGGTTTTTCCAATGAGGCTAGAAATTGTCTTGGATCGTGATTCTCCAGTTCCCAGATGCGTAACAGGTAAGATATATAAAATGAATGCATACAGAAAAAATCCTTTTCTACAATAGAGAATACAAAATGAGCGTCAAAAGATCGTCAAGAAAATTGACATTTCAATATAATTAATGAATATGCAGAATTCACCGCCATTGCAGATTCAATTTTTTGGGGGCTTTCACGTTCAGCTAGGTGAAGAACCCATTAAGGCATTTAATACGGATAAAGTTCGTGCTCTATTTATTTATCTTGTTGCTGAATCCAGGCAAAAATTTCAACGGTCGCATCTGGCGGGATTGTTGTGGAGTGATATTCCGGATGAGCAGGCTATGCATAATTTGCGACAGGCGATCTCTTTGTTACGGAAAGCGCTTCAGGAAGAAGGACAATCCATCATTTTTGCCGACCGTGACCAGGTGGGAATTCATCCAGGTGCAAACCTCAGGGTTGATATCCTTGATTTCACAGTATTAATCGAGAAGGCCTATTGTCATCACAAGAATCAGCATGGATTGGGTACGATTAACATTGTTGCCTTAAAAAAAGCGCTCCAGCTGTATCAAAATCCATTTCTGGATGGCTATCAATTAAATGTCAGTCATCTTTTTGATGAGTGGCTGCTGATTACGCGTGAAAAATTCGACACAATGGCTGTGGAAGGGTTGGCTTACCTTGCGGACTACTATGAGCGACGGGATGAAAAAACCAGTGCCATCCAGATGCTTCGTAAAATTATTCACATCATGCCCTGGGATGAAAGAGCTCATTATCAGCTGATACAGTTCCTTGCAGAAGATGGTCAGTGGAGTGCAGCGCTTAAACAATATGCATCACTGGTTCTGTACCTGAAAAATGATCTGAATGTCAGTCCTGAATCGAAAACTGTGGCATTATTCGAACAGGTGCGAGCTCAATCCCTCTCAGAACCTAAAAATGGACCGTCAAAAATACCTCAACATAATTTGCCTTTGTTGACAAATCGTTTTGTTGGCCGGGAGAACGAAATCAATAGCCTCAGTGAGATGATTGCCAACCCGGCGCAGCGTCTGATCAATATCACGGGATTGGGAGGTGTTGGGAAGACACGCCTGGCGCTGGAAATTGCCCAGCACCAGGTAGGCGTTTTCCAACAGGGTGTATTTGTGATTTTGTTACGCAATATCAACTCCTTTGAAGGGTTCTTATCTGAAATCGGCATAGTTCTTTCTATCATTTTTTCTGATCAGACCAACAAGCAACAGCAAGTTCTGGATTATTGCCGTAACAAACATTTGCTGATGCTGCTGGATAATCTTGATGAACTTTCCATGCAAAAGGAAGTGCAGCTATTTTTGGAAACATGGGTCAAAGAATGCAATCATGTGCAGATTCTGGTCACCTCACGCAATAAAGTCAAAATTGCAGATGAGATCGTTTTTCAATTAGATGGATTGGATTTTCAGTCTGTGAACAAAACCTCCAATCATTTACAGCAATTACCAGATGCAGCCTTGCTATTCGCGCAACGAGTGCAAACCATTCAACGAAAATTTGAAATTACGGATGAAAATAACCAAACAATTCTTAAATTATGTAAATTGGTGGAGGGGCATCCTTTAGCAATCGAGCTGGTAGCGGGTTCAATCTGCGGAAAAGTAGAGCAAAAGATTGAAGAAACGATCGAGCAGGGGATGGGGGCTTTTATCTCCGCTATCACCAGCCGCCAACAACATCACCAAACATTATCGGCTGTATTTGAAATGTCCTGGGTTCGGCTCACACTCCATGAACAATCAACCTTAGCTCGCATTGCCATTTTTAAAGGTGGATTTGAAGAGGAACCAGTCAAGGAGATTTTTGGAATCAATTCGCATCGTTTAACTTCTCTACTGGATAAATCCTTGTTGCGGGTGAGCTTCCAGGGAAGATATGATTTGCACGAGATTGTGCGGCAATTTGCAGAACAGAAATTAATGGAATCGGGTGAGTGGGAAAGTGCTGTTGGATCGCTGAGTGATTATTATCTACAATTCTTAAATATACAGGCACAGAATTTCGAAACTGGTGAACAATCTGCTTGTCTGGATTGCATTGAATTGGAGTTAGATAACATCAAAGTAGCTTGGGATTGGGCTCTCCATACTGGCCAATTTTCTTTGCTTACGACTTGCACGGATATTCTTTATCATTTTTTCAATATTCGCAGCCGATTTGTGCAAGGGATTGAGTGGTTTGAGCAAGTGAAAATCAGGGTGGAAAATCATCCTGACCTTGAATTGTTGTATGCCATGGTTTTAAATCGGATTGGATCACTGGCTTATAAAGCGCGGCAGAGTGAGCTGGCAAGCAAATATTTAGCTTCCTGCTTAAATTTGCTTGAAAAGTTACAAAACACGCCGGAAAAGGCTTTTTGCCTTATCAATTTGGGCTACATTGAATTTCGCAGCAAAAAAAAATTTCAAGAAGCATTGAAGTATGCAACTCAGAGTATGCAGCTATACCAGAATATTCAAGATTCATCTGGAGAATCCCATGCAGCCATTTTGATGGGATTAATTCTCAACCGCATGTCGGATCATGATTCAGCAGAAAAAGCGTTGCTCCATTCTTTAATTCTGGCGAGAAAAAACAAAAATGAACGTCGGATGGTAGCACCCCTGAATATTTTGGGTGATATTGCCTGCATCAAAGGGGAATATGGCAAAGCTGAGTTATTCTTTAAAGAAGGATTAGACATTGCAATAAAGTTGGGTGATCGTTTCAATCAGGGAATTTTATTAAATAACCTGGCTACCCTTTTTCACTATAGCAAAGAGTATGATATGGAGAGAAAAGTGCTCCTCGAGAGTCTTGCCATCTGTGAGGAGATAGGAGATCAGGATGGCATCGCGCTGGCTTACAATAACCTGAGTGAAGTGTACATGGTTAAAGGTGATTTTGAGCAAGCCATTCATTTTGCTGAAATGGGACTGGCGATTGGCCAGCAGATTGGTGAAGAATGGACCATCATTGTCGGCCTTAATAACCTGGGGGAAGCGAATTTAGGATCGGGAAAACTGCAGCAGGCAATGGAGCATCTCGGTAAAGCAGTCTGCATGGCCTACGAGATCGGGTCCATGGATCTGGTGACACGCATCGTCGTCAACATGGGGCGGGTATTATATAAGGAAGGAAAAGACCAGGAAGCCCGTGATTGGTTGCAGGCAACCATACAACATTCAGCCATTGAATATGACCATCAACAAATCGCCATCCAGGTTTTAAGAGAACACGAGCAGGAACCGATGCTGGATCCGAATGATGAAAGGTTAGATAGGATCATTTCTACATATTGCAACCATTCTCGCAACTAAACCAAAAATCACCCAGCTAAAAAAAAGTTGATACGATAGGAGCAAATCATTCATGAACATCATTATTCCCACCATCGGCACACGCGGGGATGTGCAACCATATATCGCTTTATCCTTAGGATTACAGAAAGCTGGTTATGTTGTCACCCTTGCATCCCACCCCTGTATGCGAACATTGGTAGAATCATATGGGGTTAATTTTGCACCCATCGGTCCGGACATCGATATCGCGCATGAAACGGCCATCATTCGGGAAAAAACACCACACTGGATGATTGGTTTTGTGCGCGTGATGAAGTTTTCCTTTTCCATGCTGGAACAGGCGCACCCAGATCTGCTGGCATTGTGTCGGGACGTGGATCTGGTGATTGTTTCCCATACCGCTGCCGGTAGTATTGAAGCCGATCAATTGGGAAAACCAACCATCAGTGTGACCTTAATGCCGGAAGCCATTCCGGCCAATGATCCAAAGGATTCATTTGTAAAAAAGATGATCATGAAGGTTGCTGGTGCCGGGATGGGTTTGATGATGACCCGGCCATTAGACAAGATTCGCAAACGTGTAGGTGTTCCAAAGATGGGACCCACCGGGATCACATCGCAACGCTTGAACTTGATTCCCATCAGTCCAGCTATCACACCACCCAATCCCTTATGGGAGAAGCGTCATCGTTTGACCGGGTTCTGGTATGCACCGGCGCCGCTGGATTGGACTCCTCCTAAGGATTTACTAGCTTTTCTGGATGCCGGTGAAGCTCCCGTGGTGATAAGTCTGGGAGCCGTGGCGCTCAGTGGTGAGGATGCCCTGAAAGCTGCCACCATCACACTTGCTGCCGTTCAGAACGCAGGTGTGCGCGCCATCATTCAAGGTTGGGATGAACCGATGAAACAATTGCGTATCCCGGAGACGGTTTTCCATGCTGGCTCCATCCCGCATGATTGGCTCTTACCACGTGCCAGTGCACTGGTACACCATGGCGGTTTTGGCACCACAGCGTCTGGATTCAAAGCCGGCGTTCCAGCTCTGGTGATACCACATATCATCGACCAATTCATCTGGGGACAGAAAGTAGCGGCGTTGGGTGTCGGGCCACAACCGATTGCACGAGATAAATTGTCAGTAAGCAATATGACTGATGCATTACAGCAGATGAAGAAACCAGAGATTGTAAAGCGAGCTGCTGATTTGGGTGAATTGATTCGCTCTGAGCCCGATGGTGTTGAGACGGCTGTCTCGATGATTGAAGAAGTGATCAGGGAAATTCGCTATAATTAAAGAAAGAATCGGCTATTAATCATGGGGTGAAGAAATTGGGAGGTTTAGCATGCAATATCGAGCATTAGGAAGAACTGGCTGGCAGGTTTCGACGGTTTCATTTGGAGCCTGGGCAATTGGTGGCTCATGGGGGAGTGTGGATGATCAGGAATCGCTGGCGGCATTGCACAAGGCGATTGACTGCGGCGTCAATTTCATCGACACCGCCGATGTGTATGGGGATGGTCACTCCGAGCGATTGGTGGCTAAGGTATTAAAGGAACGCAAAGAAGAAATTCATGTGGCCACTAAAGCCGGTCGCCGACTGGATCCGCATGTTGCTGGTGGATATAACCGTGAGAATCTGACCGCATTTGTCGAGCGCAGCCTGAAGAATCTGGACACCGAAACCATCGACTTGCTACAGCTGCACTGCCCGCCAACCGAAGTTTATTACATGCCGGAGACCTTCGGGGTGCTGAATGATCTGGTGCAGGCTGGCAAGCTGCTGCATTATGGCGTGTCGGTGGAAAAAGTGGAAGAAGCCTTGAAGGCGATTGAATACCCGAATGTAAAAACGGTACAGATCATCTTCAACATCTTCCGGCAACGTCCGGCAGAGTTGTTCTTTAAGGAAGCGTTGCGTAAGCAGATTGGCGTGATCGTACGCGTTCCATTAGCCAGCGGATTATTGACCGGTAAGATGAAACCCAGCACCACCTTTGAAGCCGATGACCACCGTGCCTTCAACCGTCATGGAGAATCATTTGATCGTGGCGAGACTTTTGCCGGTGTGGATTATGAGACCGGTCTACAGGCGGTGGAAGAATTGCGTCCTCTCGTACCAGAGGGCTGGAGCATGCCGCAGTTTGCCCTGCGCTGGATCCTGATGCATAAGGCGGTTAGTTGCACCATTCCCGGCGCGAAGAATCCCAAACAGGCTGAGGATAATACCGCCGCTGCAGATCTGCCAGCAATCTCTGCGGAGGTAATGGAGCAGATCGAACAGATTTATACCACCCGCATTCGGGAGTCTGTCCATCATTATTGGTAAGAATTAGCCAAAAGTTTAAAGGTGAAAGTTGAAAGGAAAAACAAGTAATCGATTCCAATGGTAGAAAGTGTTAGCGAATGAATTCATTAAGTTTAATCCTATATCCCAGTATGGCATTTGTTTTAACAGTCATACGTGGGTTTTGGTTGAGCCGTTTGGGCAAACCATATCATCAAATCGTGTTTAATATTCATAAATTGATCGCATTGGCGGCAGTTGTGATGGTGGGGTTGCAGTTCAGTAACTGGTTCAAATCCGGCGAGGTTCAGCCTGAAGGGAGCTTGATGGTAGTCTTGCTTGCAATCATGACGATCATCCTGTTTGCCAGTGGGGCTTTGATGAGCCTGGATAAGGGGAATTACAAACTTTTACAATGGACGCACCGAATTGTACCCATTGTGTTGGTGTTGTTGGGTGTGTGGATGGTTGGGTTAGGTTAAAGTCTAAAGGTGAGAGGGAATTACGGTGCATTGTCGCAGATGCCCTTTGGGTACACTTGGGGAGAAGAAGTCTACATTGAACGGGAAATGGCGATTTTGAATCAGGAAACCAAAAGTGCATTGCACCTTGGGAATTAGTCACCTGGCGTTGAAGCTAACCTGAAAGTGATAATAAGGAATAAGACTTATTACCGAATTAGTCATTAAATGATAATAAGAGTATTATCTTATTACCGATTTCGCCAGAAAGTGATAATAAGGTAGTTGCCTTATTATCGAATTATGGATAAAATGGTAATAAGGAATGGAACATATTCTCAAATAAAGCAAAGTGACCTGAAGATGAAGAAAACAGATTTCTCCAATAAAGCACCAGGAAAATTAATCAAGACAACACAAGGCTATTACGCCTATATTCCCAATGCCTTACCTCCGGAAATAGAGTGGACACCACGCTTGATCAATCACTTAACCCAGGCTGAGCGTAGCATCGCTCGTTTGGAAGAAGTTGGACAAGCTTTCCCAGTTCCACATGTTCTTGTGCGTCCATTCATTCGCAAAGAAGCAGTATTTTCGTCTCAAATTGAAGGTACACAAACTACCTTTCAAAATCTGTTGCACTATGAAGCGAAACAATTGACATTTCTGGTAGAAGCACCTGATGCTCATGAAGTTCAGAATTATGTAAAAGCCTTAGATTATGGGATAGAAAGAATTAAGGCTCTTCCCATGAGCATGCGATTGATCAAAGAAATTCATGCAATTTTATTGAAAGGTGTAAGAGGAGAACTGTCAACACCTGGAGAAATTCGACGCAGCCAAAATTGGATTGGTCGTCCTGGTGCCACCCTTGAGAATGCGCGCTATGTACCGCCACCAGCGGATGAGATGAAAGATGGCCTGTCAGCACTCGAAAAATTTATTCATGAGGATTCGGATCTGCCAGCTTTGATAAGAATTGGCTTAATTCATTACCAGTTTGAAGCGATCCACCCGTTCTTGGATGGGAATGGCAGAATAGGACGATTGATCATCACCTTATTGTTAACAACCTGGCATGTCCTCACACAACCTTTGCTTAATTTAAGTATTTTCATTGAAAGAAACAAAACTGAATATTATGATCGTTTATTAGGGATTTCGCTAAAAGGGCAGTGGGAAGAGTGGTTATCGTTTTTCTTAAATGGAGTGCATGAACAAGCGCAAGATGCGGTGTTGAAAATAAATGCTTTACAAACATTGCGAGTAAAATATCAACAACTATTTTCCAATGACCGTAACCGAGATAAATTAGGCGAAGTGGTGAACTATTTTATCAGTACCCCAATCAGCTCCATCTCGCAAGCACAGCAGAACACAAATCTCGGGAGTTACACAGTGATACAAAGATATTTTGATAAGTTGCTTCACTACGGTGTGCTTGAGGAAATTACTGGAGGGAGAAGGAATCGAGTTTATCAGGCAACGGAAATCTTAAGGATATTGGAAGAATAATAGTGAATTGGTAAAAGGTCAAAGCTAGAAGGCTAATGGATGTGCCTGAAAAGTTGATGAAAAAGAATTGGGCATTCGTTTTTTCACCTTTCACAATGCCCAATCTTTGGCAAATTGTTCTTAATGAAAAGCTGAGCAGATTCATGAATCTGCCCTGCTTATCACCCTACTGCAGCCCTTCCACAAACTTAATCAGATCTTCTTTGGTCAGTGCACACGAGCCCTGAAAATAGGATTCTGAATAATTGTGATTATGGAGGTTGTATAAGAGACCATCTTTATACCAAACTATTTTGAAGTGATTTTGATTACTATCCCAGGTTCTTTCTCCTATTGTGTGATTCCAACCCCCCTTCACAAATTGGGCTTCAACATTATTTATCAAAATCGTTTCAACAATAGCATCATTACCAATCTCATACCCACCAAACATTTCAAATTCCTTAGCCAAGGCTGACTCGGAGTAACGACCAATTGAAAATTTTAATCCAATTTCCACCATTTCCTCTGAGCTTATTGCATCGCTTGCACAGGAATAATTCAAAATTACATGATTACCAGTAAACACAGGTATTCCACCTTTGAAGCGAAAACCCCCAGGAAGAAACGTAGCTTCTGGTATATCAAATTTAACCAAATCTTCTAAAACAGAAATGTCTTTAATTTTCTCGTAGGGTTTTTCATCAATACCATGATCCGGTTCAAAGAATTCTAAAGGCGGACGCTTTCCATTTTCGAGGGGTTGAAAACTTGAAGCGATCTTGACCAGGTCGTTCATGCCCAGGTACCAATCATGACCCGGAAAACTACTTCCGGCAACTAACATGTAGTAATTCATGTTGCCGTCAAACCAGCGTAATTTATGGATGCCATCGTAATCATCAATCCATGAGAGGTCTTTAACTTCTTCAGGATCCATCTGGGTGGATGAAGCGTTGCCAATCCCCCAACCTCCGCGCACGTATTCGTAGGTAATGTTGTCGATAGTTATCCTTTCAACCTTTTCCTCCGGACCTAGAATTTTTCCTTGCACTTCATATGCCGGTTTGATCGTAACGGTTATCAGGAGGCCAGACCGACCTCGGGAAAGATCCAAAAATGCATTACCAAAAGGCCCCCTATCAACAACAACAACACGGTGTCCTTCCGGTAACAATGTCGGCAGTTTGATGATGTATTCTTCTTCCGAATTCACGGCTGTTGCCTGTTGCGTCCTCTTCATTTCCTGCTGGATTGCCTCCACAATTGCGGGAAATTCATCCGGGTCCATGGGTGTTATCTCAGGGAAAGGTGTAACGATACGCTCATTGTCCACTTTTTTCCAAAAATTGAATATATCCTCTGCCATCACCCGCAAGCTCGGACTGACCAATAAGCTGACCGCGATGATTAGGATAATTGTCAAGCCCACCAAAGAAAATTTCTTTACCGGCGTGTTCAATGAAAACCAGCCAGCCTGTTTTTGAGTTGACTCATGGGCATTGTTCTTATTTTTGGCTGCAGCCATTTCCAGAATTTGTGTTTCCAGTTGCTCCTCGAAGCCTTCTCCCGGGATGACAGCAGCAACCATCGTTCTGAGATCAAGATCGAAGGTGGGATCAAATTCCACCTGATCTTCATTGATCGTTAAGTTTCTTTTGAATAATTTATTCATGATTTGTTTCATTTTTCTCACCCTGTGGTTCATTTCCATTTACCAATCTTTTCTTCAAATCAACAATTCCACGATGAACCAGCATCCGAATCGCCATCTCGCTCTTGCGCATCACCTGGGACACTTCCTTCATCTGTAATCCGGCAAAATAATGTAAACGAATCGCCTCTGCCCTGCTGTCCGGAATGGTTGTAAGCTCGTTGATCACCTGTTCGAGAGTCATTTTTTGAGAGACCTGCTCCTCTGAAATGGCTTTCGTTTCTACCATGAGATCAGCTTCATTTCCCCATTCATCTTTAGAGTGCCGGAAGGATCTGGCAATCAGCCGCCTGGCAATACCGGTCAGATAAGCGCCGAAGCACCCATCACCCCTTGTATCATGATATAGAAGTGCTATGCTAGAGAGTCAAGACACTGACCAGGTAAAGATGGGAGAATCTGTTTCGCCCCTCAAACCGAAGAGTTTCAAGTGTAGATAAGATCCC
>Ga0068712_1001482_pt1 | contig 32933 bp, 27 predicted proteins | sample MTBAKSrepl1MetaG_FD_62987 | JGI IMG/M metagenome (GOLD analysis project Ga0068712, IMG submission 62987) | Enrichment culture microbial communities from Arthur Kill intertidal strait, New Jersey, USA, that are MTBE-degrading - MTBE-AKS1... | ecosystem: Environmental > Aquatic > Marine >... | reverse complement strand
CTCATCGCTCTGTGCATCCTGTTCCTTTCCGTCTCCGCCTTCGCTCAGGTCCGGACCGGCAACATCTACGGCAAGGTCGTCGACAACGACGGCAACCCCTTGCCCGGCGTTTCGGTCACCCTGACGGGCAGGTACACGGCCCCGCAGACGGTCGTGACCACGGCGGAAGGGAACTTCCGGTTCCTGTCGCTGCCTTCGTCGAACGACTACGCCCTTCGTCTTGAGCTGTCCGGCTTCCAGACGAGGATCGAAGAGAACATCGTCATCAACGTCGGGACCAACGCCAACCTGACGCTGAGGATGGACGTAGCCGCCCTCGAGGAGGAGATCACGGTCACGGCCGTGACCCCGGTCGTCGACACCAAGAAGACGGCCGTCAGCCAGAACGTCACCCAGGAGCTGCTCCAGGGGCTGCCGACGGCCCGCGACCCGTGGGTCATCCTGCAGATGGCCCCCTCGGTCGTCATGGACCGTGAGAACATCGGCGGCGCCGAGTCGGGCCAGCAGTCGACCTACGTCGGCCGCGGCGCGACGAGCTACAGCAACAACGTCTGGTCGATGGACGGCGTCGTCATCACCGACCCGGCGGCCATCGGCTCCTCGCCGTCGTACTACGACTTCGACGCCTTCGAAGAGATGCAGATCACGGTCGGCGGCGCGGACGTCACCGTCCAGACCGGCGGCATCGCCATGAACATGGTCACCCGCCGCGGCGGCAACAAGATGACCCTCGGCGGCCGGTTCTACTTCATCGACGAGGACTTCCAGGCCGAGATCTCCCCGGAGAAGCTGGCCGAGCTCAACATCGTCGGGTACAACAAGATCCGCAAGAGCAAGGACTACGGCTTCAACCTCGGCCTGCCGATCGTCAAGGACAAGGTCTGGTTCTGGGGCTCCTACGGCGTCCAGGACATCGGGACCTTCACGGTCTACGGGACCAAGGACGACACGCTGCTCGAGAACTACGTCGCCAAGGTCAACGTCCAGATCATCCCGCAGAACCGCTTCGAGGCCTTCATCCACAGCGGCGCCAAGGTCAAGCTGGGCCGCTCCACCTCGACCAGCAACCCCGAGGGTCTGGCCCAGGCCGGCCGCTTCCACTTCGGCAGCCCGATCTTCAAGCTGCAGGACGAGCACATGTTCGGCAGCGACATGTTCGTGTCGCTGAAGTTCGCCTACGGCGACTCCGGGTTCAGCCTGACGCCGATGACCGACCTCGACTTCGTCAAGACCCCCATCTGGGACGTCACCGCCCAGCGCTATTACGGCTCCCAGGCCTCCCGCTACTACGTCGAGCGGCCGACCTACCAGTACAACTTCATGGCCCAGTACTTCAATGACAACCTGTTCGGGGCCAGCCACGAGTTCAAGATCGGCGTCGAGTACGCCGACCGGCGCCAGTATGTCGAGTCGGTCTGGAGCGGCAACCTGATGCTCTACCGGAACTACAACTCGCCGCAGATCGACCTCAACGCAGACGGCGCGCCGGACGTCCCCGGCAGCTCCTGGAAGTACTTCTCCAACTGGAGAGGCTACTATCGCGACCAGCTGGTCAGCGCCCTGGCCGGCTTCGCCCAGGACACCATCAACTTCGGCCGGTTCACCCTGATGCTCGGCCTGCGCTATGACATCCAGAAGCCGTCCCTCAATCCCCTGACGATCGAGGCCTACAACGGCTCGCCCGCCTGGGATTTCGTCGACGCGGCGACCCAGTCGGCGATCAGCACCCTCCTGCCGGGCGTCGAGATCCCCAAGACCAAGGCCACCGACATCAACGGCGATCCCTATGCGTGGAAAGTCTTCTCGCCGCGCCTCGGCCTGACCTGGGACGTCACGGGCGACGGCAAGACCATCGCCAAGCTGTCCTTCAGCCAGGCCGGCGACTTCATGGGCACCGGTGTGGCCGACCGCTGGAACCCCGGCGGGGCCAGCGGCTGGCTCGATTTCTGGTGGAACGATTCCAACGCCGACGGCGTCATGTCCACGAGCGAGCTCTATTGGCTCTATCAGCGCGGCGCCGGGTCTCAGTATTCCCCCTATCCGGTCTTTGACGGCGCCACGTTCGTCGGCGACTGGGACGACGCCTCGGGCTACTACTGGGGCAGCTACGATCCCGAGAACCCGACGGCCACGACCGATCCCTACACCCAGTACCGGGCCAATTCCGGTTCCAACCGGATGACCGAGGTCCTGTTCACCCTCGAGCGCGAGCTGTTCACCGACTTCGCCGTCCAGTTCAACGCCACCTACCGGAAGTACGACCGCTTCAACTGGAGCCTCAAGTACTTCCCGGCGACCGGCGACCTGCAGAGCCAGGACTGGTACGAATCGGCGGGCACCGTCCCGTCGACCCTCGACGGCCTCGGCTCGACCGGCGACGCCTCCCAGCACGAGTGGTACTACACGATCGCCGCCGGCACGGCCTACTCGCCCTACAACATCAACGAGCGGATGCCCAGCGACCGCTACAACGACTACATCGGCTTCGACATCGTCCTCAACAAGCGGCTGTCCAACAAGTGGATGCTCAACGGCAGCCTGACCTACAACATCCAGAGGGCCTTCTACGGCACCGAGGGCTACCTGAACCCGACCAACGTCTGGGCCTATGAAGGTCAGGATTCGTCCGCCTACGTCGGCGGCGCCAGCGGCCTGCTCGACCAGTACACCAACGCCCGCTGGCTGATCAAGCTGGGCGGCCTCTACCAGTTCCCCTACGACATCAACGCCTCCTTCACCCTGCAGGTCCGCGAGGGCTGGATCATCCGCGAGTACTTCAACTATCGGAACTATGCCCTTCCCAACCCCAACAGCAACAGCTCGTCCCTCGACATGAACCTGTTCGGCAGCAACCGGCTCGACCCGGTCCTCAACTTCGGCCTCAAGCTCGAGAAGATGCTCCGGCTCGGCGACAACGGCCGGATCTACCTGATGGTCGACATCTTCAACGTGTTCAACTCCGACTCCATCCTCCGCCGCCAGCAGAAGTACCACGGCTACTACTACGACTACGCCACGGGCGACGACGTGTGGGTCCCCAACGTCAACTACTTCAAGGTTGACGGCGTCATGAACCCCCGCGTCATGCGCCTCGGGGTCCGCTTCACGTTCTAGTTCTCACGCAGCAGCAGACGCAGCAAGCCCCTCTCCCCCCGCGGGGAGAGGGGCTTTTTTTTGGTCCATTTCCCCGCTCCGGGGAACAGGAGGTCATGAAGATGTGCGGCTCCGAGTCGCTCCGCCGCACTTCCGATGGTCTCTCTCGGGGAACCCCCAGGCCGCCGGCAGGAGGGGAGTGGCGGGACCGGTCCCCCGGCGGCGAAGGGGCGATGTCTCTCGGCCAAGCTCATGGCCCCTGACCCCGGAAACGGGAGAAGAACTTTTTTTTTGGCCACCGGGATGGTAGAATGGAACAGGTTCCCCGTGGACGGATCTTACGAGGAGGTCAAAGATGATGAGGAAGTTCATCGCGGCCGCAGGCCTGATCCTTCTAACGCTCGGGGCCCTTGCGGCCCAGGACTACAAGGGCAAGGGCCGGCTCCTGGGCGTGGTCACCGACGAGCAGGGCAATCCCCTGGAGGGAGTGACGGTCAAGCTGTTCTCGCTCCGCGTCCAGCAGGGCCTCGAGGTCAAGACGGGTAAGGACGGCCGCTGGATCGCCGCCTGGATCCGAGGCGGGGCTTGGAACCTCGATTTCGAGAAGATCGGCTACGCGACCAAGAAGATCTCCGTCGAGGTCAACGAGTATCAGAAGAACCCCGAGGTCGTCGTCACCCTGGTCAAGGTCGAGGGCCTGGTCGTGACCGACGATATCAAGGACCTCCTGACCGAGGGCAACCGGCTGTTCGACGAAGAGCAGTTCGACGCTGCCGCCGCCAAGTACCGGGAGATCCTCGAGAAGTATCCCGACGCCTATCCTATCCGCCTCAATCTCGGCAACTGCTTCTTCGCTAAGGAGGACTACGACGCCGCCGAGGAGCAGTACCTCCAGGTCCTAGAGAAGGACCCCGGCCATGTCGAGGCCATCATCGCCGTCGGCAACTGTTATGCGAACCGCGGCGATTCGGCCAAGGCCCTGGAGTGGTACGGGAAGGTCGAGTTCGAGAAGATCGATGACCCGATCGTCCTTTACAACCTGGGCACGAACTACTACAACAACGCCAAGTTCGACGAGGCCCTGAAGTTCTACGCCAAGGCCGTCGAGAAGCAGAAGGGTTCCGCCGACGCCCTCTACCAGCTCGGGCTGACGTACCTGAACCTCCAGAGGAACGCCGAATCCATCGCCGCCTTCGAGGACTATCTCAAGGTCGATGCCGACTCCCCGCGGGCCGATCAGGTCCGGGCCTTCCTGGATTTCCTGAAGAAAAAATAGCGTCCGCCAGCAAGCGGAACGAAAGGTGAGGACCATGAAACCCGAACGCCTGATCGCCGCCCTTGTCCTCATGGCCGCGGCGGCCCTGGGGCCGGCCTGCTCGTCGCGCCCCGCCCTCCAGCTCGATCCGGAGAGCGAGGCCTTCTACCGGACGGCCCGGCTGATCATGACCAAGGAGGAGGACAAGATCTTCCGCCGCCTGCCGGACGCCGGGATGCGCAAGGAGTTCATCGCCGATTTCTGGGCCAAGCGCGACCCCTACCCGGAGACCCCCGAGAACGAGTTCAAAGTCGAGTTCGAGGCCAGGGTCGATTACGCCAACCGGCGGTTCATGGAAGGCGGGCCGGGGTACAACACGGACCGGGGCCGGATCTACATCTTCATGGGGCCGCCCGACAAGTTCGAGGAGTTCTTCAACCACGAGGAGCCGGGCGTCCGGGGCCCCATCCTCTGGTGGATCTACTACGACTACGATCTGGGGATCGAGTTCGCCGACGAGCGCGGGAACGGCCAGTACCGGATCCGCAACTACATGGGCAACTTCTTCGAGGCCCTCGACTCGCTCAAGCTCGGCCGGTGGGTGGCGGCCGACGACGTCTTCAAGAAGGCCTTCGTCAAGTTCGACCTGACCTACGAGCCCGAGAAGGAAGAGTTCGAGCTGACGCTGCCCGTCGGGGACCTGGCCTTCACCGAGAACGAGGACGGCAGCTTCCGGATCGACCTCGATTTCGTCTTCTACATCTATCCGGACCAGGGGGCGGGCAAGGAGACCTTCAGCGCCTCGAGGACCTTCTCGGCGACCAACGCGGAGCTCCTGGAGATGAAGACCCTCTCGTTCCGCTTCTCCCGGGCCCTGCCCCCCGGCACGAGCTTCGTCGACGTCATCATCAAGGGGCGGGAAGCGAAGAAGGGCCAGGTCCGGAGGATCTTCGAGATCGAGGTCGAGCCCTGAAAGGACTGCCGGTCATGCTGAAGAAAGCCTTTCGCCTCGCTCTCCTGGCCCTGCTCTCGGTCACCCTGTCCGCCCAGACCAAGATCGCCGTCAAGGACCTGCCCGAGCAATACCGTGACTGGCTCGATCTCGTCGCTTACCACATCCAGCCGGTGGAGAAGGACGTCTTCCTGCAATTGACAAATAACAGGGACCGCGACATCTTCATCGAGACCTTCTGGAAGCAGCGGGACCCGACCCCGGGGACCCCGGCCAACGAATACAAGGACGAGCTCGTCAAGAGGTTCCAGTATGTCAACGAGTTCTTCAGCCGTGCCAGCGTCAGGCCCGGCTGGCAGACCGACATGGGGAAGTTCTACATGATCCTCGGACCGCCGGCCAGCATCGAGCGCTTCGAGACCTCGAGCCACATCGTCCCCTGCCAGGCCTGGACCTATTACGGGGACGCGGCCAAAGGCCTGCCCAGCAGCTTCAACCTCCTTTTCTACCAGCGGTCGGGGGTCGGTGACTTCAAGCTCTATGACCCGGTCACCGACGGCCCGGTGCGGCTGTTGGTCAATCCCCCGAGCGGCATCGACCCGCTGAACTACGAGGACCTCTACGACCGGATCCGGGAGATCGCACCCACCTTGGCCGACCTGTCCCTGACGATGATCCCCGGCGAGTACAACTACGACTTCACGCCCTCGCCCCGGAACATGATCATCCTGGCCGACATCCTCCAATCCCCCAAGAAGGACGTCAACCTGTCCTACGCCACCCATTTCCTGGACTACAAGGGATTGGTGTCCACCGAATACATGACGAACTTCGTCGAGAACCAGGCCACGACGGCCCTCGTCCAGGACCCCATGACCGGGCTCCGTTTCCTCCACTTCTCGATCGTTCCCCGGACCGTCACCCTGGACTACTACGAACCCAAGAGCCAGCACTACTGCAGTTACCAGGTCAACGCCAGCCTGAGGGTCGGGGAGGACATCGTTTTCCAGTACACCCGGGACTTCCCGGTCTATTTCGCCGACAGCGAGGCCGACCGGGTCCGGGCCAACGGCATCGCCATCGAGGACTCCTTCCCCGTCTCCGAGGGGACCTTCCGCCTCATCATCCTGCTGACCAACACGGTCGGCAAGGAGTTCACCATCCTGGAGAAGGACCTGGTCGTGCCGCCCGACGGCGGCGCCGCCCGGATCGACGGGCCCTTCATCGGCTACCGCTTCGAGACCTATCAGCGCGAGGTCCACGTTCCGTTCAAGGTCCTCGAGAGGAAGCTGCTCATGGACCCCAAGAACACCTTCGGCGTCTCCGAGACCATCTCGGTCCTGTTCAACGTGACCAACCTGGACGAGTCCCTGCGCGAGAGCGGCCAGGCCCGGATCCTCGTGCGCGGCCTCCGGGAGGCCGATCCCGTGACCCGGTCGTTCACCATTCCGCTCGCTGGCGGCTCCTTCGGTCGCACGCTGAGCATCCCCCAGAGCTTCCCGGCCAGCGAGCTCGCTCCCGATTATTACGAGCTCGTCGTCAGCCTGGTCGACGGCGCCGGACGGACCGTGGAGGAGAGAAAGGAGACGTTCATCGTGTCCCCCAGCTCCCAGGTCTCCCATCCCATCGCCCATGCCAAGGGCTTCGCCCTGGCCAATCAGTTCGTCTACCATTTCATGCTCGCCGAGCAGGCCGAGAAATTGGGCCGGATGGACAGGGCGGCGACCCTGTACGAAAAAGCCTTCGGGCTCAATCCCGATTACAAGGACGGCATCGTCCGGTACGCCAACTTCCTGATCAAGACCCGGGCCTTCGACCGGGCCCTGGCCCTGGCCGAAAGGCTCCGCGACGACGACTACCGGAGGTTCGAGTATCTCTCGCTGCAGGGCAAGGCCCTCATGGGCCTGGAGCGGTTCGAGGAGGCCTTGGGGCCGCTCGGCGAGGCCAACAAGATCTACAACAGCGAGATCCAGGTCCTCAACGCCCTGGGGATCTGTTACCAGCGGACGGGGCAGCGCACCAAGGCCCTGGAAGTGTTCGAGGCTTCGCTCAAGCTCAATCCCGGCCAGGACGAGATCCGCAAGCTCGTCGACGAGCTCAAGAGGTAGGCCGGGTCATTTCGCGTAGTAGCCGGCTCGGCAGGAAAGCGACAGGTCCCGGCCGGCGACCTTGACCTCGATCGTCCGGAATCCCCCGTCGCCGGCCGGCCTCGAGGGCGTGTAGGTCAGCAGATAATACCGGCCGGCCGCTTCGGCCGCCGCCCGGAGCGAGGCGGCGGGGTTCTGGGAGCTGTAGGCCCGGCCTCCCGTGGCCGCGGCGACGCCCGAGAAAAGGGGGAAGATGTCTTCGGACTGCTCCCTCATGTTGGCCCCGAACAGGTACTGCGACTCCTTGTTCATGAAGATGAAGCTGAAGGTGATCGAGGCGTCGGCGAAAGCCCTCCGGATGGAGGCCGCGTCGAGAGACTGATCCCGCCGGTAGTATTGGAAGAGGTCCTGGAGGTCACCGCGGATATTGGGCACGTCCTGGTACATGTCCATCAGGAGGGCCAGGGAGGAGCCGCTGATCTCGGGGCGGAACTCGCGCTGATAGAAGAAAAAGACGAAATGCCGGCCCGGCTGGCCCTTCAGGCTCTCGGCGAACTCGATGAGCCGTTTCCCGTCGATCAGGCGCATGGTCTCGAGCTTGCGGAGACCCTGCTTGTAACGGCTGAGCTGCATCTCCAGGCCGAAACTCGTCCCGGCGGCGTCCGACTCCATGTCGGATTCGAGGTTCAGGCGGTCACCCCCGATGGCGCCGACGATCCGGCGCAGGTCGCGGAGCGCCTGCCGGTAGTCGCCGCCCCCCCTCTGAATGTCCTTGCGCAGGATCTGCTGCATCTCGCGGGACAAGGCCTCCTTGGGTTTCCTGGCCAAAGCGTCCTGCGCCAGGCTGTAGGGCTTCATGGGCGTGACCAGGGTCAGCGTATCGCCGGGCCGAAGCAGGGACCGGAAGAGATAGTCCACGGCTTCGCCCAATTTGGGGTCCCAATCGGCCGTCTGAAAGAGGAGATAGAAGTGCCTTTGCAGGCTGGGGGACGAGGGATGGCGGACCTCTTCCCGCACGACGGCCTGCTCCTCGATGAGGCGGAGAGAGCCGGGGGGCTGAAGGATCCCGTCCTCGTAGATCTCGAAATCGTCAAGGGTCAGACCGTCGACGAACCGGCCCCCGTCGTAGACCCAGACGGGGATGTCGACAACGGCAGCTGGTGGCGCCTGGCCGAAGAGGAGCGTGGCCGCGATGGGGATGAAGAGAATAGCGCGATGAAAGAATCTGTCCGTCATGGTCGTGCCCTCCATATTCCATTATACAAGCAGCAAGAAATATGCCTAAACGGGACGGCAGGTCTTTCCGGGGGGGGCGGTCTCCGGGAAGCCCCCCTTCGACTCCCCCCGATGTAAACTTTACATATTGAATTTACGGCCGTGATTGGTCACAATGGACGGGAATCCCGACAAGGAGGCCCCCTTGAGCCAAGTGAAGCTGCTGATGATCCCCGGGCCGAGCCCGGTCGTTCCCCGCATCCTCGAGACCCTGGCCCTGCCGACCGTTTCCCACGTCGGGCCGGAAATGGTCCACGACTTGCGGGAGGCGGGCGACAACCTCAAGCGGATCGTCTTCGCCGACGAGGGGCAGCCCTTCATCGTCTCCGGGGCCGGGACCTTGGCCATGGAGATGGCCCTGCTCAACACGGTCGGCCCGTCGGACCGGGTCCTGGTCCTGTCGCAGGGCTACTTCGGGCGGCGGATGGCCGAGGTTTGCGGGGCGTTCGGCATCGAACACGATCTGCTCGAGAGCGAGTGGGGGAGGGCCGTGGTCCCCGAGGACCTCGAACGCCGCCTGAGAGAGAAGAGCTACAACCTCGTCGTCTGCACCCATGTCGACACGGCGACCGGGTCCTGCGCCCCCGTCGAGGATTACGCCGCGGTCCTCGACAAGACCGGCTCTCTGTTCATCGTCGACGGCGTCTGCGCCACGGGGGGGATTCCGGAGCGCATGGACGCCTGGGGGATCGACGTCGTCCTGACCGCGGCCCAGAAATGCTTGGGGGCGCCGCCAGGGCTGGCCGTTCTCGTCGTGTCGCCCTTGGCCATGGAGAAGCGCCGGCGCCTGGAGCGGATCCCGGCCTATTACGCCGACCTCCTCCGGTGGCTGCCCGTCATGCAGGACCCGACCAAGTACTTCTCGACGCCGTGCGTCAACGAGATCCGGGCCTTCGCGGAAGGGACGCGCATCATCCTGGAGGAGGGCCTGGAGGAGAGGTTCGAGCGCCACGAGCTGTTCGCGTCGGCCCTGCGGGCCGGTCTGGCCGCCCTGGGCTTCGCTTTTTATACGGACCCGCGCTTCCTGGCCCCGACGCTCTCGGTCGTCCGTTACCCGGACGGCGTCGAAGACAAAGCCTTCCGGGCGGCCCTCTACGCCAACGGCGTGGTCGTCGCCGGGGGGCTGGCCCAGACCGCGGGCCGGGTCTTCCGCATGGGCCACATGGGGAACCTGACCTCGGACCAGGTGAGGTTCGCCATCGAGGCCGTGGAAAAGACTTTGGCCGGTATCGGGACCGCCTTCAAGCACGGGGCCGGCCGCGACGCGGTCGAGGGGACGTTGACGGCGTGAACGGGCGGAGGGAGAGAGCGTGAGGAGCAAGGTCTACTTCATCCCGGCCGGAGCCGGGGAGCCCGACGGCGCGCTGGCCGATAAGGTCCGCAGGGCCTATCTGGCGACGGGCCTCAACGAGCGCATCGCCGAAGGGGATTTCGCGGCCCTCAAGATCCATTTCGGGGAATCCGGCAACAAGGGCTACATCAGGCCCCCGTGGCTCGCGGGCCTCACCGCGGAGGTCGGCAAGAGGACATCGCACGCCTTCCTCACCGACAGCAACACGCTCTACGTCGGCCGCCGGTCGAACTCCATCGACCATCTCCGCCTGGCTTGGTCCCACGGCTTCACGCCCGAGGCGACCGGGTTACCGGTCATCATCGCCGACGGCCTCATCGGCCGCGACAAGCACGAGACCAAGGGCGCCCAGGCGCGGACGGCCTCTTCCAAGATCGCCAGCGCCATCCTCGACGCCGACGTCCTCATCGGCCTGGCCCACGTCACGGGCCACGTCCAAACGGGGATCGGGGCGGCCCTGAAGAACATCGGCATGGGTTGCGCCTCCCGGGCCGGCAAGCTCGACCAGCACTCCGTGACCCATCCCCGGGTCGATCCCCGGGCCTGCCGCGACTGCGGCCTCTGCCTGCCGTTCTGCCCCGAGGCGGCCATCGTCCAGGCCGAGGGCCACGTGGTCATCGAGACCGCCCGGTGCATCGGCTGCGGGGAATGCCTCGTAGCTTGCAAGTACGGGGCCATCAAGATGAAATGGGACGCCGACGCCCGGCGCATCCAGGAGAAGGTCGCCGAATACGCGTTCCGGGTCCTTTCGCACTTCAAGGGCAAAGCCGGCTTCCTCAACGCCCTGGTCAGGATCACCAAGGACTGCGACTGCATGGCCAAGGACGACAAGCGCATCGTCGAGGACATCGGCTTCCTGGCCTCGCTCGACCCGGTGGCCGTCGACCAGGCCTCGGCCGACCTGGTCATCGAACGGGCCGGGCGCGACGTTTTCCGGGCCGGCTACGACATCGACTGGACGGCGCAGCTCGCCCATGGGGAGAGCTTGGGATTGGGATCCCGCCGATACCAGCTCATCGAAGCGGGTTGAGAGAGTCGGGGAGGTGGGATTTGAACCCACGACCCCAGCGTCCCGAACGCTGTGCGCTAGCCAGGCTGCGCTACTCCCCGACCGTGAGCGCCCTATTATACACACTCCGGCGGCGTTTGGGAAGGGCCTCCTCAGACTCTGCGAGGACCGAGCCATGATGTCCTCGCCGACCGCCGGGCGAAAAGGCCCCCTTCTCTCGGGGGGCGGGCCCGCCGGGTACAGGACCCGGGACTCTTCTGTTGACGGCCGGGGCCGGCCTGTTATATGAAAAGACATCCGACATCTTTGATAAGGAGGGCGGCATGCGCCATCGTCTTTCGATCGCGGTCCTGTGTTCGATCGGCATCCTGGCGACCTGGGCATTGGCCGCGGGCGGCGCCGATATCACCGGGGTGTGGGAGATGACCATCCAGATCCCCCAGGGGGACCAGACGGTCGAGGCGACCTTCACCCAGGACGGCGAAAGGATCAAGGTCTCCATGGAAGGCCCCCAGGGGATGGCCATGGAGGGAGAAGGCACCATCAAGGAAGGGGCCATGGAGTGGGCCATGATCATCAGCGCGCCCATGGGGGAATTCACCCTCTTTTTCACGGGCCGGGTTGACGGGGAGAGCATGGCCGGAGAGGTCCAGATGGGCGACTTCGGCGCGGCCGGCTGGTCCGCCAAAAAGAAGAAATAGCCATCAGGTTAAGACGAAGCGGGCGACATCGGGAGCCGGCAGGAACTCCCATCGGCCGCCGAGACCCGAGGCCCGGGCCCCGATCTCGAAGTGCAGCATGGCGATGCCGCAGTCCAGCCGCTTCGAGATGCCGCCTTCCTTGCCGCCGTCCGTGGCGATGACCACGGCCCCGGGCTCGATCCGGAATCGCCACGGCTGGCGGTTCATGGCCGATGGGGCCGATCGGGCGGCTTCCAGGGCCGCCCTCAAGGCCCCCCCGGGGACGGCTCGGCCGGTCGTCAGCTCTTCGAGCGGCTTGCGGCGCTTCGAGCCGGCCAGGGCCTTGAACGTCCTGTCGGTCAGACTGGGCCTGCTCTTCGGAAGGCCGACGGGGCTTACGGCGATGATCCTCTCGCCGTCCTTCAGCCGGACGTACGGTGGGACCGCCCCGCGCTTGATCAGCCCGCCGACCCAGCAGGACCCCCATCCGAGCGCGGTCGCTTCGAGGATCGGTCCCTCCCCCGTGTAGCCGACGCATTCCTGGACGCGCGGCGAATCCTCCCGGCCGATGAAGGCCAGGAAGCACGGGGCTCCCGTGACCCGTCCGTAGCTCCCGAGGATGCCCTTGGAAACGCGATCGACCGGCTCCCGGACGAGCTCGGTCCGGGCTTCGGGAAAGGGCCTGAATTCCCGGCAGACGCGCTCCAGGCGGGCCAGGGCGGTCTCGTCGAGCGGGGCGGGATCGAAGCTCCGGCGGGACGTGCGGGCCTCGATGGCCGCGAACCAAGTTGTCAGGGGCCTATCCATGGTCACTCCTTTCGCGCACAACCGGATCCCATTGTATCATGGCCTTCGAACGGGCCGTCCTCCGCGAGGCGCGTTGTCTCCCGCGGGGGGCTCCGTGTATAATACCGCTTTGCGCGGCGGACACGCGGCATCGTGGAAACAAGGACCTCAACGATGACGAAATGGTGGCATCTCGGGACCGGGCAGATCGCGCGGATGCTGGCGACCGACCTCGCGGCCGGACTTTCCCCGGAGGCGGTGGCCGCCCAGCTGGCCTCCTGCGGGCTGAACCAGCTCCTTGAAAAGAAGGGCCGTCCCCCTCTGGCCATCTTCCTCGATCAGTTCAAAGGCCTCATGATCTGGGTCCTCGTCGGGGCGGCCCTCGTCTCGGGCTTCCTCAAGGAGTGGGTGGACGCTCTGGCCATCCTGACCATTGTCATCCTCAATGCCGTCCTCGGCTTCATCCAGGAGTACAAGGCCGAGAAAGGGCTGGCCGCCCTCAAGAAGCTGTCGGCGCCCTCGGCCAAGGTCGTCCGGGGAGGGGCATCTTCGGTCATCCCGGCCTGCGAGCTTGTTCCGGGCGACCTCGTCGAGCTCGAGGCGGGGGACCACGTGCCCGCCGACAGCCGGGTCGTCTGGCACACCTCGAACTTCGCCGTCCAGGAGGCCAGCCTGACCGGCGAATCGACGCCGGTCAACAAGACGGACCGGGCCCTTGAGGAACCCGACGTCCCTCTGGCCGAACGGGCCAACATCGTCTACCTCGGCACATCGGTCGTCGCCGGCAAGGCCCGGGCCGTGGTCGTCGAGACCGGGATGCGGACGGAGCTGGGCCGCATCGCCGGTCTCATCCAGGACATCAAAAAAGAGACGACCCCTCTTCAGAGGAAGCTCGAGCAATTCGGCCGGTGGATCATCTATCTCTGTTTCCTCCTGGTTACCATCATCTTCGGCCTCGGGCTCCTGCGGGGCGGGGAACTGCTGGACATGTTCCTGACGTCCGTCTCCCTGGCCGTGGCGGCCATTCCCGAGGGCCTGCCCGCCGTCGTGACCATCGCCCTGGCTTTGGGCGTCCAGCGCATGGTCCGGAGGCACGTCCTCATCCGCAAGCTGCCGTCCGTCGAGACCCTGGGCTGCGCCACGGTCATCTGCTCGGACAAGACCGGGACTTTGACCAAGAACGAGATGACGGTCCGCACCGTTTGGACGGCAGGCGACGTCTACGAGGTCTCGGGCACCGGCTATCGCCCCGAGGGCGGGTTCCTGAGGGACGGCCGGGCCGTCGACCCGGCCGCGCACGGCGATCTCCTCAAGTGCCTGGAGGCGGGCGTTCTCTGCAACGGCGCCCAGCTCGTCAGCGACGGCCAAGGGGAGGTCCGGATCTTCGGCGACCCGACCGAGATCGCCATTCTGAGCGCGGCCGCCAAAGCCGGCATCTGGAAGACGGACAGGGAGCGCGCGTACGAGCTCGTCGAGGAGATCCCGTTCGACTCCGAGCGCAAGAAGATGAGCATCGTCCGCCGGTCGGACCAAGGGCTCCTCGTCTTCACCAAGGGGGCCCCGGACATCCTGCTCCGGGACTGCACCCGCATCCTCGAGGACGGACGGGAGAAACCGTTGACGGCGGAGGACCGGGACCGGGTCCTCGAGGCCAACGACGCCTTCTCCGATCAGGCCCTGCGGGTCCTGGCCGTCGCTTTCCGCTCCGTGGAGCGGGAGCCCGGCTCCTACGAGGCCGAGGCCGTCGAGCGCGACCTGACCCTGGCCGGCCTGGTGGCCATGATCGACCCGCCCCGGCCCGAGGTCAGGGAGGCCATGGACAAGTGCCGGACGGCCGGCATCCGGACGGTCATGATCACCGGCGACCACCGGAACACGGCCGTGGCCATCGCCCGCGATCTCGGCTTTTACGGACCTGATTCCGTGGCCCTGGCGGGGGACGAGGTCGACCGCCTCTCGGAGGACGGGCTTGACGCGGTCGTCGATCGGGCCGTCGTCTATGCCCGGGTCTCCCCGGAGCACAAGCTCCGCGCCGTGCGCGCCTGGCGCCGCCGGGGCGATGTCGTGGCCATGACCGGCGACGGGGTCAACGACGCCCCGGCCGTCAAGGAGGCCGACATCGGCGTGGCCATGGGCATCACCGGAACGGACGTGACCAAGGAAGTCTCCGAGATGGTCATCACGGACGACAACTTCGCCTCCATCGTCGCCGCCGTCGAGGAGGGCCGGGGGATCTACGACAACATCAAGAAGTTCATCCATTTCCTCCTGTCGTGCAACCTCGGCGAGATCCTGGTCATGTTCACCTCGGCCTTGATGGGCCTGCCCGTTCCCCTCCTGCCCATCCAGATCCTCTGGGTCAATCTCGTGACCGACGGACTGCCGGCCCTGGCGCTCGGCGTGGACCCCGTCGACCCGGGCATCATGGACCGGCCGCCGCGCAAGCCCGACGAAGCGGTCATCACCCGGACCGGGGCCGGGCTGATCGCTTTCCAGGGGGCCCTCATCGCGGCCTGCAGCCTGTCGGCTTTCCTGGTTGTGCTCAATGACCTGAGGTCCCTCGGCCTGCCCGAGGATGCGGTCGTGGCCGGCGCCAGGACGGCGGCCTTGGCGACCCTGGCCTGCAGCCAGCTGTTCCACGCCTTCAATTGCCGGAGCCAGACGCGCTCCTTGTTCCGGCTGGGCGTCCTGACCAACCCCAACCTCATCCTGGCCACGGTCTCGTCCTTCCTGCTCCAGATGTCCGTCATCTACGTCCCGTTCCTACAGCCGATCTTCAAGACCCGGGCCCTCAGCCTGTTCGACCTCGGGGTGATCATGGTCTTCTCGTCGCTTCCTCTGTGGATCATGGAAGCCGTTAAAGCCGCCAACCGGAAGCTCAAGATCTACGGAGCGGCCTGACGGCTTGGGGATACATGCGGCCCGGGCCGCACGCAAGTCACGGGAGAAAGGAGCCCGACATGAAGCTTAAGAGAACGACCATCATCGCGGTCGCCCTCCTGGCCGCGGCCTTCCTCGGCCGGGCGGACGAGGGCATGTGGATGCCCCATCAGATGAAGGCCCTCGACCTCAAGGCCCTCGGCCTGCGGATGGACCCCGGGGACCTCTACAAGACCGACGGGACGGGCCTGATGAGCGCCGTCGTCAATCTCGGCGGGGGGACCGGCGAGTTCGTCAGCGCCGAGGGCCTCATCCTGACCAATCACCATGTCGCCTACGGGGCCATCCAGCGGGCCTCGAGCAAAGAGAAGGACTACATGGCGGACGGCTTCCTGGCGGCCGACAGGAGCCTCGAGATCCCGGCCCAGGGCTACACGGCCGGCGTCCTGCTCGGGTATGAGGACGTGACCGCCAAGGTCAACGCCTACTTCAAGCCGAACATGACGCCCCGCCAGAGGTACGACGCCTACGAGAAGGCCCAGAAGGACCTCATCGCCCGGGCCGAGAAGGCCGGCCCGGACCTCCGCTGCACGCTGGCCTCCATGTACAGCGGCAACGCCTATTACCTCTTCACCTTCAAGCAGATCCGCGATGTCCGCCTGGTCTACGCCCCGCCCCAGGACCTGGGCAACTTCGGGGGGGAGACGGACAACTGGATGTGGCCGCGCCACACCTGCGACTTCTCGTTCCTGAGGGCCTACGTCGCCCCGGACGGGGCGGCGGCCGACTACAGCAAGGACAACGTCCCCTACAAGCCCAAGGTCTGGCTGAAGGCCTCTCTCGAGGGCGTCCAGGAAGGGGATTTCACGTTCGTCATGGGCTATCCCGGCCGGACCTATCGCAATTACGCCCTGTCCGAGCTCAGGGAGGACATGGAGAACATGGCCCGCAGCATCAAGGATTCCCAAGCTCTTATCGCCTTCTACGAGGAGGCGGGCCGGGCCGACAAGGAGATCGAGATCCGCTACGCCTCGCGCGTCCGGGGCCTCTACAACGGGCTCAAGAACCGGCAGGGTAAGCTCGAGGGCTTCGAGAAGTACGGGATCCTGGAGAGGAAGACGGCCCAGGAGAAGGAGCTGCTCGACTGGATCGCGGCCGATCCCGCCCGTTCGAAGATGTACGGCCGGGCCGCCGCCGATCTCGAGGCCTTCATCGCCCGGCGGAAGGCCTTCGGCGGGCGGACGGAGCTTCTGAACAGGGTCCTCTCCGGTTCGACCGTTCTCGGCCAGGCCCACACCCTCCTGCGGGCCGTCGCCGAGCTCCAGAAGCCCGACAAGGACCGGGAGCAGGCCTTCCAGGAACGCAACCTGCCGCGCCTGCGGCAGGGCATCCAGCTGGCCGAGCGCGGCTACGTCTTCGATGTCGACAAAGAGCTCATGAAGTGGACCCTCGGGCGCCTCAAGTCGGCCCACCCCGACGGGTCCGAATGGCCGGCCTCGCTTCGGGCCCTGATCGCGGGGGACGAGGCGGCCGTCGCGGCCCGCGTCGACGCCATGTACGCGGACACCGGCCTCGGCCGTCCCGAGCGCCGGCTCGAGCTCCTCGGTCTCAAGCCGGCCCAGCTGGCGGCCCTCGATGATCCGTTCCTCAAGCTGGCGGCGGCCATGGAGGCCGAGCTCAAGGTCTTCCGCGAGGAGAGCAAGGGCATGGGACAAGAAGGCGCCGACCTGAAGAGGGCCTACGAGGCGGCCATCCTGGAGATGAGGCAAGGGGCCTACCCTCCCGACGCCAACGGCACCATCCGCTTCACCTACGGCCCCGTCCTGGGCTACGAGCCGCGCGACGCCGTCACGTACCGGCCCCTGACGACCCTCAAGGGCGTCCTCGAGAAGGACACGGGGGAGCCGCCGTTCCGGGTCCCGGACAGGATCAAGCAGCTCTGGATGGCCAAGGACTTCGGCCGCTACGCCGATCCCCGGCTCGGCGACGTGCCCATGTGCTTCCTCAACACGACCAACGTCACGGGCGGCAATTCGGGCTCGCCGACCCTCAACGCCAAGGGCGAGATCGTCGGCATCATCTTCGATATGACCTACGAGAGCGTCATCGGCGACTATGTCATCATCCCCGAGCTCCAGCGCTCCATCAGCGTCGACATACGCTCGGTCCTGTTCGTCGCCGAGAAGTTCTCCGGGGCGGCCGGCATCCTGAGGGAGATGGGCCTGTAGGGGCGTGAGGTCCGGAGCGAGGAATCACCGCCCGAATCACCCCTGAAGGCGATGGACGGGGGGCGGGCCCGGGGTGGATACTCACCCCTTGAAAAGCCCAATCCATGGGCAGGAGCCCGGAATGCACGAACGACGCACGAGAAAGCGGTTCATCGGACGGCACGAGGTCCTCATCCGGGCGGCCATGAACAAGGATGAGGGGGCGGGGAACCCGGCCTACACCTATGACCTGTCGACGGGCGGGGCCCGTCTCGTGGCCGCCAAGAGCTTCGCCGTCGGATCCGTCATCCGGATCCGGATCAAACTGTCCAAGACCGGCCGCGACATCGCCCTGGACGGCGAGGTCAAATGGCTCAAGCCCCGCGAGGGGGACGGCGAATGGGAATTCGGCGTCGAGTTCCTGAGCCTGACGTCGCCGGCCGTTCTGGCCCTCATCCGCGAGCTCTACGGCACCGACGAGGCCATCCCGGCGATGGTGGCCTGAGCGCCCCGTCGGCTCGCGGCCGTCCCTTCGACGGGCCAGGTCCGTCGCGGGGCGGCTCACGAAGACCATCCGCAGGCGCCGCCCGCCCATTGGCCGAAAGGCCCTCGTTCGAGTACAATGGACGGTCATGATCGTCGTCGACAGCCTCTCCAAGAGCTACGGCCGACAGGCCCTCTTCGACGCCGTCAGCTTCAAGGTCAACCGCCGGGAGAGGGTTGGCGTCGTCGGCCGCAACGGCCACGGCAAGACGACCCTGTTCCGGATGATCATGGGCCAGGAAGAGCCGGATTCGGGGACCATCGCGCGGCCGCGGAACTACCGTGTCGGCCACGTCGAGCAGAGGCTGGCCTTCACCGAGCCGACCGTGCTGGCCGAGGGGGCCCGGGCCCTGCCTGCCGATTCTTTCAACGAGACCTGGCGGGTCGAAAAGGTCCTCTTCGGGCTGGGTTTCGAGGCCGCCGACCTCGATAAGAGGCCGGGGGATCTGTCGGGGGGCTATCAGGTCCGGCTCAACCTGGCCAAGGCCCTCGTCGGGGACTACCAGATGCTGCTCCTCGACGAGCCGAGCAACTATCTCGACATCACCTCCATCCGCTGGCTGGAACGGTTCCTCGCGGCCTGGCCCGGGGAATTGATGATCATCACCCACGACCGCAGCTTCATGGACAACGTCGCCACCCACATCCTCGGCGTCCACCGCCGGAAGGTCCGCAAGGTCCGGGGCGACACAGGGAAATATTACGAGCAGATCGCCGCCGAGGAGGAGATCTACGAAAAGACCCGGATCAACGACGAGCGGAAGATGAAGGAGATGGACCTGTTCATCAGCCGCTTCCGGGCCAAGGCCCGGCTCGGGGGGCTGGTCCAATCCCGGGTCAAGTCGCTGGAGAAGATGGAGAAGAAGGACAAGCTCGAGACCCTCAAGACCCTCGAGTTCGCCTTCGCCGAGAAGCCGGGCTTTCACAAGTATGCCATGGACGTCCGGGACGTCTCGTTCGCCTTCACCCCCGACCGGCCCCTCATCCGGCGCTTCTCGATCAGCATCGGGGCCAAGGACCGGGTCTTCGTCGTCGGCCGCAACGGCCGCGGCAAGACGACCCTCCTCAGGCTCCTGGCCGGCGAGCTGGCGCCCCGCTCCGGCGGGATCACCTCGCCTCAGTCCGTGGCCCCCGGCTACTTCGAGCAGACCCACATCTCGACCCTCTCGGAGTCCAACACGGTCCTCGAGGAGATCGCTTCGGCCGACCCGGAGGGGGACCCCAAGCGGGCCCGGTTCATCGCCGGAGGCATGATGTTCGAGGGCGACGACGCCCTGAAGCCCGTCCGGGTCCTGTCGGGCGGGGAGAAAAGCCGGGTCCTGTTGGGCAAGCTGATCGCCACCCCTATCAACCTGCTGCTCCTCGACGAGCCGACCAACCACCTCGACCTCGAGTCCAACGACGCCCTCCTCGAGGCCATCGACAGCTTCGACGGGGCCGTGGTCATGGTCACCCACAACGAGATGTTCCTCCATGCCCTGGCCGAGCGCCTGGTCGTCTTCGACAACGACGATGTCATCGTCTACGAGGGCGGCTACGGCCGTTTCCTGGAGAAGGTCGGCTGGGCCGACGAGGTCGTGCCGGGGGCCTCGGCCCTCCCGCGGCCGGACGGCGCGGGCCGCGGGAAGCCGAAGCGGAGCCCGAAGGAGCTGCGACGGATGCGCTCGGAGATCGTCGCCGAGCGGTCCCGGGTCCTTCGACCCATCGAGGCCAGGATGGAGGCCGTCGAAAAGGCCGTTGAGGCCCGCGACGCCTCCCTCCGCGGTCTCGGCGATGAGCTTCTCGAGGCCTCCCGGGCCAAGCAGGGCAACCGCGTCGTCGAGCTGTCCCGGTCCATGCACGGGGCGAAGAAGGCCGTCGATGGCCTCCTCGACGAGCTCGAGGCCCTGACCCGGGAGCACGAGGCCAAGAGCGCCGAGTTCGACGGACGTCTCCGGGCCCTGGATCAAGAGGAAGAAGACAAGGAGGCCTGATCCCTCCTGGGCCGGCTTGCCTTTGGCCCGCTTTCCGGTATAATCTGCCTTATCTTTCGTTCAAAAGCCATGGCCGCGATCAAGAAGCTCCTTGTCCTGACGACCTTGCTGGCCGCCGCTCTCGCGGCCGCCGGCTGCCGTCGGGGAGGGACGAACACCGAGCTGACCGTCGCCGGTTCGACGAGCATCCAGCCGTTCGCCGACAAGTGGGCCGAGGTCTTCATGGAGGAACGGCCCGGCCTGGGCGTCAACGTCCAAGGAGGCGGTTCGAGCGCCGGCATCCAGGCCTGCAAGAGCGGGGCCTGCCAGATCGGCATGTCCTCGCGGGACCTCAAGCCCGACGAACAGGACCTCCACGAGATCGTCGTCGCCTTCGACGGCCTGGCCGTCATCGTTCATCCCGACAATCCGGTCCGGGCTGTGAGCCTCTTCCAGATCAAAGGGGTCTTCTCCGGGCAACTGAGGAACTGGCGGTTGCTGGGAGGCCCCGACCGCCAGATCACCGTCGTCACCCGCGAGGAAGGCTCGGGGACACGGGGCGCCTTCCAGGAGCTGGTCATGGGCGGCAGCCGGATCTTCAAGGGGGCCATCACCCAGGATTCGAACGGCACGGTCCGGGAGATCGTCGCCCACGATCCGTACGCCATCGGCTTCATCTCCCTCGGCCTGGTCAACGAGCAGGTCGCGGCCCTCGAGCTGGACGGCGCGGCGGCCACCGACGAGAACATCGAGTCGGGCCGCTACAAGCTCGTCCGGCCCTTCCTGTTCGTCAGCCGCGGCGAGCCGACGGGCCAGGCCAAGGACTTCATCGATTTCGTGCTCTCGGACGAGGGCCAGGCCCTCATCAAGGCCGAGGGGCTCATCCCCGTCAAGAGGGACGGCCCGGAATGAGCCGATAGGGAAGGCCATGGCGCGGGGACGGAAGAAGAACAAGCTGGAGCGCACGGACCGGCTCGTCCGGCTAGCCCTGCTCGTCGTCGCCTTCTCGGCCGTTTCCGTGCTGGCCGTCATAACCATTTTTATGTTCGAGCAGGGTACTCCGATCATGTTCAAGTACGGCCTGCGGAGCTTCCTGGCCGGCTCGGACTGGTACCCGACCGAGAAGGTCTTCGGCCTGTGGCCGATGATCGTCGGCTCGGTCTACGTGACCTTGGGGGCCATGGTCATCGGCGTGCCTTTCGGATTGGCCTGCGCCGTCGTCCTGACCGAGTTCTCATCTCTGCAGGTCCGGCGGATCATCAAGCCGGTCATCGAGCTGCTGGCCGGCATCCCCTCGGTCGTCTACGGGTTCATCGGGGTCGTCATCCTGGTGCCCTTCATCAGGGAGAACCTGGGCGGACCCGGCCTGTCGGTCCTGGCCGCCTCCATCATCCTGGGGATCATGATCCTGCCGACCATCATCAGCATCTCGGTCGACGCCCTGCAGGCCGTTCCCCTCAGCTACCGCGAGGGATCGGTCGCCCTGGGGGCCACGAAATGGCAGACCGTCAAGATGGTCCTCCTCCCGGCGGCCCGGTCGGGGATCATCGCCTCGATCATCCTGGGCATGGGCCGGGCCATCGGCGAGACCATGGCCGTCATCATGATCGCCGGCAACGCCGCGAGCGTCCCCGGCTCCGTTCTCGACCCGGTCCGGACGCTGACCTCGAACATCGCCCTGGAGATGGGCTACGCGGCCGGCGAGCACCGCCAGGCCCTGTTCGCCACGGGCGTCATCCTGTTCATCATCATCATGGTCCTGAACACGGTCGCCAACGTGACCTCGGCCAGGATGAAAGGCTCCCGGGGATGAGGCCCAGCCCCCGCGTCGAACAGCGCGTCGTCGGCGCCCTCCTCTGGAGCATGACGGCCGTCACCGTCGCCGTCCTGGTATTCATCGTCGCCTACGTCCTCAAGAAGGGCCTGCCGGCCGTCGACGTGGCCTTCCTCGTCGAGAACCCGGCGGACATGGGCAAGGCCGGCGGCATCTTCTCGACCATCGTCGGGACCGTCGTCCTGACGGCCGGGGCCATCCTCGTCGCCACGCCCCTCGGCGTCGGCACGGCCATCTTCCTGACCGAGTACACCTGGGAGGGCCCCGTGACGCGGGTCATCCGCTTCGGGGCCGAGTGCCTGGCCGGGATCCCGTCGATCATCTTCGGCCTGTTCGGGTTCATCCTGTTCGTCACCAAGCTCAAGTTCGGCTGGTCCATCCTCAGCGGCAGCCTGACGCTGGCCTTCATGATCCTGCCGACCATCATCCGGACGAGCGAGGAGGCCATCAAGAGCGTCCCGCCCGGCTACCGGACGGTCAGCTACTCCCTGGGCAGCACGAAGTGGCAGATGGTCACCCGGGTCGTCCTGCCCTCGGCGCTGCCCGGCATCGTGACCGGTATCGTCCTCAGCGTGGGCCGCAGCATTGGCGAGACGGCGGCCGTCATCTTCACGGCCGGCAGCGCCCTGAGGCTGCCGACCTCGCTGTTCTCCTCCTCCCGGACGATGTCCGTCCACTTCTACATCCTGGCCCGCGAGGGCATCTCGATGAGCAACGCCTACGGCACCGCGGCCGTCCTGGTCATCGCCATCCTCGGCGTCAATGTCCTGACCTATTACCTCATGCACCGCTTCATCCGGAAGTACTCATGACCGCCGTCATCCAAGTCCGGGGCTTCAGCCATTATTTCGGGAGCGAGCGGACCCTCGAGGCCCTCGACCTGGACGTCGAGAGCAACGAGATCCTGGGCATCATCGGGCCGGCCCGCAGCGGCAAGTCGACCTTCCTCTGCTCTCTCAACCGGCTCAACGATCTCATCCGCGGCTCGCGGATCGAGGGCACGGTCACCGTCGACGGCCGGAACATCTACGATCCGGACGTCGATGTCATCGAGCTGCGCCGCAGGATCGGGATGGTCTTCGCCACTCCCGTCCCGCTGCCCCGGACGATCTACGAGAACATCGCCTTCGGCCCCCGCTTGGCCGGCACCCGCGAGCGGGCCGCGCTCGACGCCCTCGTCCGCGACTGCCTGGAAAAGGGCGGGCTCTGGGACGAGGTCAAGGACCGGCTGGGAACGAGCGCCCTGAAGCTTTCGGGCGGCCAGCAGCAGCGCCTCTGCCTGGCCCGCATCCTGGCCCTCAAGCCGGAGGTCATCCTGCTCGACGAGCCGACCTCGGGGCTCGATCCCATCTCGACGATGAAGATCGAGGACTCCCTGCGCAGGCTCAAGAGGGACTACACGATCATCCTGGTGACCAATAACACCAAGCAGGCGGCCCGCGTCGCCGACCGGACGGCCTTCTTCCTCAACGGCCGGCTCATCGAGATCGGCCCCACCGACAGGATCTTCACCGCCCCCGAGGACCGGCGCACCGACGATTATCTGCGGGGAAAGTTCGGATAATGGGCGCGATCATCATCGAGGTCCGCGATCTCTGCTTCCATTACGGGGCCTTCCAGGCCCTCGACCGCATCAGCCTGGACATCGAGAAGAACCGCATCACGGCCCTCATCGGGCCTTCGGGCTGCGGCAAGACGACCTTCCTCCGGTCCCTCAACAGGATGACCGACCTCATCGAGAACGTCCGGGTGACGGGCCGCGTCCTCATCGACGGGGAGGATATCTACCGCCCGGGGGCCGACCTCCTGGCCCTCCGCAAGAAGGTCGGCATGGTCTTCCAGCGGCCCAATCCGTTCCCCCTCAGCGTCTTCGACAACGTCGTTTACGGCCTCCGGGTCCACGGCCTCCGCGACAAGCGCGTCCTCGAGGAGAAGCTGGTCCGCAGTCTCGAATCCGTCCATCTCTGGGAAGAGCTCAAGGACCGCCTCGACACCAACGCCCTGGCCCTTTCGGGGGAGCAGCAGCAGCGGTTGTGCATCGCCCGGCTGGTGGCCGTCGAGCCGGAGATCGTCCTCATGGACGAGCCTTGTTCGGCCCTCGACCTGGCCGCCACGGCCAATATCGAGGACCTCATGGCCGAGCTCAAGAAGCGGTACACGATCGTCATCGTCACCCACAACATGCAGCAGGCCGCCCGGGTCTCGGACTTCACCGGGTATTTCCTGCTCGGCGAGCTCATCGAGATCGGCGAGACCCCGCAGATCTTCACCACCCCCCGGGATCGGCGTACGGAGGACTACATCACCGGGCGTTTCGGATAACCCCCCGCTCGCGCCAAATAAATGAAGGCCGGGAGCGGCCGACTCGTGTATAATACCCTCAGAGGATGAGAGAGGGAACATGAACCGAGCGGGCGTCTGGGGAGCGGTTTGCGGCGGCCTGCTGTTGGCCGCCTCCTGTGTCATGGTCATGGACCCGGACCGGCCGCCGAACCGGCTTCCCCAGGCGGAATACCGGGAGGCCTTCGAGCTGGCCCCCGGCGGCGCCGTGTCCATCGAGATCGGCCGCGGCGACATCGAGATCATCGGCGGTCCGGAAGATGTTCTGGAGGTCGTCGCCCGGGGCCCGGCCGTCTTCCCGGCGGAGGGCCGCGGGATAAGGGTCTACGGGACGTGGAACCACAGGCCGGACATCGATGTCCGGAGGACGGCGACCGGGTACCGGATCCGCTCTCGGTCGCTCGACGGGCCCGGCCGGCCGTCGCCCGTCGTCCTCAGCATCCGTGTGCCGCACTCGGTCCTCCTCGAGGATGTCCGGGCCGAGGACGGGAGCGTCGCCGTTTCCGACGTCTACGGGCGCCTGGCCGTCTCCCTCGGCCGCGGCGCGGTGACCGTCAAGAACTTCTCGGGCCCGGCCGACATCGCCGTCGGCGCGGGACCGGTCGACGCCGAGGTCCTCGACGTCCGCGACGGGGACAGGATCGCCGTCACGACCGGCGAGGGCGACATCGTCCTTCGTTTGGAGCCGGGGACCGGCGCGCGGGTCGAGGCCCGGGCCGCGGACGGCGCCGTCCGCAGCGATTTCCCCTTGGGGGTCGAGCTGCCGGCTGCCGAGATCTCCGGGAAGATGGGAGCCGGCGGGGCGGAGATCGTCCTCGAGACCCGGGGAGGGAACATCGACATCGTCATCGTCAAGGAGGTCATGAAGAACCATGGATGAACTCGATCTGGACGAACAGCCGAGATCGGACGAACCCAAGAAGATCCGGGCCCTGGCCGCCGGCATCCTGCTGGTCATCGCCGTGGCCGCGGGGCTCTATTATTTCCTGGTGGTCCGCAAGCCGGCCCCCTCCGACGTCCCGACGGAGGTGACCGCCGAGACCGTGGTGCCGACCGAGGAGGAGGTCCTCACGGGGGACACGGGGCCGGCGCCGCTCGCTTTCCCGTCCGTGCCGCTCGACGAGAGCGATCCGACCGTGCGGGACTTCGCCGGGGCCCTCTCCGCCCACCCGTTCTTCGTCAAGGGGCTGCAGTCGAAGGAGCTCATCCGCAGGTTCGTGGCCGCCGTGGACAACGTCGCCAACGGTATCAGCCCCAAGCCCCACATCGACTTCTTCGCGCCGCAAGGCGACTTCAAGGTCGACCGGACGATCGACGGGACGTTCATCGACACCGCAGCTTACGACCGCTACGACCCGGCCGCCGACGCTTTCCGGTCCCTCGACGCGGCCGGCCTGGCCCGGCTGTTCCGGGCCCTCCGGCCCCTTTTCCAGGAAGCTTACAGGGACCTCGGCTACCCGGACGCGGATTTCGAGGAGACCATGGTCCGGGCCGCCGTCGAGCTGCTCAGGACGCCCGTCGTCGAAGGCCCCATCAAGCTCGAGATGAAGGTCCTGAGCTACGCCATGGCCGACGAGACCCTGGAGAACCTCAGCCCCGCCCAGAAGCACTTTCTGCGGATGGGACCCCGGAACATGGGCATCGTCCAGGCCAAGCTCCGTGAGCTGGCCGCGGCCATGGGGGTGGCCGCGGCCCGTCTGCCGAGGGAGAAATTCTACAGGCCGCGAAACGACGGGCCCTGAGTTCCCGCCCCCGCCGGACCCCGCCGCCGGTCATTTCCAGCGGAAGGGCGTCCGTTTCCGGAAATCGGGGAGCAGGTGCTCGTCCGCCCGGAAGCCCTCCGGCTGGAGAAAGAGGCGCTCGAATCCGAGCTCCTCGGCCGCCCGGGAGGCCTTCCCGTATTCCTCCGTTGAAACCGCTCGGCGGAGCTCCGGCGGCGCCTCGTGGCAGGGATGATACTGGCTCATCAAGCTGACACCGATGAAAGGGGAGATCTCGGCCCGGAGCCAGCGGAGGATGCCCAAGGAGTCCTCGACGTGCCCGGGCAGGACGAGGTGCCTGACGATGAGTCCCCGGAGGGCCGTGCCGCCCGGGTCGAGCTCGAGGACGGGACGCTGAACGGACATCTCGCGGAGGGCTTCCGAGGCCTTTTCAAAGTAGTCGGCGGCCCCGGAATACCGGGTCGAAAGGGCCGGCGAGAGATACTTGAGGTCAGGCAGATAGACGTCGACGATCCCTTCCAGGGCCTGAACGACCGCGGCGTGCTCGTACCCGTTGGAGTTCCAGACCAGAGGGACCGCCAGCCCCGCGTCATAGGCCGTCCTCAGCGCCCGCAGCACGGGCAGCACGACGTGCGTCGGCGAGACGAGATTGATGTTGTGGGCCCCGCGGCTCTGGAGATCGAGCATGATGTCCGCGAGCGCCTCGTCGGTCACGGGGCGTCCTTCGAGCTGCCAGCTGATCTGGTAGTTCTGACAGAAGAGGCACTTGAGGTTGCAGCCGGCGAAGAAGACGGTCCCCGAGCCGGCCGTCCCGCTGAGGACGGGCTCCTCGCCGTGATGGAGTAGGCCGTGGGACACCAGGGCCCGGGACCCGGTCCGGCAGACGCCGTTCCCGGCGGCCGTCCGGTCGACCCCGCAGTCCCGCGGGCAGAGGGCGCAGGCCCTTTCGAGAGGGGATAGCCGGTCCAGGGCCCGCTCAACGAGCCCGAGCTTCCTCACACGCTCCGTCACGACGTTCCTCCCGGGTTATTCTACCAGAACGCGTCCTTATTATCGCTGTCAAGAGTCCGTTCGCCGCCGTCCCCAGCGCAACTGCGTCACCACCCCTCGGCTCGAACAAGCGGCGGCGTTCGGTGATAGCTAAAAGCCCCTCGGCAGCTGGCGAATGAGGGACCTCGTGATAGGAGTTGTGCCGAGAGAGGAGCATGCAGCAAGGGGCGCAGGCGGGAAAGCGCTGATCCGGGAGCGGGCGCGCTGATCGCGGCGATTGACACTGCCGCGCGGCCGGCGATATACTTCCCGCCGTGATCAGGAAGCGGTATTCAGGGTTTGGGGAGGCCTCTCTCAACGCCGCACAAAAAGGGAAGCCCCGTCGTTGAAGATCATCCGCAAGCTATACGATTGGGTTCTCCACTGGGCCGATACTCCCTATGGAGCCCCGGCGCTCTTTCTTTTGGCTTTCGTCGAATCGTCCTTTTTCCCCGTCCCCCCGGATGCCTTATTGATCGCCTTGGCCCTCGGTGCATCAACAAAGGCTTTGAGATTCGCCTCCCTCTGTACGCTCGGCTCGGTGCTCGGCGCTTTTCTCGGTTATGCCATAGGGCATTTCCTGTGGTGGACTCCCACCGGAGAATTCACGGGTATTGCCGAGTTCTTTTTCGCCAATATCCCGGGTTTCACTCAAGATGCTTTCTACGGGATTCAGAAAACGTATGAAACATATGATTTCTGGATAATTTTTACGGCAGGATTCACCCCCTTGCCGTACAAAGTCATCACCATCTCTTCAGGGGCCTTCAATATCGGGCTGGCTACTTTTATCATCGCTTCAACCGTAAGCCGGGGGGCCCGGTTCTTTCTGGTCGCCTTTTTGATCCGCAAATTCGGCCCGCAGATAAAGAGCTTCATTGATAAATATTTCAACTGGCTGGCCGTCGCCTTCACGGTTTTGCTTATCGGCGGTTTTATCGCCGTAAAGCGATTCTGATTTTTCCGCCCGGCGACCCGCTGCGCTTCGCCGCCGGGGCCTTCGCCGTCGGCTGGCTCATGGCCGTCCTCATCGCCGCGGCCATCCTCGCCGATGCGGCCGACTAATGGATCGGCCATTTCGTCGGCCCCAAGGTCTTCCAGAAGGACAGGCCCCCCTTCTTCAATAAAGAGTCCTTGGAACGGAGAGCTTCACCCCGGCCGTCCCGGGCATCATCCTCGTTTCGGTGGTCCCGATCGCCGTCGGGGCCGTCCGGCATCGGCGGAGAGGCCGGAAGCCAACCGCCTGAGGAAGATCCCGCGGACCGCCGGGTGGTCGGTCATGTCCTTGTGGAGGGGGGTCAGGGACATGTATCCCGTCGCCACGGCCCGGATGTCGCTCGCGGCCCCGCCCGAGGGCTCGGGCCGGCCGGTCCCGATCCAGAAATAGGAGTTCTCGCGGGGGTCCTTCTTTTCGACGATCTCCGGCGTGTAGCGCTTCTGGCCGAGCTCAGTGACCCGGACGCCCTTGCAGGGCGGCGGCGGCACGTTGACATTGAGGGTCGTGCCCGGCGGAAGGCGATGGGTCAAGAGATGGGCCGCGAGCGGGCGGACGAGACGCGCGGCGTGGCCGAAACGGTAACCGTCGCGGGGCCCGGACGAGAGCGAGACGGCCACCGAGGGGATGCCGAGGAAGGTCCCCTGGACGGCGGCGGCCACGGTCCCCGAGTAAGCGATGTCCTGCTGCCCGAGGTTGGGCCCCCGGTTGATGCCGGAAACGAGCAGGTCGGGCGGCCGGGGCAGGATCTTGCGCACGGCCAGGTAGACGCAGTCGGCGGGCGTGCCGTCGACGGCGAAGCCGCGCGTGCCGGAGGCCTGGACGCGCAAGGGGCGGTGAAGGGTCAGGGACAGGGAGCAGGCGCTCTTTTCCCGGTCGGGGGCCACGATCCAGACCTCGCCCAACCCCGCCAGGGCCCGGCGGAGGGACTGGAGACCTTCGGCGATGAAACCGTCGTCGTTGGTCAGCAGGATGAGGGGGCCTCGGGCGGCGGCCGGACGGGAGGTCTTAGGGCTCACGGATCACTTCTTGATCAGGACGAGGAGCATCTTGAAGCGGGTGACGGCCTTCAGGGCGTGGGGCACGGCGGCCGGCATGATGATCATCCGCCCGGCTTCGAGCCGGCTCGTGCGGCCGCCGATGGTGATGTCCGCCTGCCCGTCGAGGCCGATGACCAGGGCGTCGAACGGCGCCGTGTGCTCGCTGAGCTGCTCTCCGGCGTCGAAGGCGAAGGCCGTCACCGTGCCGGCCGGGCGGCTGACGATCTCGCGGCTGACGATGGAACCGTCCTGGTAGCCGACGAGCCCGGCCAGGTCGACGGCCCCCCGGGACGTCAGGTCGGCGCCCGATCGGTCCTTCTTGATGGCTCCCATAGCGGCCCTCCTTCTTTGGCCCCGCGCCGCTCCCATGGCCTGCCGGGAGGATGGGACTCGACGAGAAAAAGAGATGGTCGGGACGGGCGGATTTGAACCGCCGACCCCATGCACCCCAAGCATGTGCGCTACCAGGCTGCGCCACGTCCCGGACCAGGCCCCCTATTATAGCAGAAACGGGCCCGCTTGCTAGCGTTTTTTGCGGCCCCTCTCGAGGGAGGAGACGATCTCCTGGAGCCCGTCGCGGACCGAGGTGAGCGCCTTCCGCATCTTCTCCGGATGGACCGGGTTGGTGCGGGTCAGGCCGAACTCCTCTTCGATGCGTCTCTTGATGCCGGCCATGGTCAAGGTCTTGGTCTCCACGAGCTCCCGGATCCGCCGGATGATGGCCACGTCCTGCTGCCGGAAGAACTTCTGGCCGCTGCCGGTCCGGCCGGAGTTGAGGAAGGGGAACTCGTTCTCCCACGATTCGAGCGTCCCGGCGTCGACCCTGGTCAGGCGGCTGACCTCGTCGAGCTTATAGACGAGCTTGTCCAGGGACTTGGCGTCCTTGCGGGGCTTGGGAGAGGAGGATGCGTTCTTCACCGGAGTTCAGGGCCCAACGTTAGCATTTTCTGGAGGTTTGGTCAAGGCCGGCCGGGCGCCGGATGTGATATAATCGGCTTCGAACGCCGACCATGGCCGACAAGAGATCGAGATCCGCCGAAGGGACCCACACGCCGCTGGCCGAGCGGATGCGCCCGCAGACGTTCGACCGGGTCTACGGCCAGGACCACCTCCTCGGGAAGGGCAAGCTCCTTTCCGAGCTCATCGAATCCGGGCGCCTCGTCTCCATCATCTTCTGGGGGCCGCCGGGATCCGGGAAGACCACCCTGGGCATGATGCTGGCCGGCCATTTCGACCTGCCCTGCGAGCTGTTCAGCGCCGTGCTGTCCGGCATCAAGGAGGTCAAGGAGTTCATGGCCCGCGCCGAGCAGCAGCGCAGGCTCTTCGGCAAGCCCATGGTCCTGTTCATCGACGAGATCCACCGCTTCAACAAGGCCCAGCAGGCGGCCTTCCTGCCGTACGTCGAGAAGGGCGACATCATCCTCTTCGGCTCGACCACCGAGAACCCGTCGTTCGAGGTCATCGCCCCGCTCCTGTCCCGGACCCGGGTCCTGGTCCTGAAGGAGCTCGGTCGCGAGGCCCTGGTCCGCATCGTCGCCGACGCCCTCGAGGACCGGGAACGGGGTTTGGGCGCGATGGGCCTGACCATCGAACCGGACGGGTTGGACGTGCTCGTCGACTACGCCAACGGCGACGCCCGCCGGGCCCTCAATACGTTGGAGATCGCCGCCGGACTGGCCCGGACATCGTCCATCACCCGGGAGAACGTCGAGGAGGCCCTCCAGCAGAGGACCCTGCTCTATGACAAGTCCGGCGAGGAGCACTTCAATCTCATCTCGGCCCTCCACAAGAGCCTGCGCAACAGCGACGTCGACGCCTCGCTCTATTGGCTGGCCCGGATGCTGGCCGCCGGCGAGGACCCCCTCTATGTCGCCCGCCGGATGGTCCGGTTCGCCTCCGAGGACATCGGGCTGGCCGACCCGCAGGCCCTGGCCCTCGCCTTGAACGCCAAGGAAGCCTATGATTTCCTGGGCTCGCCCGAAGGCGAGCTGGCCCTGGCCGAGGCCGTCGTCTATCTCGCGTCGGCCCCCAAGAGCAACCGGATCTACGTGGCCTTCGGGGCCGTGCGCCGGGATGTCGAGCGCAGCCCTCACGAGCCCGTGCCGCTCCATATCCGGAACCCGGTGACCCCGCTCATGAAGGAGATCGGCTACGGGAAGGATTACCAATACGCCCACGACGTCGCCGCCTCCACGACCGACATGGAGACCATGCCCGAGCGCCTCAAAGGCCGGACCTACTACGAGCCGGGGGCCTTCGGGTTCGAGAAGGAGGTCCGCAAGCGGATCGACTGGTGGGAGGCCCTCAAGGCCCGCATCCGGGAAGGCCGGGACGCCGAAAAGGACAAAAAGGACGGGGGATAGCCTCAGTCCGTCCCGAGGGGAGGTCCGTCCTTGTCCTCCTTTTCCTTGAGCAGGTAATAGATCTCCCAGCTGATGTCGTCGGCCAGGCAGCCGATGCAGGATTTCGGTGTCGTGGCGATCTCGTCGTCGGCGATCTTGTCCTTGATGATCCGCTTGACGACGCGGCGGATCTTGTAGAGCAGGATGTAGTTGACCATGGCCGGCCTCAGGCCGCCATGATATCAACTTCCTCGGCCCAAAGCAAAAGGAAGGGACCTCCGGGGGCCGGAGAAGTCCCTTTTTCAGCGGCTTGGTATATAATGCCCGGGAGACAATGAACGTGTTCAAGGCCTCCGGCGCCGTCTGGGGGATCATCGCGGCGGCGGCTTGCCTCCCGCCGCCGGACCGGCCGCTCGTCGAGCCCGTGTCCGTCCGCTTCCCGCTCGTCGAGGCGGGACGTCTCGATCTCGACGGGGCCGTCGCCGGGCCCATCAAGACCAAGGACGGACTGATCTATTTCGCGACCCGCGACGGTTGGCTGACGGCGGCGGCCGCCTCGTCCCGGGCCGTCTTCTGGCGGTTCCGGGCCGATCACCCCGTCTCGGCCGGCCCCGAGCTCGCCGGGGAGCGCGTCCTGTTGCGCGACGACGGCCAGGTCCTCTACGTCCTGGACGGCCGGGGAGGATTGTTCGCCAGGCGACCGCTCAGCGGCACGGTGACAACGGCCGTGCGGGCCGACCGCGGCCGGGCCTTCTTCGGGACCGGCGAGGGGCGTGTCGCCGCCTTCGACATCGATCCTCCCCGGGACGGCGGGCCCGTCTGGGAATACCGGACCTCGGCGGCGGTGACGGCCGGGCCGGTCTTCTGCGGGGATCTCGTTCTCTTCGGTCTCTCGGACGGCCGGCTTGTGGCCCTGGCGCGGGCCGACGGCCGGGCCGTTTGGACGTTCGAGGCGGAGGCGGCCGTCGAGGTCGATCCCGCCGTCGGGGGAGGCCGGGTGTATTTCGGGACGGCCGGCAAGCGTTACTACGGTCTCGAGGCGACAACGGGCCGAACGAAGTGGTCCCGGCGGCTCCAAGGGTCGCCGCTGCATGCGGCCAGCGTCGGAGATCGGGTGGCCGTCGTCGGCTCGAACAGCGTGCTCTATTTCCTATCCCGCAGGGGCGGCTCGATCATCTCGTGGTCGCCCGTCCCTTCGCGGATCGTCTTCCCGCCCGCGCCGGCCGGCCGCGTCCTGCTGGTCGCTTCGGCCGGGCCTCGGATGGCCGCCTATGATCCTGCCAGCGGACGGGGCCTCGGAGAGCATCTCACGACCGGAAGCTGGGCCTCCGCCCCTGTCTGGGCCCCGCCTTATGTCCTCGCCGTCGAAGAGGACCGCGCCACGGGCCGGCAGAGCCTGGTCTTCCTGGCCGCAGACGAGAATTGATCTTTCTTCGTCCCGGGTCTGTTGCAGCAACGTGATAATGTCCTCTCTTAGCAAAGTAAAAATGTCCTATTAGGAGTCTTGTTGGTGTAAGGTTCTCCGGCAAGGAGAACCGGTATGAGAGAGGACATTGTTGAGAT
>Ga0068712_1001479_pt1 | contig 32956 bp, 31 predicted proteins | sample MTBAKSrepl1MetaG_FD_62987 | JGI IMG/M metagenome (GOLD analysis project Ga0068712, IMG submission 62987) | Enrichment culture microbial communities from Arthur Kill intertidal strait, New Jersey, USA, that are MTBE-degrading - MTBE-AKS1... | ecosystem: Environmental > Aquatic > Marine >... | reverse complement strand
CACCGCATTGCAATTGATTTACAGCCAACCCTACGGGTTGCGACAGCTGACCTATCAGCAAATCAAAGAACTGGCGGAGCAATTGCAGCAACCACCGCATTCCTGGACGACACAGAGCCTGTGGCTGGCATATGCCAAATTGGAAAAGGATAAGGTGCGTGGTGCGGGTACCCGGCGGGTGATGACCGACCTGGTTTCCTTGGTTCGGCATGCCGTGCAACTGGAAGATGAACTGGTGCCTTTCCCCGAACAGGTGCGGGTACGCTACGAAGAATGGCTGGCAGGCAAAACCTACACAACAGCGCAGCGCTGGTGGCTGGACAGAATCGTGGAGCACATCAGTGTAAACCTGAAGATTACCGCGGAAGACCTGGATATGAACCCTTTCAACGAAAAAGGCGGTCGCTTTGGCGTCTTGCGCCAATTTGGACCCGATTTTTCGAAATTATTGGATGAATTGAACGTGGTGTTGGTGAAATAGAAATGGAATTATTGGAATTCAGAGAAAAAATAGAATTACCTGACAATTGGAAATGGACAACAATAGACCAAATCCTCGATTCTATTGAATCTGGGGGGAGGCCAAAAGGCGGGGTTAAAGGAATCTTAGAAGGTGTTCCAAGTATTGGAGGAGAACATTTACAACACTCTGGGGGTTTTGATTTCTCAAATATTAGATATATACCAATAGAATTTTTTAAAAAATTATCAAAAGGAAAAATTAAAAATTCTGATGTATTAGTGGTAAAAGATGGTGCAACTACCGGTAAGACAAGCTTTGTTTCAGAAAGTTTTCCTTTTATTAATGCAGCTGTAAATGAACATGTATTTATACTAAGACCAGATAAAAACAAAGTAAAACCGAAATTTTTATTTTTTTGGATGCAATCTCAATTTGGACAAAATTGTGTAGCAGCTAATTTTAAGGGGACTGCTCAAGGCGGAATTACAACAGATTTTACAAAAAATTCACCTTTTCCTTTAGTGCCTATAAATGATCAAATCAATATCATCTCCAAAATCGAAGAACTCTTCACCCAACTGGATGCCGCCGAAGCAGCCCTGAAACGAGCCAAAAACAACCTCAAACGCTACAAACAATCCTTGTTACAGGCAGCCGTCACCGGTGAATTGACACGTGAATGGCGTGAAGCGCACAAAGATGAGCTTGAACCCGCCAGCAAGCAGCTTGAAAAAATCAAAGCCGAACGTAAAGCCAAATGGGAAGCTGAAATCAGAGCAAAAGGCAAAGACCCAGCGAAGGAAAAGTACAAAGAACCTTCACCGCCTGATACAAGTGATTTGCCAGAATTGCCTAATGGATGGTGTTGGGTAAGAATTTCCCAAATTGCAGATCATAGATTAGGAAAAATGTTAGACAAAGATAAAAACCAAGGTCAATTATTGCCGTACTTACGAAATGCAAACGTTCAGTGGTTTAATTTTGATTTATCTGACCTTAAATCAATCAAAATAAAGAAGGAAGAACTCGAGAATGTTTCTATAAAAAAAGGAGACTTAATTATTTGTGAAGGTGGTGAACCTGGAAGATCTGCTATTTGGAACTATGATTATCCAATAGTTATTCAAAAGGCATTACATCGTGTAAGATTTCAAAGCCAAATAATCCCGAAGTTTGTAAATTATCATATTGCCAATGATGCGCATATAGGAAGATTAGAGAAGTATTTTACCGGATCGACTATCAAACATTTTACCGGAGAGTCATTGTCGAAATATGTACTAGCTTTTCCAACATATATTGAACAAAGAGAGATAATCGAACTATTTGAATACAATTTTTCAAAGATAAATCAAGCAGATTTTGTGGTGGCTTGCGCTATTAAGAAAATTAAGTATTTACGTAATTCTATATTGACAAAAGCATTTTTAGGTTTATTGTAAATATTTCCTTCAAGCAATTAATTTTACTGTCAGTAAAATTAATTGCTTGACATAACAATTAATTTATGTAATAATTAAAGAGGCTGAATGATACCATTCAGGTGTTCCTTAACAATTGAATACCTCCTTTGTGCCTGCTCTGTTTTAAAGGTAGTTTGGATACCACTGCTTCACCCAATGCCCCCTTTGCTCTTTCATTGCCGCTAATGCGTTGGCTGAGCGTCATTCATCTTTTACTGTTTCAGATTTCCATAGGAATGGCGACGGTTTCGGAAATATATGGTTTGTATCCTCCACTTTGCGCCATATCGGTGTCAGGCTTTTTGGCGACGGTTGCTTTGTGCACCGAACCCAAACAAGGAAGGAGGTGAGTAAAATGAATAATCTATTGTTAAGAGAAATTCTTGAAGTGATGTGTATGCTTCAAGAAGAATTCCACAGCAAAGTGGATGATAGTGTTGCAAGAAGGTTGAACGAATTAATTGAGGAAATTCAAAATGCAATATCGGAAAATTCCAAAATAAGTTCAAAAGACTTATTAGAAAAAATCGGATTGTTTCTTGAATTAATTTCCTCTATAAAATCAATAATTGACTTTCTAAAGTAACAAACAAACCATAAAATTTTTTAGAGGTGAAAAATGAATATTGGAAAATCTATAAAACTAATTCGAATTCAAAAAGATTTAAAACAAATCGAATTGGCTGAAAAAGCAAAAATATCTGTTTCATATTTATCGTTATTAGAACAAGGAAAAAGAGACCCGAATTTATCAACCTTGAGTAACATTGCTAAAGCTCTCGATGTGCCTTTGAGTATTATTGTTTTTCTTGCATCAGATATTAATAATGAAATACCTGAAATCAGCCAAGAAATAAAAGAAAAATTATCATACATAGCCCAAAAATTGATTCGAGAATCGAATAGTGAAAGATCAGCCATCAATTTGTGAAAATATAAAATCAAAAGAAGATTTATCAATTTTATTAGAAACTAACGAAGATTTAATTGCTTTATCAAGTAATTGCGATATATATTATCGTCCAAATCCAATTAGTAAAGATTCTAATCGTCAAACTTATTCAGTTTCTTCTCCACTTAAAGAAATTCAAGAAGCAATTCTTAGTAAAATATTGGATAAAGTAGAATACCCACCTTATCTTTTTGGTGGAATTAAAAAAACTAATTACATAAAAGACGCCGAATTACATAGAAATAGCAAGCAAATAATTCATGCAGATATTTTTCATTTCTTTGATGAAATTGATGGAAAACATATATACAATATTTGGTATAAATTTTTCAAATTACCCCAGCCAATTGCGTCAATTTTAACTAACCTAACAATAAATAAAAATAAATTACCTCAAGGTGCTAAGACAAGCACTCATTTATCAAATTTGGTATTTTGGAAATATGAACCATATCTAGTCAAGGATTTTAAAAGTAGAGGATATATATATTCTCGATATATTGATGACATTTCAATATCATCTGAAAAATTTTTTTCCAATGAAGAGAAAGAATATATTATTAGAAAAATTATTGGGATGATGTCACTAATGGGATTAAAACCAAAGAGGGAAAAACTGAAAATTGAAAACGGGAAAAATAAATTATCAATCCACAATTTGAATCTAAATTCAGGGCGACCAACATTACCCAAAAAAGAAAGGTGGAAAATAAGAGCAGCAATTTTTCAACTAGAAAATGATGTTAATAATGGCTTAATTTTAGATAATATTTCTGAAAGAATTAAATGTTTAGAAGGCAGAGTAGAGATATTACGCAGTTTACATCCCTCAGAAGGAGAAAAATATTTATATAGATTAAATCAGGTTAAAAGTAAGTGTTCAACAAATTTTTGAATTTGGACGGTGAAAAATGAGCATAACTGAAACTGGTTCTTCAACAATCGTCGATCGCGTCTGGAATTACTGCAACGTCCTGCGGGACGATGGTGTTTCCTATGGCGATTACCTCGAACAACTCACTTACCTGCTCTTTCTGAAAATGGATGATGAAAACCGCAACCTGCTGGGCAAATCCAGCACAATACCTCCAGAGTTGAGCTGGCAGAGCCTGCTGCCCTTGCAGGGTGCTGAACTGGAAACGCAATATATCCATCTTCTCAGTGAACTTGGTAAAGGTTCCGGGTTGGTGCCGGTTATCTTCCGTAAAGCCCAAAACCGCATTCAGGATCCTGCCAAGCTGCAGCGTCTGATTGAGTTGATCAACAGCGAAACCTGGCTGGGTTTGGATATGGATGTCAAAGGTGAGATTTACGAAGGCTTGCTGGAGAAAAACGCCCAGGATACCAAATCGGGTGCCGGGCAATACTTCACCCCACGCGCGTTAATCAAAGCCATCGTGGATGTGATGCATCCCAAACCCGGTGATACCATCTGCGACCCGGCTTGCGGTACGGGTGGATTTTTGCTGGCTGCGTATGATTCCATCAGCAAACAGTACAGCCCACTAGATAAAGATGCCCTCTATCATTTAACCCATCAAGCTCTACACGGTTGGGAGATCGTTGATAACACCGCCCGTCTGTGTGTGATGAATCTGTATCTGCACGGTATTGGTGCCAATGGTGGCTCTTCCCCCATCCACGTAGGTGATGCCCTGGGGAAAGATCCAGGTGAACGTTTTTCAATGGTGCTCACCAACCCACCCTTTGGCAAAAAGAGCAGCGTAACCTTCATCACCGAAAGTGGAGAGAAAAAGAGCGAAGCCCAGACAATTGTGCGCGATGACTTCTGGAAATCAACCAGCAACAAACAACTCAATTTCGTCCAGCATGTCAAAACCATTCTCGATATTCATGGAAAAGCGGCAGTGGTTGTGCCAGATAATGTCCTGTTTGAAGGTGGAGCAGGTGAAGTAGTCCGCACCAAATTATTGCATGAGTTTGATGTGCATACGCTATTACGTTTACCCACTGGCGTGTTCTATGCCCAGGGAGTCAAAGCCAACGTGATCTTCTTCGATAAAAAACCGGCCAGCGCTGAACCCTGGACCAAGCAGCTCTGGATTTACGACCTGCGCACCAACCAGAACTTCACCCTCAAAACCCGCCAACTACAACGCTCCGACCTGGATGAATTTGTCGCTTGCTACAACCCACAGAATCGCATGGAACGCCAACCCACCTGGAGCGAAACCAACCCCGAAGGTCGTTGGCGAGCCTTTGACTACCAAGAACTGATCGCCCGTGATAAAGCCAACCTGGATATCTTCTGGCTGAGGGATGAATCCCTCGAAGATAGCGCCAACCTACCAGCACCAGAGGTCCTGGCGCAGGAGATTGCCAATGATCTGGAGGTAGCGCTGGAGCAGATAAGAGGTGTGTTGGAGGGGTTGGAGTGAGAGGGGGAAAATATAATGTATGAGGATTTATTAGATAACTCGATACAAGCAATGCTTGCTGCAATAGAAATTTATAATAAACCAGATTTTAAATATCGTGGTCAAGTTTTCTCAATATTATTAGTTAATTCATGGGAATTACTATTAAAAGCAAAAATCTTAATTAACAACAACGATCAAATAGAATCATTATATGTAATCTTACCAGATGGTTCATATAAGAGGAACAGAACGGAAAATTTTTTAACAATTGAAATCTTTAGTGCGATTAAAAAATTAAATCTTTCCGCAACAATTTCAGAAAACCTTAATTGTCTGATTGATATTCGTGATACAGCAATTCATTTCTTCCATGATGAAACTTTGGATTATGCCATATATACTCTTGGAATTGCATCCTTAAAAAACTATCAAAGTTTAGTAAGAGAATGGTTTGATAGGAGTCTTCAACAGTACAATTTTTACATTTTACCTATTGGGTTCGCGTATAATTTCGAGACTCTTTCTATAATCGATTTTCAAAATAAACCTGACATTGTAAAGAATATTATAAATTCAATTAAAAACGCTCAATCAAATCTAGAGGAAAGCGTGTATCACTTTATTTGTGAAATAAGAACTACTGTTGTATCAGCTAAGAGATTTTCAGATGATAACCCACCGGATATAACAACTGTTATTGATCAAACTGCTGATACCGGCCATATATTTATTCAAAAAATCCAAAATTTAATCGATAAATATCCTCTATCTTATATAGAAATGGTAGAGAAGATTAAAAAACAGAGACCTGATGCAAAGCTCAATGTTATAAATCAAATAATTAGAAATACGGGATTAAAAACAAACAAAGATTATTCAGCATATAATTTTAGAACAAAAAAGCAAAGCGATGATTACGAAAGAACAGGAGACCTACCCTCTGCTGTTTTAAGTATTTACAATGAAGCTGCGGTTCGATTTATTGTTGGAAAAATAAGTGAGTTAGAATTATAAAATGTAAATCTGTAGGAATTATGACAAACAATAATTATTTCTGCCCAAGTTGCAACAAAGAAATCCATTTTAATGATCCCTTTTGCAAGACATGTGGCCAACCATTGGTTTGGGAAAATTCAATTGTTGAAAAGACAAAAAACGAAGTTGAACCTAAATTCTTTAACAAGAAAGTTTGGTTGGCTAGTGGAGGATTAGTTTTATTAAACATATCCAATCACTTTATATTTAATAAATATTTTCATCCGATGGATTTTGTTTTAACAAATGTTGTTAATTTCTTTTTTTATGGTTTTATTTTCGCTTTATTTTTTTGGATATTTAGAAAAATTAAAAAAATTATCAAAATGTGATTCAATTTTCGCAATGGAAATATCCACCTTCTTCAACCACAATAACAGGCGCTTTCCCGATTTCTTTTAATTCTCCTTTTGCCATCACACAATTTCCTTCCATACCTTCATACCAAAAGTCTCCGTAGGAAAGAAAATAAAAATCAGATGAAGAATTTCCAAAAGCAACATAAAAAACACCATTTTGGCTATAAGTATTAATTGCAGTTCCGTAAACACAATATGTTACACCGCGTGTCAATGTGGACATTTCGGTCCAATGTCGACAGCTAGCTCCAAATTGGCTAGCCGGAGTGGGAGATTTGTAATAAACGGTTGGTTTTTTGGTTGATGTTGGTTTTGAATTTGTTATTGGTATAGGTGATCTTGTATTTTCGATTACAGGCATCCGTGGTTGTTCGTATAACATTTCATCAAAATTATTTCCATAAATATAAGACGTACCTACTAGAACACCCGCTAGGAATCCTACACAAAAATTTAGAATGTACGATGAGAATAAAGAAATTAAAATATTAAGGAACCAATTAACCTTAAATAAATTTCTAAACAAGAAAAAAAAGAAAACAGTAACCAAAAAAAGGCCACCTAAATTGATGAGGATCACTCCATACGGATCAGTAAAAAAACCGTTAAGGAATTGAACCATTATCAAGAAAAAAACTACACTGTATGTAGACAAAGCAATAATCCAAACCAGATTGCTTCCTGATTTCTTTCTATATGAATTGCTAACAACCTTTGGCGGAATGGTTGTGTTCGGAGAAAGCCAATTTTTGCAGTACCGGCAATATTTTGCTTCATCTTGAATTTCTTCTGCACAATATGGGCACTTTTTCATAGAGTGCTCCAAATGAAATAAGTAATCCAGCTTAATTGAGATTGATCCATGCAGGCTCCTGGTATAAAGAATTCAGCGAAGCAGTTAGGGAAGGAAAGAGGTAAAGAATTTCCCACTAATAAAATGTACAAAACGAAAATTCCTATTAAGAATTATACAACGGATGGGAAGGGGGAGCCTTACAGGTGGTTTAGAAATAGATGAAAGCCGTCAACGAACAGGGAACGAATGAACGAATAATGGGTTCATAGTCCATCAACAAATCATAAAAATCATAATTCTAATTATTTACAGGTGGGGTGACAATGAAGTTAGTTGTTCACCGTTTCCAGTGGTTCATACCCGTTCCGAGTACACGAACCACAGGTTACCACCATCAAACCATACCCAAGGGGCATACTATCTCTCGGGTTCACGGATTTCCTCAACCGATTTCAATCGGTTTGAATTTCACCAGACGCAGAATTGATTCTGTGGCGATCACGGAACGGGGGGTGAAACAGACCGGGGACGGGGGACGGGAGACCGGCTCTTCAATCATCATGGTTGGATTCCACCCAGAAAATACTAGAATTAACAACAATCATCACCATCACCCATTTTCTAAGCAACATTAACGAGAAGTAGCGGCGAATTACATCCTGATTATGTCAGACATGCAGTAAAATTAATAGAGACATTACTTTCCAAATAATTTGAGGAATAATGGACAAGAATTTATTAGAAAAAGCCAAAAAACTATCCAAGCAAGAGTATCGAATAACGATATCCTTTGAAAAATTATCCGATGGTCAGGTCGTATATATGGCCTATAATCCAGATCTTGAAGGGTGTATGGCTCAGGGTTCCACGCAAGAAGAAGCAATAAAAAATTTAGAAGAAGCTCGAATCGATTACATTTATGATGCTTTGGAAGAAGGAGATTCGGAATTAATTTTTACAACCGAGACCATCCAATCGGACTCTTTAAATTTCGGAGATTCACAGACCAATATCCGAATTTCAACGATTTTTAATTTTCCAAATTCTAAAGCGTTAAGCCAGGAAGAAAATAAAATTCATATTCTCCAAGATTGTTAGTTGTTACTTGGTTATGAGGCTCTATAGTTGAAAGAATAGATAGCAATTACTCAGATGCAAAGAGTGATCAATATACATTCTTTGAGTATTAGATTCTGTGGCGATCACGGAACGGGGGGTGAAACAGACCGGGGACGGGGGACGGGTGACCGGGGAAAGGCAGACGGGTGACCGGGGACTGGGAGACGGGGCGCGGCAGCCAGGAGGAAAGGTATTCGGCCTGGGGTATATATCCCAATGCAACGAACGATATATAAAAAAGGTGCCAACGGATGGGAAGGGGGGAGCCTTACAGGTGGTTTAGAAATTGATGAAGGCCGTCATCGAACCCACAGGGTGATATAAGGGAACGAATAATCGAATTCCCATCATAGCCTATCATGAAATCAAATAAATCATAGTTCGGATTTTTTGCCATCAGCCATGAGCCATCAGCCATCAGCAATGAGCCAGACCAATTCCAGTTCGGATCTTTTAAGGAGAGGTGCAACGCACTTTTGGTGGTCTTATCCCAGGATTTATTCTTACAAATGGTGTAGTTTTCTCATCCCTAAGTGCATCGCACCGGGATAGACGTTCGGTGTTGAGCATTGAGAAAAAATGGTGCGTCACGGACGCCACCCTACGAATCTAAGTGCAATGCACCAGGTTCAGGCTACGGACCCATCCTGTAAATCTTGCCATCATACACCGAATATAAACAATCCTCAGATGCAAATAAAATCCAGTAATCCATAAACTAATAATCCTGCAAATCCCAGTTCGGATTTTTTCGCCATCAGCCATCAGCCATGAGCCAGACCAATTCCAGATCGGACCTTTTAAGGTGCTCTACTTCCGGATTATTGATAACGGGGATGGAATGCCGGGAAGAAGTGATACGGTTAACCGCTAAGTGTACCCTAAAAGGTATCTTCGACGATGCAGCAACGAATTTCTACTCACCATCAGTAGCATTAGTTGCTTCAGCTCCATAATCAAGCACATCACGCACATTCGAATGCGTTAATGGTGGACTGATGATGCCTTTATCTTCCAATTCATCGACCATTCTAGCCGCCCGGGTATAACCAATCCGCAATTTGCGTTGCAGCATGGTAATGGATGCCTTGCCTTCTTTACGGACGATCTCAATGGCTTCTTTTAACAAAGGATCAGCATCACTGTTTTCCATATCCTCAAATAGGGAAACCTGTTTTGCCGGACTATCAGACATGAAGGCAGGTGCTTCCTGATCACTCTTCTGTGTAACGGGTGTGGCTGCCTGAACATTCATCGCCTGTAAGCGCCAGTAGTCCACGGTACGGGCAATCTCCTGTTCGGTGATGAAGACACCCTGTAAACGCACAGGTGCAGCCGCATCCGGTGCCTGGAAGAGCATATCACCACGTCCGAGCAACCGTTCCGCACCAGGTTGGTCGAGGATGACACGACTATCGATTCCGGAAGCCACGGCAAAGGCAATGCGCGCCGGGAAGTTGGCTTTGATCAGGCCCGTGACAACATCGGTGGAGGGACGTTGCGTTGCCAGAATCAGGTGAATCCCGGTGGCACGCGCAAGCTGTGCCAGTCGGGTGAGCGCGCGCTCGGTTTCATCCGGAGCGAGCATCATCAAATCGGCTAACTCGTCAATCACCACTACCAAATAAGGGAATTTATCTGCTTGTGTTTTGTTGTATTCTGCAATATTGCGGGTACCCATCTGAGAAAAGCGGTGGTAACGAGCATCCATTTCACGTTGTACCCATTGCAATGCCCCCACTACTTTTTCAGTATCGGTAATGACCGGAGATAGCAGGTGTGGAATTCCGTTATAACCAGTCAACTCCACCCGTTTTGGATCCACCATGATCAGGCGCAAATTGGCTGGAGAGTTATTGAGCAACAGACAGCAGAGAATCGAATTAACACAGACTGATTTACCAGACCCGGTGGTACCGGCAATCAACAGATGTGGAAGTCCTGTCAGATCCGATGAGACAGGTTCACCAGACACATTCATGCCCAGTGCAATTTTCAATGGGGATTTCTTCTGGTTGAAACTTTTGCTATCGATTACTTCCACCAATGTAACCCGGTTTGATTCCGAATTTGGTACTTCAATTCCTACGTAGCTATGTCCTGGAACCGGCGCCTGAATACGGATTCTGGGGGCCGCCAATGCCAGAGCAAGATCATCCGCCAGATTGGCAATCTTGGAAACCCGAACACGCGTTCGACCAGCACGGGTTTCGACAAACAATGGCTCCACACCAAACTGGGTGATGGTGGGACCGCGTTTGATCTCGACAATTTTGGCAGGTGCGCCAAAGGAAGTGAGGGTTTCCTCAATTAGAGATGCCCGTTCTTTATCGATGTTGCTTTCAATGCTGACAATTGTTGCCGGGTCTAGAATGGTTTTTATATCAGGCAGTTTCCATTGACCTGCACTGGCGTCCTGTGTGACAGACGGCTGCAAGCGGGATGCATTGGCTGTTGATGTTGCTGCCTGATGGGTTTGCGATGAAGTGGCGGGCGTGTTTTTTTGTGCACCCTGTGACGAAGCTGATAATGGAGCAGGTTTTTCGGTTTTATGCTGGACAGGCAAAGGATGGTCAAGTGGAATGAAATCATCCTGCAGTAATTCTTCGATTTCATGGGAGGTGGACGATTTAGATGGATGCAACTTTTCCAGACGTTGTTTTCGTTCTCTGGCAGTCTGACGACTCTTACGATCGGCCTGATATTTTTTCCAGATGGGTTGAATTTTTCGAAATATGTCCGGTATAGATAGGTCAAGGGTGAGTCCTAATGCAATTAATAACCATGCAGACATCACAATCACAGCCCCTGCACGTCCCAGACCATTGATCAATGAGATCTCAAAAAAAGCACCTACATAACCGCCACCCTGGCCAGCTTTGGCTGTCTCCCAACCACCGGCTGAAAATAAATGCAGCCAGGCAAGCAGGTTAAGATAGAGCAGAACGATGCCGGTGATTCTTGCAGCGGATAATAATGGTAATTTTTCAATGTTTCTCAACACCAGCCAGATACCTACCACCAATAAAGCCAATGGTAAAACAAAAGTACCCCAGCCAGCAACCTGGGAAATGGATTGTATCCACCAGTTTGTCACCGTACCTCGTTGAGAAGTTAATAAGGAAAGAATGGTCAGGAATCCAAGCAGCGCCAGAAAAATACCCAGGATATCCAGTTTTCTTTCATTAGAGATATGGCTCCATTGCCAATTTAATTTTGAAGAAGAGCGAGATTTGCGGGATTTTGCCCTTGTTCTGGTTATGGAGGGGGTTTTTGATCGTGATGAGCTTTTCACAGTCCGCGATGACGATCTTGACCTGGTTTTATTGCTGCTGGATCTGGGTTTTTGTGCCAACTGGGGTCTCCAAAACTGAAAGGTTGTTCTAATTATAACAAATTTGGGATGGCAGTTCTACAGCACCCATGAATGAATGCTCAGATTTTATGACTCTTGCAGACTTTCAATCACTTTTTTGGTTGCCTGAAAGGCGATGGGGGGTAATTGATTCAATGGAAAAAATGCTACCTTATCCGCATCATCTCCGGCTGATAACTTGCCCCCAATGATTTCAGCATCATATACAATGACCATGTCAGCGCCACGGTCATGTTCACGCCCACTGATGATGTCTCGCAAACGGATGATTCTCACAACCAGACCCGTCTCTTCCAGACATTCCCGGATGGCTGCGTCTTTTGGGTCTTCATGGGCGTCCACAAATCCAGCCGGCAAGGTCCAATCACCTTTATTCGGGTTGAAAATGCGGCGGGCTAATAAAATTGTCCCATTTTGTTGTACCAGAACGGCGGCAGCTACTTTGGGATCTTCATAATGCACCCATCCACATGCCGGGCAGGTTGCTCTGACTTTTCCATACACTTCTTTCAGTTGAATGGGTGATCCGCAATAGGGGCAAAAATTTATCTTACTAAGGTGATGATGTCCCACTAAAATGACCTTTTTCTTAAAATGATCGCTGTAATGGCAGAGATGATGGCAATGCTGCCAAGCAGGATTTGAATGACCCGTAGCCATGGAAATGGTTCAGATAATGTCGGTATTGGTTCATTGCCAGATTCACGCAGGATGTTTAATACAGAGTCGTTGAAAGCATCAGTTTCTTCGGCTGAACGAATACCCAGGATAGGTCCGGTACCGGTGATCGGCTCAGAATTTGCTTGTTTTGATACAGACCGTTCTTCCTCAGCAGCCGGCGCTGGCTCTTCCACTGGCATCTCAGGCTCTATCTCAATTCCTCCACCTACAGGAGGAGCAGCCAACATGCCGGCGCCCATATCTCCGCCACCGCCATAACCACCTTCAATTTTTGCCTGTGGATAACCCCATTCAAAAATCTGCGGTGAATCGGCAGAATCCATCGCTTCAGCCGCCATGGGAGCCGCCTCCATGGCCAGCATTTCATTGGAAGTGGCAGCCTTCTGTGGCTGAACACCCGATAGCATACCGGGTAAGAATTCAAATAAGATGACAACCACCAGAAAAATGGTCGCAACGACAGAAGCAACAGAGAAGAATGGGAAGAGTGATTTCCTGGCTGGGCGAATTTGAGCTACCATTTCTGGGGTCAATGTAAAACTGCGAGGTACAGGAACTTTCTTCGCATGTTGCAGCAGATAACGAGTCTGTTGCATCTCCATTAAAGTTTGTTTTAATTGTGGTTCACTTTGAAGACGTGTTTCTAATATCGAAACTTCCCGGTTGGTTAATTGTCCATCCAGGTAATTCGATAATAATTGCCAGTCTTTCGGTGAGTAATTAAATTTCATTGTGTTCCCTCACCATCAAGACGAAAAATATCTGGTAAAAGTTCCCTGAAAAATTGTAGACATTCCCTTAATTTTCCGCGTGCACGAGCCAGCCGGCTTTTGATGGTACCAAGCGGTAATCCGGTGGAATCAGACACTTCCTGATAATTCATTCCCTGAATATCGACCATCACGACCACCAACCGAAAATCCTGTTTCATAGACTGCAGGCAATTCTGGATCGCGCCTTCCAATTCAGAGGATTCGAGCACTTCTTCTGGAGAAGGATTATCATCTTTCAACCAGGAGGGAGATTCTATTTCTTCTTCACCTTCAGGGTCGAATGGTTCCAGAGGTGTTGTGGGTCGCCTTTTCTGGCGTCGGATTTCATCCAGGCAGGTGTTAGAGACAATTCTCATGACCCATGATTTGAAAGATCCACCCCGGTAACCGGATAATGCTTTATAGGCGGAGATGAAAGCATTCTGGGTAGCATCAGCAGCGACATCAGGATCACCCAACATGCGGTAAGCCAGATTGAAGGCCATTTCCTGATATTCGAGCACCAGACGATTGAAAGCATTCAAATCACCTTGCTGAGCCGATAATGCTAATCCGATCTCATCCATAATGATTCTTTCTGATGGTTATACATTCCCTGCATAGAACATAATGTCCATTATATACCACACCTACATGCATCTGCAAATAACCAGCCAACTTCATTGATAACCGATTTTGTGTCAAGAAACAAATTCAATCGTAGAAGGTTTAACGCGATATAATTACACACAGCAAATGACGAATTCGATGGATGATGTAGAGAAACTTATAAAAATTTCAATTTAATAGGTATCAAATGCGTTTATTAAATATACGTACCATTCCCGCTTTCATCTATCGCTGGTTTAATGTCCCTCAAACTGCACCTGAAATCAACCGGTTAAATTTCAGAAATGTGCAGATAGACGCAATTGGTGTTGGCCTTGCCAGCACGGGCGCACCTTTTTTACCGGTTTTATTGACCAGACTGGGTGCCAATACGCTAGAAATTAGTATGTTAACCTTCATGCCTGCGTTAACAGGCGCGTTACTGGCAATTCCATTGGGAAATTTTTTAGAGACACGTAAAAATATCATCCCTTGGTTTAGTTTTGCACGATTAGGCGTATTGCTTAGTTATGGCTTCACTGGATTGTTGGTGTTATTCTTACCGGAAGCCAGCGCAATTCTTGGGATACTGGGGCTATGGGCTATTGCAACAGTTCCACAGACCATCCTGAGCATCTGTTTTTCGGTGGTAATGAATCAGATCGCCGGGTCGCGAGGTCGTTTCGAGTTAATGTCCCATCGCTGGTCTATTCTCGGTTTTACCAATGCCGCAACTGCATTAATGGCTGGGCAATTTCTGGATCGGGTTGCTTTCCCGTTGAATTACCAGATTTTCTTCATCACGCTATCCCTTGGTGGTATCATCAGTTTTTATTTTTCCAGTAAGATTATTCTCGCGGACAATCCTCCGCAGATAAGGAAGGTCAGAACCAGCTTAAAGGAACAGGCTGTCTCCTATGTACGGTTAATTTATCGTGAAAAGCCGTTTGTCTCTTTTATCTGGAAGCGGTTTATTTTTTTATCCGGTGCAGCATTGGCAGCACCGCTCTTACCCATTTATTACGTAAGAGAAATCAATGCATCTGATTATTGGATTGCATTGATACAGATAGCGGCCAATACCACGGTTATTCTTGGATATTTCTTCTGGACGAATCAGTCCCGGCGCAAGGGATCCAGAGCGGTGTTGTTGGCGACGACCCTGGGGAGTTCTCTTTACCCGATTCTGGTAGGGGTCAGCCAGCAGGTCTGGCCGGTGGTTATCTTCGCCGGGTTGAATGGGATCTTTACCGCTGGATTAAACCTGGTTTTCTTTGACGAATTAATGCGCAGGGTACCTGCAGATCATAATGCTACATTCGTGGCTGCTGCTCAAACATTGCAATATTTATCCATGATTGCTGCACCTTTATTAGCGCCTATATTATCCAGATGGTTGGGTTTTGGACCGGCTTTGATGCTGGCGGGTGGAATCAGTATTGTAGGTTTTATATTCTTCGTGTTGGAGAGGTCGCAACCGATTTCTGAAGAAGCAGTATCGGTTTAATTCAGGATTTTCTTCTCAGGAATAATTGCCAGATCAAGCGCCAGATCAACAGTCCCAAAATTGAGAACGCTACCATCACCAGCACAAAAATGCCGATAGTCGGTGTGTTGAGGATAAAACCGCGAATCACAACAGCCAGAGGTACACTCAGGATCGCAGCCCAAATGAACCGCCACCAGGACTTTTGCAGTGGTATCTGTTTTGCATTCCACAAACCTAAAATGGGTGCAGCCATGCCCCAGGCAAGACACAGTGGAAGCCAATTCGCCAACACTCTCAATAAATCGAACTGGCTATTATGATTGGCAAAACCGATCAGGGTCACGACCAGGAATGTGAGAAAATCTCCAATGATTAATAAATTTGAATAGTCATTCTGATTTGATTTCATGCATTTATTATAGATGAAACAAGATAACATGTCGTAAATTTAGAAAATTCATTTCCCAGAAGAAATAGGTCAGCCAGGAAATTTGATCCTTCATAAAAAATCCGCTACACTAATAGTATGGAAGAAACACCGCTCTTCTTCTTGGGGATTGATCCCAGCCAAAGGTACCAACCATATGTTTTTGCTGCATTAGATGAGAATATGCATATTCAGGCGATTGGGAATGGCCCTCTTCGTGAAGTTCTAGCCTTCCTGGCCGGGTTAGGATCCGCCTGTGTTGCGATTAATGGGCCACAAATGGTTAATCAAGGGCTGGTTGATGCAGATGAAGATTCCTACCGGCTCTTTTCTGTACCTGTCAGTCAACGTGGTGACTTGCGAAAAGTAGAGTTTCTGTTACTGCAGGAAGGAATTCAGGTGAATCGTACTCCAGCAGTCGAATCCGAGTGTATGGTGTGGGTACGACGGGGATTCAAGTTGTTTCAACGGATTCGAAAACTAGGCTATCAACCCTACCCGGAAGATGACAAGCGACACTTCGTGGAGGCTCCAGCGGAGGCGATATTCAGCCGCCTGATTGGGGGGAATGGGCTATTTGATGAGTTGAGTCTGGAAGGTCGGTTGCAACGGCAATTAATTCTGTATGAACAGGGTGTAGCCGTTAAAGATGCGATGGATTTTTTTGAAGAAGTAACTCGCTTTCGGTTGATTAAAGGCATATTGCCTGCAGATGACATATACCAACCGGGGGAATTAAATGCCATTGGGTGTGCGTATCTGGCCTGGATGATGCATCATAAACCGGAGAAAGTCCAAACGTTGGGGGATAAACGTGAAGGGGAAATTTATCTACCGATAAAACAGGAAGAAATGCCGCGCTTTAGATTCTAAATCATTCGATATCGAAGATTTGTATCATCTCAATAAATCGGGGCAGACGGGTGTTTTTGGCGTGCGGACGCACACCAAAAACACCCTGACCGCTAATTATTGAAATGACACGAAGATTTTACAAAATAGTGAAATTTAACTTAATATCGGATAGAATTTATCCGATATTAAGTTAAAGGATTCAAAAATGAACGCAAGTATGTGGTTAAAGGCTTTAAGAGTCATTCCGCGCATTGACAAAGCGGAGTGGGATGCATTGGATCTCATTTCGCGCTGGTTAATTTCAACCCGCGCTGCGGTGTTGATTATGACTTTCATTTCAGCGGCATTGGCAGGTATCTTCGCCTGGCGAGATGGTAGTTTTCACCTGGGACGGTGGGCATTACTGGCTGTGGGACTGGTGTTCGCGCACGCCACCAACAACATGATCAACGACCTGACAGATCATAAACGGGGAGTGGATAAAAATAATTATTTCCGCACCCAATATGGGCCACAACCATTGGAGCAGGGTTTGCTGACCATCCGATCCTTGTTGGTTTATATTGCTGTAACAGGAATGATTGCCGTCGCTGCCGGTTTGCCGCTGGTAATTCAAGGGGGGAACACAGCCCTGTGGCTGATGATTGCCGGTGTGGTTTTTGTATTATTTTATACATTCCCATTGAAATATATCGGTATGGGTGAAATTGCTGTGTTAATTATCTGGGGTCCATTGATGGTTGGGGGTGGTTATTATGTGGTCACGGGTGCCTGGGATTGGAATGTCGTCTGGGCAAGTTTGCCGTATGCATTGGGACCAACCACTGTATTATTTGGCAAACATATCGATAAATTAACCGCAGATAAAGCCAAAAGAATCTTCACCTTGCCGGTTATTCTGGGTGAAAAAGCCGCTCGTTATACCGTGCTGGGCATGATTGCCCTGCAATATCTGACGGTCATCGCACTGGTCATCACGGGATTTTTTACGCCGGTCATGTTAATCGTACTGGCAGCCTTGACTGCCATTCCAAGAGTCTGGGCGATTTACAAAGCGCCTAAACCGGAAAGCTGCCCGGCAGCGTATGACCCCAGCATCTGGCCATTGTGGTTTTCGGCAATTTCGTTTTTCCATAATCGCCGCTATGGAATGTTCTTGATGCTGGGACTGATTTTAGAAGTGATCCTGCGGTTGTGGATCCTGTAATTATTCCGTATTGATCTAAAAATAAGATAAAGAGCTGTCATCTGAAAAAATTTGGATGACAGTTTTGTTATAAAGAGTTTCGTTATTTTTAGGGAAGGAGGTGTTGGCTCGTTAGACCTCGGTACAATGAAGCATGCAATGCTGCGGTTGTCTTTCTCCTGGAAAAATCTCGTCTCTCACTACAGGATCAAGGGCATAACTCCTTTGATTTTGTAGTTAATGAATCTGCAGGTCACCAATTTCAAGAGTTGTAGATTCTGTAGAAGCCAATGTTCCAAATAATAATTTTCCATCAGGGGGAAAAGCTGCATATTGATTATCGACCCAGATCACAAGACCCTGCCTGCCATATGGATGAATTGTCGTTTCCAGAATTGTTTTTTCATCGATGGTGAAGAGCACCCTGTGTTTACCCCAATCAATCTGGTAGGAATGCCATTCAGTGACATCCATTTGTATTGACTCTGCATCCTGTCTGATCATAAGTCCCAATACGCTTCTTGCCATTTTTGCAAAATGCTTGTTTAACATCAGTGGAATGAATGGAAATCCCAACGCAAGGAATAATGGCGGTATGCGGGGAGAGGAGAAGGTTGCTGCCAGAAATCCCTGCGCTGGCAGATGGTCATGAAACGAAAGATAATTATGCTCGGATGCATAAAAAAACCAGGCACAATTGGGTAAAGCCGGCAAGTGTCTGACACTGCCACTGATACCCAGATTGGTATTAAAGGGGTCATTCCAGAAACCAAAACCCCAGGTGCCGGCATGCTGTGGATTATTACAGCGTGCCATCAAAGTCAACCGACAGGGTGGTTGCCATTCGAAGTTTCGTCGTAAGCGGTGCAGGTAATCATCAAATTGTGCCCAGCGATACTTGCCTTTGCGACCACCGGGGATAGTCATGATGAGATGACCGTCGGGGTTAAGATCGGCAATTGAATCAGATGTTGAACGTGGAATCAAATCAAGTTGCATACTTCTATTGTAGCGAAAAATCTTGTCATTTGGCTTCCTACTTGACAGTGGTTTTTGTTTCGGTATAATCGCACTATAAAGACCAACCCGGGGCTACCTTTTACTCCCATACAGAGAGCCAGTGAATGCTGAGAACTGGTAAAGTAGCAAAAATTTCCACCCCGGTTGTCCCGTGATAGGACAGGTTGCCCTTGCAGGGGTCAAATGACCGTAAGAGGGCCGGCAACTCCGTTATCAGTCAACAAGGTTATGATGAATTTCCATCGTAATGAATGCAGGTGGCACCACGGGTCCTCACTCGTCCTGCGCGGGTGAGGATTTTTTGTTTGCATTCACAGGATGAGAAGGAGAGATTATGTTAGATATCAATTTGATCCGCGAAGATCCCCAGGTCGTCATCGATGCATTGACCAAACGCAATATGGACACGATCGTGGTGGCAGACCTGATCGAACTCGATGCACAACGACGCAATTTTTTGCAGGAAGTGGAAGTTCTTAAAGCAGAACGAAACCGTGTTTCCAAAGAAATTGGGAAGAGTAAAGATCAGGCAGAGCGGGAGGGAAAAATCGCCGATATGCGCGCTGTGGGTGACCGGATTGCAGAACTGGATGAACAGGTGCGCCAGGTGGAGTCAAAATTGAGCGATCTGATTTCAGGCGTACCCAATTTGCCGGATGCGATAACACCATTGGGAAAAGATGAAAGTGAAAATGTGGTTGTTCGCACGGAAGGTAAACTTCCAGAATTTGATTTTGAACCCAAAACGCACTGGGATTTGGGACCGGCAATGGGATTAATCAATTTTGAGCAGGGTGTCAAGATTACCGGGTCACGTTTTTATGTGCTCAGTGGAGCAGGTGCCCGTTTGCAACGCGCTTTGATTGCCTATATGCTCGATCTGCATATTAAACAGGGTTACCTGGAAAAATATACGCCGTTTATGGTGAAAGCGGATACACTGTATGCCGCTGGCCAATTACCCAAATTCATCGATAATCTTTACCATGACATTGAAGAAGATTACTGGATGGTGCCAACCGCTGAAGTACCGATTACCGGCTTGCATATGAATGACTTCATCGCTGAAGCGGAATTACCATTGCGCTATACCGCCTATACACCCTGTTTCCGCCGTGAGAAGATGAGTGCCGGGCGGGATGTGCGCGGGATCAAACGTGGACATCAATTTGATAAGGTGGAAATGTACATTTTCAGCCACCCGGAAGAATCGCAAAAAGAACTGCAAAAAATGCTGGCAGATGCTGAAGAGACTGTGAAGTTATTGGGTTTACCGTATCGCATCATTCAGTTGTGCACGGGTGACCTCGGATTCAATGCACGGGTTACGTATGATATTGAAGTGTGGGCAGCGGGTTGTCAGGAATGGCTGGAAGTTTCATCGGTTTCGAACGTGGGAGATTTTCAGGCTCGACGGGCAAATATTAAGTACCGCCCGGAAGATAAGGGAAAACCCCAATTGGTTCACACCTTAAATGGGTCGGGATTGGGATTGCCACGCACATTGATTGCCGTTCTGGAGAATAACCAGCAGGCAGATGGATCGATCGTGGTACCGGAAGTTCTAAGACCCTGGATGGGTGGGATTGATATCATTCGTTAATATTGGTATTCGTAGACAATGTAATGAGGAGTTTTCATGGATTGGCAGGCTTTTGGTAGCTTAACATTACATATTTTGGTAGGTTTGACCATGCTGATAGGATGGTTGAGCCTGCTGATTGTGATTGTACCCGGCCTGGTGATTATGTGGGTCGGTGCACTGGTGTATGGCATCGCAACCGGTTTTGACACCACCGGTTGGATCATTTTTGCGATCATGACAATATTAATGATCGTTGGAAGCATCATTGATAACTTCCTGATGGGTGCATCTGCCCGCAAGAAAGGCGCGTCCTGGTGGTCTTTGGGGGCAGCCTGGGTAGGCGCGATGATTGGTACTGTGTTGTTACCCCCTGTGGGTGGCTTGCTTCTGGCCCTGGTTGCACTTTTCCTGGTGGAATATTATCGTCTGAAAAATGCCAAGCAGGCCTTTGATTCTTCCACCAGCCTGGCAACCGGGTGCGGATGGTCGGTCGGTGTGCGTTTTGGTATTGGCTTTGTCATGCTGATTCTGTGGATATTGTGGGCATTTGTTATTAAATAAAAACCAGGTCTCCCGTTGGAGGCCTGGTTTCGTATGCAAAAAAACTGAGACTATTCTGCGTGTTTGATTAATTGTTCCAGCATGTAGATATTCTTGTCACCCATCTTGCGGATAAGATTGAGGAATTTCTCCATGGTGGTTACTTCTTCGAGTTGTTCATTGACAAACCATTGCAGGAAGTTTTCTGCCAGGTAATCGTTCTGCTGTTTTGCCATATCCATGAGCGCATTGATCTGACTGGTTACTTCCATTTCCCAATTTAAAGAAGTCTGGAAAGCTTCTTCGGCTGAGTTGATTTTCGCAACAGGAGCGGGAATGGCTAATAATTCGGCAGCGCCACCCGTTTCTACCACATAGCGCAACAATTTCATACCATGTTCATTTTCTTCATCTGCCTGGGCATAAAAGAACGCTGCTGTATTATCCATGGATTCCTGTTTAAAATAAATGGCAATGGCCAGATATTGTAAGGAAGCGGCAAATTCATTGCGTACTTGTTCAATCATTTTCTTTGCAAGTTCAGGTTTAATCATCATAATTTTTCTCCTATCTAATTTTTCCTGTCACCAGGTGATCTAAAACTCATATTTCTGAGTAAAAAGTCTGAATTAATTATAGTACGCAACCCTCATTTTGTAAGATGATTGTACAGGGTCGTTGTTTGGTGTTATCTCTGTCTTGCCTGTAATGCATGGTAGAGGGCGACGGAACCAGCGACAGCAGCATTGAGAGAATCCACCTGACCGCGCATGGGCAAACGTACAAGGTGATCACAAAGCCTGCGTGTTAGCGGACGCATACCACTGCCTTCGCTGCCAACCACAATCACCAGATTTCCGGATAGATCAACCTCTTCAATCGGTTTTGACCCGGCGCCACCTTCCAGTCCGACGATCCAGGCACCTTTGGCTTTTAATTCTTCAATCGCCTGTGCCAGATTTACCTGTGTAATTAAGAGATGTTCTACAGCTCCGGAGGAAGCACTGACAACTGCCGGGGTAACAGAAGCGGTGCGGCGAAAAGGCAGCACAACGCCATGAATGCCAACCGCTTCGGCACTGCGAAACAAGGTTCCAAGATTTTGCGGATCCTGAATTTCATCCAATACCAGCACAAATAAGGGTTCACCACGCTTCCCTGCTTCCAGAATCACTTCATCCATGGCTGCCATGGGATAAGCGCTGGTTTGCAGAGCCACACCCTGGTGATTCACGCCCATATTATCAATCTGGTTACGTGGCACTTCCTCTATTTGCAGTTTCCTGGCCTGGGCAAGCTTGATGATGTTATGAACATGCCCACTGCGATCGATACCTTTTGCCAATAAAAGTCGAAAGACATGCCTGCGTTTGGCACGCAACACTTCATAAACCGGGTTGCGTCCTGTGATCCACTCTTTCATTGGTTGATTAATCCCATCGCCATGTTGTCCCGTCTTTGCTGTCCTCCAGTGTCACACCCAATTCTTTTAATCGGTCGCGTATTAAATCGGAATATGCCCAGAGTTTGTCTTTTCTTAGTGAAGCTCGCAGGTCCAATAGCAAGTCAATAAATGCATCTGCCTGCGATTCTGAGCCTTTCGTTTCTGCCAGTACCAATCCGAAAACCGAGGTTAATTCACGAACTTTTTCCTGGGCGGGTTGTAGTTCTTCGTTGGTTGCGCCGGAGGTACGGGACTGATTGATCACGCGCACCAGATCGAACAACGATCCCAATGCGCCGGCACTGTTAAAATCATCATCCATATTATTGATGAAACTGGTTTGTGTTTCTTCCACCTTTTTTCCCAAAGATGCGAGAACATCCGCTGTTGCCCCTTTAGCTCCTGGTAAAGCGGGCCTGAAACAGGAAATCAACCGGTTCAATGCATTTTCGGATTGAGCCAGGACTTCATCGTTAAAAGTCAATGGTCCGCGATAATTAGCATTCAAAACCAGGAATCGTAAGGTGTCAGCGCTGTATTTACTGAGGAATTCTTCGATGGACACCAGATTACCGGTGGATTTGGACATTTTTTCGCCACCTAGTTGCAACATACCATTGTGAACCCAATAACGGGCAAAAGGTTTTCCTGTCAGGCTTTCGGTTTGGGCGATTTCATTTTCATGATGGGGAAAAACCAGATCATTTCCACCACCATGTATGTCGATTTGTTCTCCGAGGTGGTGCAAGTTCATGGCAGAACATTCGATATGCCAGCCAGGTCTTCCCTTTCCCCAGGGACTTTCCCAGGAAGGCTCACCAGGACGGGATGCTTTCCATAAAGCAAAGTCCATCGGATGTTCTTTGCGCTCATCAATGTCAATCCTGGAACCTGCCTGCATATCTTCAAGTTTTCGACCGGATAACTTTCCATAATCTTCATCTTTGGTAACACGGAAATAGACATCGCCATCGACTGGATAGGCATAACCTTTTTCAATCAGACCTGCAATCATTTCTATGATCTGGTCAATTTCCTGGGTTGCGCGGGGGTTGAAGGTGGCTGGCTTGATGTTCAAATCGGACAAATTCTGTTCATAATCGTGGATATATCCTTGAGCCAATTGGAAAGGATCAACGCCCTGTTCATTCGCACGGGCGATGATCTTATCATCAACATCGGTGAAATTCATCAGGTAGCGTATCTCATAACCACGATATTCCAGATAACGGCGGATGATATCGAATACCATCGCGGACATGGCATGTCCTACATGTGCTTTGGAATACACAGTGGGTCCGCAAACATACATTTTGACAATTCCAGGTTCGAGTGTCTCTAATTCTTCTTTTTTACGAGTCAATGTATTATAAATTTTTAACGTCATAAATCCATTCTCCTGGCTGAATTATAAATCCCCATCCTCAGGTCTGGCAAAAATCATGCGTCCGGCGGCTGTTTGCAGGACTTTCGTGACCACCACAACAATCTGGCGGTCCATATAATCACGGCCATTTTCTACTACAACCATGGTGCCATCATCCATATAACCAACACCCTGATTGGCTTCTTTTCCATCCTGAATAACGCGCACGTTCATTAACTCGCCGGGCAGTAACACTGATTTGACGGCATTAGCCAATTCATTGATATTTAAAACGGTGACGCCCTGTAACTCGGCAACCCGGTTGAGATTGTAATCATTGGTTAGCACCGGACAACGCAACTGACGAGCCAGGATTACCAATTTGTCATCCACCTCACGTACCCCTTCCACATCAATGTCGCTGATTCGCACAGGGATATTTGGTTCTTTCTGCAAATTTGCCAATACTTCCATGCCACGACGGCCACGTTGACGCCGTAAACTGTCGGAGGAATCAGCAATATATTGCAGTTCATTTAAAACAAATCGGGGAATCAACAACGATCCTGGTAAAAACCCAGTACGGGCAATGTCGGCAATGCGGCCGTCAATTATGACGCTGGTATCCAGAAGAATGGTGCGATTTTCAGCCCAATTGGCGTTGACATCCCCTACCGGTGTACCTGGCAAGTTACTGGCACCTCTACCTGTAAAGCCACCAATGACATTAAACAGGTCATTGGAACGCATGGAGAAGACCGTTATTCCGAGGTAACCGAATACAACCACGCCAATAAAAGGAAGCACTGTTCCAAAAGGCTTGGGTAATAAAGATATGGGAAAAGCTAATAATGCAGCTGTAAGTAAACCAGCAATTAAACCAACAAATGAAGAAAATAATGATTGCGCAGAAATTCTGGTAAGTTTTGATCGAAGGGCTCTGACGGGTTTGGTTGTTAAGTAAGGTGTTAAGATCAGGCCAACAAGGGCACCTACCAGGCCGAAGGTGAAAGTATATTGTTCTAGATTGAGAGGAATGTCCGGATTTTGATTGACTTGTATAGCGGTTCCTAAATCGGAGCCAACAAAAACTCCTATAATGCAAAAAACGACCATGCCAATAAGGCGAGAGATAAAATCAACGCTCATAATAAAACTCCTGGGGATATGTGATTGTTAATGTGCAGGATAATATGAATAATAATGATAATGACTGCCCTTAAATGATAGCATGAGCGCTGAGTAGAGTCAACTGCATCGAAGACATTTCGACATCAAATCGTCAGGAGTTGACTGGTTGAATATTCCATTCGCTCTTTGGTTAAGGAAGCCCTGGTTTAGCCGTTACTGAATAGTTGATGCCGGACATATAATTAAATAATGCTATCTTCAATTCTTATTGACAGGCGTATACCAGCATGTTAAAATCCCATGCAGAGTACGCCCCCATCGTCTAGTGGCCCAGGACGGAGCCCTCTCAAGGCTCAAACAGGGGTTCGAGTCCCCTTGGGGGCACTTTCTATATCACTATGAGTGAGAGACTTCCCTGGAGTAGATCCGGGGAAAGTTGTTATATAGAGAAAAAGGCAATCGGTATCGGATTTGGGATAATTACATCCATCCGAAATTAACAAAGTCCAAAGTGATCGAACCCAATTACGAAAGCTCCTGAAAATGGAGGTGAAGCATGTCCGGGTTGCCCCCATTACCGTGTTTTCCGGCTCAATGTAAGCTAGAATCTTCAGGTAGCATTAAGGGTTTTAACAGTTCATTGGTTTTCTATTAATCAAAATTTTCCTGTTATTTCTTTTTCAAGTTATAATCTACCAACCTTTTTTGGAGAATTTTTCAAATGATAAAGAAAACACTGATTGTATTGAATCCCACAACGAATCATGGACGTTCAGTAAAAATTGCATCGGATTTAAGACCTTTGGCCTCTCAATATAAAGCTGAATGGCGATCAACTGAATATCCCGGACATGCCATTGAAATTGCGCGAACAGCAGGAGATCTGGGGTATGACATGGTGATTGCTGCCGGTGGTGATGGCACGGTTCATGAGGTGATCAATGGACTGATGCAAATTGCACCTGAGAAACGTCCAGTACTGGGAATCATACCGTTAGGTTCTGGCAATGATTTTGCTCATATTCTAGATTTACCGACTGAGGCAGCCCAGGCTATTATCGCCTGTTTTAATGGTCAGCCGCATACTCTAGACATGGCATCTGTTAAGAGTGATGACGGCCTGGAATATTTTAACAATACAATCGGTATCGGTTTTGATGCCGCTGTGAATACCCGAACACGCAAGATTAAATTGATCCACGGTTTTTTAATGTATCTGGTTGCAACTTTGCAAACCATATTCTTTAATTTCAAGCCAATGGATTTACAGGTTGAAACGGATGAAGGGTCCTGGAATGAGCCGGTCATTATGCTTACGATTGATAACGGTCCACGCGAAGGCGGTGGATTTAATGTAACTCCGGATGCAAAGACTGACGACGGCATTTTGAATTATGCTGCCATCCGGAAAATTTCTCGCCTGATGATGTTACGGCTTCTACCGGAAGTTATGAAAGGCACCCACACCGGCTTTAAACAAGTCCGGATGGGCACTTGCCGGTCGATGTCAATCACAAGTAAACAGCCACTTTATGCCCATTGTGATGGTGAAATTTTTACCAGTTTTGGCATGGATGTCCGCAAATTGATGATCAACGTAATTCCGGATGCTATCCAATTTATGAAGTAAATGAATTTTATGGTTGTTCTTTATGCTTTAGGGTTTGCTTTGCTCGGTTATTTGAGTGGATCTTTTCCATTTGCGGTTTGGATTACACGTCTGGTAAAAGGTTTTGATGTTCGGGATAGCGGATCTGGTCATGCCACAACGACCAATACCATTCGTCAGGCCGGTTTTTTGCCTGGCGCCGCTGTTTTTATACTGGATGTATCCAAAGGCTTTCTACCTACCTGGTTAGCCATCCATTATGCGCCAGCGACGTGGATTATTGCCTTAACTGCAGGTATGGCCGTAATAGGTCATTGTTGGCCAATATTTGCGGATTTTAGAGGTGGCATGGGATTGGCAACAGCCAATGGCGGGTTAATGGTTATTGCGCCGGTGGCGATTTTGATTACATACGCTCTTCTGATTGTGCTTACATTGATTATTCGGCAAAGTGCCCGTGCAAGTGTTGTAGCTGGATTATTGTTTGCACCGCTGTTGTGGGTTGTAGGATTGCGAGGTTCGGTTATCTGGGTAGCAATCGTGGTGGGGATAATTATTACATTGCGCTTCACGATAGACTGGAACCGGAAATATAAGGAATTGTGGTTGGATCGTGACAAAGTAAACCCAGCTGTGTCAAACGATTAAGGATTCTTTAAATCACAAAATCCCAGATTAACGAAATCATGTAACTGCGAGATTCTTTGCCTACTCAATTATTAAGCAGAACCTGAGGTTATTAATGCCCTCAATTGAGGTATGGTAGTTAAAAATATTGGGCTTTATTGGGGAAAACATCTCGTGAACCTCACTAAATAAGTGCCAATTCCTCTAATTTACTTCGATGTTCGAATCGCAACATGGATAAAAACTGGTCTACTTGCACCTGAGATTGTCTTTTTGTTCCGTTGATTAACTTGAATTTTGGTGGGTTTTGAACCCACCCTACTTGCAGGCTTAAAAATTGGTGGGTTTTGAACCCACCCTACTTGCTACTAAAAGTCAGATTGTTACCCGCGACTACCGTTTTAAAATCAATATCGATAGATGCGATTTTGTTGAAAACTGTAATTGTAATACAGAGAGACACCTTTACCTTATATCTTTAGACATGCGAAATTTAGGGTCTACCAAGCCAAATAAGTGGGCAACCAACAGCTGTTATTGAGCTCAGATTTTAGTATTAATTTGATGTGAATGCCCTTAGTTTTGCCATCCCGGTCTGAGTTACAACTACCCTTGGATCTACGGATGGAAATATGTAGACAAATCTACAGAAACTAAGACGGTACCGTGTTGTCTCCTCCACTGACCTGAATTCCTGGAAAAAATACATCAACCCAATTAGCAGATAAACTTGCTGTATTTGAGATCACATAAATTTGGGGGTTCCTCCAGGTTCTTGAAGTTGTCACGAGACTTTTGGTATTTTGAATAACATGCTGATTAATCTCAGCGGGATCTGCAACCGCGGCAGGTCGAAAAATTGAAAATAATGAAGCAAGATAAGAGTAAATCCCAGATGTTGTTCTCGAGGGTTGAAATCTGAATGAGCGTCAGTGCGATCATCAACAATACAGGAGACCATTAGCCATTGATTAGGGCATATACACTTGCGCCAATCACCCCTCCAACAGTTAATGGCGCAGAGACCTGGTTGTTGCTAAGATTGTAGAGCATGTAGGTAAAAAAAGGCTAAAAAAGTAAAGTTGGCAATCAGAAGGTACTTCTTATAATAACGGTATTTGTACAATAAAAACAACCGGACATGCTCTGCATTTCCAGCAGGTAAATGTCCGGTCATCGATTAAATTAATGTGACCTGTTTCTAATAATTGTGATGGAATTGTGTTATCCAAAAGGGGGACATTTTTCAGAACCAGTGTATGGTATCCTAGGTTGGATTTCAATGAGATCGAGATCCTACTCAAAAGACATCCATGATCAATAATAAAAATATAATAGTACAGTTGAGTGAGTGTTATTGAAGCCTTGTTTTCACTTGTTTAATCACACATGAATGTTTTCCTACTCATTAATATAAAAAAATTGTTCAGCCGAATTGCAAGCAATATTTTTATATACCACATGTGATGGAAGTGGTAATTCTAGAATAACTGTATTTATTTCATCAATTATTTTGTCATAATCCAACAAATATTTTTCCCATTCTTCTTTTGAGTTTTGATTTGGCCCTTTATTTTCATTAGTAATAATTTCTAAAAAATGATTTGGATATTCAACAAGAAATCTAATGTTTGCCATGATAATAGATAAAAATCTTTCAATTTCAAAATAACTTGAACATTGTTCTTCAGTGGTTTTTTTCATTATAAGAAGTAGGCTATCAAGATTATCAAACAATAGTCTCAATGGCGAACCACTAAAATTTCCTTGAGTATAAAGCTTGTACGATTCATTTTTAAGAAATAATATTGACTTTTGTAAATTTTGATTTTCCTCAGATTGATATATTTGAAGAAGATTAAGGCTAGTTGGATTTGTTAGTTTAAATACCCGTGTTAATTCCTCACCATAGTCTTGATTCCCATTTCGATTGGGGGGAATCACAACGTTATGTGAATTCATTATCTTTGCTTTTTCATTTATAGAACTAGAAAAATACGCAATACCTCGAAATTTATCTTGTTGCCTGATCCAAGTCAATAAGATTTGCGGGATTATATATTCAACGATAAAGTTCTTCTCCTTATCTTGAACAGAAATTGAACATGCGGCAATCAGTGGATATGTAATAAAGAGTCGCTTGATATTTTCGCAAACTATTTCATTGCAATTTTGATTACAATTGATTGACATTAGGTTTCTGATTATGGAATTTGGAGATCTACGAAGATCTAGCAAGGGAAAAGGCTTTTCGTTTGAATATATAAATTTGGCATATGCAAATTTTGATGGCATCCCACTTTCCACCCAACAAAGATTCACATCTGATCCTAGGTAAAGACATGGATATCCAGCAATACTGTATCGATATGCTTTGATTCTAGAAACCTCACTAAATGGGGGATGAAATAATTCTTTTTTTGTATAATCAGTTCCGTCTTTTTTATAAGATCGAATTCTATATAAGCATCCATCATAAGGATAATTACTAAATTCTTTAATATCAAAAGATGAAAATTCATCCTGTAATTTATTTAGAATTTGGAACAATATTTTATTTGAAACCAAAGTGTTTCCATTCAAATAAGCTTTTATGGATTTTAAAATTGAAGAACAAAGTTCTTTTATTTTGTCTTGTTGATGCACCAATTCGAAATAAATAGATTTTGGAAAAATAGTATCTTCGGATATGAGGTTTGTTAGGGTGCTAATTTCTTTTTCATATTCTTCAAAATGATGCTGCAAAAAGGTATATATATCTTCATCATATCTATTTAGCGGTAATCTGTATTTATTAAATAATTTATAAATTGGGCTTGAAAGAACCATTAGTTTTATCCTCCCTTCGTATACTCAATTTTTTAATTCAAATTTATCGTCGAATAATTTCAACCAACATTATAAACATACAAAGATTATGCCTTTAGGAGAACTCCTTTTACTTTAACATAATTTCCTCTTTATTGTATCTTTTTAACGATACATTTTATAAAAAAGACGCTGGTTTAGGTCGAAAGGTTACAAATTTTTATTTATAACTGTAGAAAATATTTTGATTTAAACTTAGAGTACAATTAATCTAAATATAAGTCTTTAGAGGTGCGGAGTGGCAGAATATCAATGGAAATCAATTGAAGATATTCCTCAAAATTGGCAAGATTTAAAAAACGAGAATTTACATAGCTTAGCATCTGCGTGGCAAGAAAGAATATTACAACTTCAAGATTCCGATCAATTAAAAACATTTAATGAAAAATTAACTCGTCAATGGGCAATAGAAACAGGAATCATTGAACGTTTATACACAATTGACCGCGGAATTACACAACTATTAATTGAAAAGGGTATCGAAGATAACTTAATACCTCAGGGATCAACCGATAAATCCCCATCCTTAATTGTTTCTATAATCCGTGACCAAAAGGAAGTTGTAGATGGACTTTTTGACTTTGTTGCACAACGACGAGAACTAACCAATTCATATATTAAGCAAATGCATCAGGTTTTTACGCGTAATCAAGCAATAACAACTGCTGTTAATCAATTTGGTCAATTAATGGAAGTAAGTCTTGTTAAAGGTGATTGGAAAAAATGGCCAAACAACCCTAAAAGACCTAAAGGCGAATTATTTTATTATTGCCCACCAGAACAAGTCTCTTCCGAAATGGACAATTTAATCTTAATGCTCAATTCTCATAAAGATCATGATATTCCACCAGAAGTTGAAGCAGCTTGGTTACATCATAGATTTACTCAAATTCATCCTTTTCAAGACGGTAATGGACGAATAGCTCGTGCTTTAGCATCTTTAATATTTTTAAGAAATGGTTGGTTTCCATTAGTAATAACTAACGATAAACGTGCTGAATATATTGAAGCCTCGGAAAAAGCTGATGAAGGAGACCTTGAACCATTAACAAAATTATTCAGTCAAATTGAAATCAATGCATTTCGGAATGCATTAAAAATAGCTGATAATATTCCCGTTGAACAACCATCAATTGAAGTGCTTATATCTCAAGGATTAAATAGAATTAAAGATAAAAGGTTATTCAAACAAAATCAAGCTTTTGATTTATCACAAAAACTAGAACAAATTGCTCATGAACGCCTAATATCTATATCTGAAGATTTAAATCAAAAAATTAAAAGAATCGATAATAATTTTTGGGTTTCTGTAACTAAAAGTGAATCTTCAGTTTCAGATTTTTGGTATAGACAACAAATCATTGATATAGCTAATAAGTTAGATTATTACGCAAATATAAACAATTATCGAGCTTGGGTACAATTAAAAATTCAAGAAGAACGTATAGCGAATATCACGTTTTCTTTCCATGGATTAGGTGCAGGTTCAAAATTCTTGGGTTTGATGGCAGTTTCCGCTTTTCTGGAATTTAGAACTACATCCGAAGAAGATGAAACAAATATTGAAGGACCAATTTTAATCTGTCAAGATATTTTTCAATTCTCATATCGCGAGAGCGAATCTGAAATTATTCACAAATTCAACATGTGGTTAGAAGAAACGATTATGATAGGTATAGGTGAGTGGCAGAACAGATTGTAAGATTCAGAAAACCCACCTATTCTAATAAAAATCTATATTTTTAACTTCTTAGAATAATAATCAGGATAGTGAACAAAATCTCAATATTTAATATTTTCTTCACTAATTTTGAAAAATCATTTAACCAGAATTGTATTATTGTATTTGTGCGTCTGAAAACAAACATATTAACTCTACCAAAATATGATTCGTCTTGTACAAACAAATATCTAATCTGATTGAATTTTATTAAACGCCCAATCTACCCTTGAAATTTTTGTTTCCTCATTAAATCTTCTAAAGTGGTTGGAACAAAGTACAGATCCCTTTCAACGGGTAATCCAAGTGACCTTTGAATGGCATCTAATTCCAGTAATGTGAAATATCCCAATTCAAATTCAAGACCGGAAACTAAACCAAAAAACCAATCTTCACAATCAAATTCGCTTGCAAACCAGGTACAATTTGGGTCCTGGGCAAAGAACTTAACCAAAGCTTTTGCTTGAAGGCCGTATTATTCTGTTTCATATAATTTTGGTAGCTGTGCTCTTATTTTCAGGGGGAAAAGGTCATACTTTAATTTTCGATCAGAAATGATCTCGAACGAAAGAAGCGACCTCATCCAATGATTGCCGCGCTTGAGGCAAGTCTAGAAATATTTGCCAGATATACCACATATGAGAGAAAACCTCCGGGTGCGTATCCACTCCGGGAGCCTGAATTTTATCCACAAAGCGAATGGCTTCACAGCGCAAAAATTATTCATCCCCGATATGAACCAGGATGGGTGGAAGATCCTGTAAATCACCTAATAATGGAGAAATCAGTGGATTGTTCGGATCATGCGTTTCAGGATATGAGTCGGTGAAGAATTTGAGAACTTTTGGGGGGAGCACCGGGTCTTTGAAACCATTTTGCGGTTTATCATTGTTGGTCAGGTCGGTTACCGGGGAGAGGCAGACAGCTGCTGCTGGCAAGGGCAACCCATCTTCACGAAGCTTCAACAAGGTGGTGAGAGTCAAGTTACGACCGGCTGAATCTCTTCCGATGGCGATTTTATTGGCAGTATATCCCAATTTTTTAAGTACCACTTATACACAGAGTAACACTCTTTCAGGGCGACAGGAAATGGGTGTTCAGGA
>Ga0068712_1001466_pt1 | contig 33204 bp, 34 predicted proteins | sample MTBAKSrepl1MetaG_FD_62987 | JGI IMG/M metagenome (GOLD analysis project Ga0068712, IMG submission 62987) | Enrichment culture microbial communities from Arthur Kill intertidal strait, New Jersey, USA, that are MTBE-degrading - MTBE-AKS1... | ecosystem: Environmental > Aquatic > Marine >... | reverse complement strand
AAGAAGAAATCCTGAAAAATTCATTTTGCGTCGTAGAACCAAAAAGATATCGTATTCGACGTCTTGGTGAAAAGAAAAGAAGCTGAGGTTTTGAGATATTACCGGGAGGTCGTGGATTGGGAGAAGCTCTTTGGATATGCGAAAAAATACAGGTTCGAAAATACCCTGCGGGTAACCTTGCGCCTCTGCCATGAATTGCTCGGTGCGCCGGTGCCGGATCAGTACAGGCAGATCAGAAGTCCAAGGGCAAAGGTTCTATATCGCAAGGCTGTGAAGATGGTCCTTGTCGAAGAAGAGATCCACCCGTTCAATAAGGTCCTGTTTGCATTCCTGCGGGATGATGCTACGGGAGCGGCCGGTGTGCTGCTGAGAAGGCTGTTCCCGTCAATGGGAGAGGTTGTTGCGCGATACAGGCTCAGGGACAGGCCATTCAGGGCAAAGATCTACTACATTCTGAATCCGCTCATGCTCATGATGCGAAAACATCACTAACGAGACATCACTAACCCCCTCCCCAAAAACCTACACCTCGTAGGTGTAAGTAAACTGATATTATATGCCAACCCAAAAAACCTTACACCTCCGAGGTGTAAGTAAGATGGCAGATTATTTAGCGGTAGTGGATAATTGTAAAAGGACCAACTCTTCGTTATACTTTAAGCTATGAAAGATATCAAACTCACTGAAAACGAAAGGGCTGCTGTTTTGAGGTTTAAAGAAGTTCTGACGGCAAAATATAACATCCTTGATTTTTGCATATTCGGGTCAAAGGCAAGGGGAGATGCTTCCCCGGAATCTGATATTGATATCATGATAGAAATAGATGATTATAGGCCGGAAATAGAATCCGAAATCAGGAATCTTGCATACGAAATAAACCTCGAATATGACTGTTTTATAACGACAACTATATTCAGCAGAAAAGAACTCGAAGAAGGCCCTCTCAGCGAATCTCCACTTTATAAGACAATTGAAATAGAAGGTATGAGAGTTTGACCGTAGAAGAGAAAAGGAGAGCACTTGCAAAATACAGGATGAAACAAGCTGAAGAGAGTCTTGATGAAGCAAAATTTCTTCTCTCTGGGAATAAAAGTCCCCGATCTATTATCAACAGAGTATATTACGCAATGTTTTATGCGGTTCTGGCGTTGCTTATTTATGAATCGTATTCATCATCAAAGCACAGCGGTGTCCTGAGCTATTTCAATAGGCGTCTTATATAAGAAGGTATTTTTGAAAAGGAACTCGGACGTTATATAAATGAGGCATTCGAGCTGAGACAGCTGGAAGATTATCGTGAATATACTACTCTGAACTTGGAACAGATAACACCATATGTTGAAAAGGCAGAGTGGTTTTTAAAAGCAGTAAAAGAATATCTAATTCACAACAAAAATCTTCTTCAATAACCAATAACCTATCAAGCTCAACTGAAACATATCAATGCTTCCGGTGCTGATATACTTTTTGTTTCCCTCGGAGCGCCGAAGCAGGAGAGGTGGATGGCAGGGCACAGGGGCAGGGCTGTTCAGCTCGGGGTCGGAGCGGCGTTCGATTTCCTTAAGGAAAGGGTCAGGCAGGCCCCGGTCTGGATGCAGAATTCTTACCTGGAGTGGCTTTACAGGCTGCCCCAGCAGCCGGGCAAAACCATCTCCCGCATGTCGCTCGTCCCTGAATTCCTCCTCCGCACCCTCATCCAGCGCTCCCGAAAATAACCCCCACCCAAAAACCATACACCTCGTAGGTGTAGTTAAACTGATATTGTATGCCAGCCCAAAAAACCTTACACCTCGTAGGTCGAGATAGGTGGAATTGAGAAATTTGTATTAAAGGTGTAAGAGTTACTTTTTTATTTTCAAATAGTATAATATTTTTAAACGGAACAAAGAGTGGGCAAAAAGGGTATTTTAAAATCTATTAGAAGTTTTGAAAAGCTTGTTATCGAGCATAACGAAAAGATAGTTAAAGAAAAATCTAGGTCAGTCCCTGACCCTGGATTGATAAGATACTGGGAAAGAGAAATTGGTACTTATAGAGAGGAAATAGAAAAGGCAAGGAGAAGATTAAAGCGAGGGAGGTGAAATAATGTCGGTGATCAGCAGCAAAATGAACACTACTTTAGCAACTTTATTGAATGAATTGAAGGAAGAGTGCTTGTCAACCGTTAAATTGATAAACCAACTGGAACTTGAGACACTCTCAGATGATCAAATTGAAGAGGTTTTGGGTGAACTAATTGCCTCAGTCACTCATCTGAAAGTACATTCCGGAATAGTTAAGGAAGAACTGGAAAAAGATTAAATTGTTAACATCCATCTTGTGAGCGAGACCACCAATCGGGAGATGGTCTTGAATTGTGAAAAACGATGGCCACACTTACCTGATTTTAATCATGAGCAGCCCCAAAAAAACAATCCGCCGCATGTCTCTCGTCCCCGAATTCCTCCTCCGCACCCTCATCCAGCGCTCCCGAAAATAACCCCCATCCAAAAACCATACACCTCGTAGGTGTATGGTTTTTTTTCTGTTGATTTGATTTTGCCGGGGTGTTATGAAAAAATAATGAAGGAGCTTATGGAATAGATTTCAGCGCATGATATACGAAGATATTTTCATGGCATTGAATGCCAATAAAGTGAAATATGTTGTTGTCGGGGGGATAGCCCTTGTTCTCCACGGAGTCGTGAGGCTGACTGCTGACCTTGATCTTATCATTAAGCTCGAAGCAGAAAATCTCAAGAAGTTCGTTTCTGTAATGAACAGCCTTGCTTACAGGCCAAAGGTGCCTGTAAAGGCCGAAGAGTTTATCGACAATGAGAAGCGTGAAACGTGGAGAAGAGAAAAAGGCATGCAGGTTTTTAGCTTTTATCATCCCAAACAACCGTCATCTCTCGTTGATGTGTTCGTGGACGAGCCAATCGACTATGAAACTCTGGAGAAGGAAAGAGAAGTAATGCGCGCAGGCAGTATAAAGATACCGGTGGTATCCAGAAAACACCTCATCGCCCTCAAGAAGATATCGGGCAGGCCTCAGGATATAGCAGATATCAATGCTTTGAAAGAGGTTATGAAGATTGAAAAAGAAGAGCGGAAAAAAAGGCATTAGAGAAAAATTTGCTCATCAGATTACAAGGGAGCAGATTGAACAATTCAGGTGCATGTCGGCAGAAGTTAGGCTCCAGTGGCTTGAAGATGCAAATAAATTTATCGACACGTTTCTCGACAAAGCAAAGAGAACTCGATGGGATGAACGCTTCGGTAAAGTGGTCTCCGGGGTCAGATAGCCGTATATCATGCAGCACAGGCGCTTCTTTTAACCGAAGGCCAAGAAGCAGAAACACACAGGGGAGTAGTTACCCTCTTTGGACTTCTTTTTGATCATGACTGTTTTTGACGCAATGACACAATGAACTCTACAAACTCAAGTAAGCGATTAACGTTTTGCGTCTTTGCCGTCTCGCTCCTCGTACCTCGTACCTTAATCAACACAACAAACGCAATAAACTCAGGGACCCTAAAAAATCTTTTCACTTACGACGTGCAAATTTTCCCCTACACCCATAGGTGCCCCAAAAAACATACACCTACGAGGTGTAGGTAAACGGATATTGTAAAACACCAAAAAAACTAGACCTATGAGGTATATGGTGATGTAATATACTGACCATGAGGAAACATCCATTGTTAGAAGGAAGGGTTTATCACATTTTTACGAAAAGCATCGCTGGATTTGAGATATTCAAAAATGAGCTGGATTATCAGAGAATTTGCAGTATGCTGGACTATTACAGGGTTGAAAAACCGCCGGTAAGGTTCTCGATTTTTTCCGACATCAAGGATAAGGAAAGTTTTTATAAGAGGCATTTTACGTCACAGGACAAGATAGTTGAAATTATTGCCTATTGTTTTATGCCGACCCATATCCATCTGGTTTTAAAGCAGATGGAAAAAGACGGCATATCTATTTTTATGGGCAGAGTATTGAACAGCTATACACGTTATTTCAACAGCAAACATAAAAGGAAGGGCCCTTTGTGGCAGAGCAGGTTCAAAAATGTCTATGTCGGAGTTGACGAACAGTTACTTCACCTTACCCGCTATATCCATTTGAATCCTGTAACCGCCAACCTGGCGGAAGATCCTCAAGACTGGAGTTTTTCTTCATATAAGGAATATCTTGGCGAAAAACAGGCTGATAGGAACATATGCAGTTATTCAAGACTTTTGCGTATAGTTCCAAAAGATTACAGAAAGTTTGTAAATTCACGAAAAGATTATCAGCGCGAATTAGCCGGATTAAAGGAGTTGTTCCTTGAAGACTGACCAAAACCCTACACCTACGAGGTGTAAGTAAGGGACTTATGATAAAGGATTTGATTGTCTACTGGGTACCCCTGCTGGCCTGGATGGCATTTATCTTCCCGGCGAATTCCATGCTGGAGGCAGACAGCACTTCCCATATTATCGTCCCGATATTGAAGTGGTTGCTACCCCGGGCCGGTCCGGCGGCAATCGATATATTGCATTTCGGCATTCGCAAATTTGCGCATTTCTTCAGTTATGCATTCCTTGCGGTTCTCCTGTTCCGCGCGTTTCGTGCAGGGAAAAAGACGGTGCGTCCCGAATGGATCGTATATGCGGGACTGGTTGCGGTTTGCTATGCGGCGCTCGATGAATACCTGCAAACCCTCACAGCTTCGAGGACAGGCTCGCTCTATGACTGGATGATAGACTCGGCGGGGACTGTGGTTACCCTCTTGATTATCACTAGGGTTTCTTTTATAAAAATGAGGAAGGAAAATGCTTAAAAGGCTTTTCGATATCTGCCTCTCATCAATCGGCCTCATAGGCTCATCTCCTCTGTGGGTCCTGTTCGCACTGCTGGTCCTGCTTGAAGACGGGTTGCCTGTCTTTTATCTCCAGGAAAGGGTGGGTAAGAGCGGTAAGATATTCAAGGGGATTAAATTCCGCTCGATGATAAAGGATGCGGAGAAAGACACGGGCCCTGTTCAGGCGATAGAGAATGACCCGAGGGTGACAAGGGTCGGCAGGATTCTGAGGGCGACTGCCATGGACGAACTGCCCCAGCTTGTCAATATCTTAAAGGGGGACATGAGCTTTGTCGGGCCGAGGGCGTTGAGGCCGCAGGAAAAGGAAGTCCGGGGTAATCCTGAAGAGACCGATATCAAGAAGATTCCGGGTTTTCACGAGAGGCTGTCAGTGAGGCCCGGGTTGACCGGTATGGCCCAGGTGTATCTACCGGGTGAGGCCCTCCGCAGCGAGAAGTTTAAATATGACATCATGTATATCCGGAACCGGTCTTTCCTGCTTGACCTCAAACTTATCCTGCTTTCATTCTGGATTACCTTCAGAGGGAAGTGGGAATCACGCCAGGAAAAAGTGTAACCCCCAAAAAAAACTTACACCTACGAGGTGTAAGTAACGAGGTGTAAAGAAACTAACGGAAGGGAGACTGGTTTAAAACTATAGCTGATCCATGAGCCGCAAAAAACCTGCACTCACGGCCTGCGGATAAGGAGATTAAGATAAGGAGATGCATTTTATTATTTACTGGCTTCCGACGTTCTTATGGCTGGGTTTCGCCTTCCCCTCAAACGGGGTGCTTACCCATGACAATACGTTGCGCATTATTGCCCCGGTCTTAACCCGGCTGCTGCCTTACACAGAATACATAAATTTGGAACTTGCTTACGCGGCAATCAGAAAATCAGCTCATTTTTTCGGATATGGTTTGCTTGCTTTCCTGCTGTTCAGGGCTTTTCGTGGAGGCAGCAGGGAATGGAGACCAAAATGGTTGCTCTATGCCGGTGTCATCTCTCTGGCATACGGAGCACTCGATGAGTCCTTACAGGCGTTCTTGCCTCTCAGAAACGGCCAGTTTTCAGACTGGATGATTAATGCCGCAGGTGTTTTCTGCACGCTAGGGGTGATAATAATAAAGAACAGTCATCGGGTCAAATCGAGAACTGTTATAAAGACCATGAACAGTCAACAGTAAACGTGAACTGTTAAAGACTAAAGACCGCATAGCGGAACTATAACTACGCTCCCTTAATCCCTCAATTCCCGGATAATTTTCACACCGGATGATGTTCCTATCCGCGTAGCCCCTGCATCGAGAAGGGCCAGAACCTGCTTCAGCTTCCGTATCCCGCCTGCCGCCTTTATACCTGCCTTTTCACCAACGATAGATTTTATCAGCCTGACGTCCCTTATCCTTGCGCCTCCGGGGCCGAAACCGGTTGAGGTCTTTATGAACTCTGCGCCTGCATCAAGGACTGTCCCGACGACCTTCTTTTTTTCAGATGGGGTGAGATAGCATGTCTCGATGATGACTTTATGGACGAGCCCCTTTGTTGCTGCAATGACATCGGAGATGTCTTTTGAGACAATGTCCCATCTGCCTGATTTCAGCGCTCCTGTATTGATCACCATGTCGATCTCATGGGCGCCTGCAAGGGCGGCATTCATTGCCTCAAAAACTTTTGCCTCTGTAGTTGTCATCCCGAAAGGAAAACCCGTGACAGCGGTTATGCGGACATGGCTTCCCTGGAGGAGGTTTTTTACATCGCTTATATAGTAAGGATTTACGCATACCGAGTGAAATCCGAACATGAGGGCTTCATGGCAGAGCTTTTTTATGTCGTCATATACGGCATCTGGCCTGAGGAGCGTATGGTCGATGAGTTTCGCGATCTCTTTCTTATTCATGTATGAATATAAATCCCCCTCTCCCCTGCAATAAATTCCTGCTCACTCCTGCCCCCACAGTGAAGGGCCTTCGGCCTTGACGCGGGCAACGTAAGACCGGACCTCCTCTAAGTAGGCGCTATGCAGGCATTTTGTGATCCTTCCTCCTGCAGGGTATACCGTGCCGTCGACCTTTGAGACCGGCATGACCTCGAGGGATGTATTCGTAATAAAGACCTCGGATGCCGCGTATATGTCTTCTTTCCTGAACCCGCCCTCCGCGACATTGATGTCTTCCGTTACAGCAAGGTTTATGACCATCCCCCGTGTTATGCCGTCGAGTATCCCGCATTCAACAGAAGGTGTGCAGAGGATGTTGTCCTTCACGAAGAAGATGTTGCTGACCGTGCCTTCCGTGAGCATGTCCCGGGCGTTCAGCATGACTGCCTCATATGCGTTGACCCTGATAGCCTCAATCTTTGCAAGGATATTGTTGAGAAAGTTAAGAGATTTTATGCGCGGATCGATGGCCTCTTTCAGGTTTCTCCTAGTTTCTGCAATGATAATGTTTATGCCTTTTTCATAGAATGTCCTGGGGTAATCCTTCGACTGCTCTGCCATGATGACGACAGTGGGCTGAGAACAGAGGGCAGGGTCGAGGCCTATCCGGCCATGACCTCTTGAAACGGTCAACCTTACGTAGGCGTTCCTTAGTGTATTGGCCAGAAGGGTGTCATAGAGAGCGATCTTGAGACCGTCCGTGTCAAGGGGGACCGTCAGTCCTATTAGAGAAGCAGAGCGGTACAGTCTCTGAAGATGCTCGTCTAGCTTGAAAATAACCCCGTCGTAAACGCGGAGGGTCTCATAGATGCCATCCCCGTAGAGAAAGCCGTGGTCATAGGCCGAGACGACTGCTTCCTGGGACGGTACGATCCTGCCGTTTATATAGACCAGCATGGGAGTAATTATACCATCAAATTAAACTTCATAATTGTTGTAGTCACTTGTCACTAGTCATTGGTCACTGGTCTTTTCACAGTTTACGCTTCATGGTCTTTGTTAGCTTATTCGCTTTCAGGCTTGCCAGCTTGATAGCTTGCCAGCTTGTTGTAGTCACTTGTCACTAGTCATTGGTCACTGGTCTTTTCACAGTTTACGCTTCAAGGTTTTTGTTAGCTTATTCGCTTTCAGGCTTGCCAGCTTGTTAGCTTGCCAGCTTGTTGTAGTCACTAGTCATTGGTCACTGGTCTTTTCACAGTTTACGCTTCATGGTCTTTGTTAGCTTATTCGCTTTCAGGCTTGCCAGCTTGTTAGCTTGCCAGCTTGATAGCTTGCCAGCTTGTTGTAGTCACTAGTCATTGGTCACTGGTCTTTTCACAGTTTACGCTTTACGATTTACGGTTTTCATGACGCTTTGCGTTGTTGCCGTTGCGCTTCGTACCTCGCTCTTCGAACCTCGATCCTCGTACCTCGCTCCTCGCTCCTCGTACCTCGCTCCTCGTTCCTCGCGAGCCGCGGTAACTTAGAACTTTGAACGTAGAACATAGAACAGTCTTTGCATGTTCACGGTCTTTATGACGCTCGGTTCGCCGACTGTATTGACAATTGGAGGGTATTTTAATATGTTCAAAGGACGGGATACCTTTAAAACCTTATAATTTATTTTAGGCGGAATATGCATTATTTGGGTCGCAATGGAAAGAAACGCTAAATCCCCGGTCAAGGTCACTCCTCCCCGCCTGTCCGGTATTTATCCCAGGGAACGGTTGTTCCGTCTTATTGACCGGGGTTGCGCACGGTCCATGATCTGGATCAGCGGACCACCGGGATGCGGAAAGACGAGCCTTGTGAGAAGTTATATCGGTTCGAGGAAAATCCCGTGCCTCTGGTACAGGATCGACGAGACCGATTCGGATGTCCCGCAGTTTTTCGATTACATGTGTATCGCAGCCCAAAAGCTGATTCCCGGGAAGGAGGCTGCCCTGCCTGCCTGCAGCCGCAAGGATCTCAAAGACATCACGAAATTTGCAAGGCGGTTTTTTGAGGCACTGTACAGTCATTTCAGCAGGGACCCTTTTTTGCTCGTCTTTGACAACTACCAGGAGATACCCGGGAAGTCGGTCTTGCAAAAGATAATAACTATCGGCCTTCTCAAGATTGCAAAGGGAGGGACAATCATTCTCATCAGCCGCAAGGAGATGCCTCCTGCCCTGTCACGGATACGGGCCAATTACCTGCCTGAAATCCTTAGATGGAACGATCTCCGTTTAACACGTGAAGAGTTCGAAAAAATCGTCCAGGGGAAAGTAAGGGAACATGACAGGGGATGCCTGCAATCCCTGTATTCGAAAACAGACGGGTGGGTGGCCGGTCTCGTGATGATGCTGGAGAAAATAAGGACGGAAAAGATCAGCCTGCATCTCCTGGATATGATTGTGCCGGAAGAGATATACGATTATTTCGAATCTGAAATAATGGAAAAGGCAGGTCCGGAAATTCGTGATTTCCTGATGAAGACCGCGTTGTTCCCCCGCCTCACACGTCAGATGGCCGAAAGGTTTCTCGGGGACCGAAAGGCAGGGCGCCTCCTGGATGCCATTTACAAGGATGGTTTTTTTATTGAAAAGTACCTCCGGACAGAGGCAGTGTATCGATATCATCCCCTTTTCAGGGAATTCCTCCTCTATCGCGGGAGAGAGAAAATACGTAAAGGGGATCTGGTAAAGCTGCAGAAGAACGCGGCCGGGATCCTGGAAGAGACATGTCTTTACGAGGATGCAGCAGGACTCTTCTGCAGAACGCGCCAGTGGGGCAAGCTTGTCCGGCTCATCCAGGGATGTGCCCGCCTGCTTATAGCGAGGGGGAGGAACAGGGCCATCGAGGGCTGGCTGTCGTGCCTTCCTGAAGAATGCTTCAAGAACACGCCTTGGCTTTTCTACTGGAAAGGACTCTGCATATTCCCTTTCACCCCTGAAGAGGGCTACAGTTGTTTTGAAACGGCGTTTGAACTGTTCCGTTCTCGGAACGATGATCCCGGAATGCTGCTGTCATGGGCTGGTGCTGTAGAGGCCCTCATACATGGCTCCGGATTCGGGGGTCTTGACAGGTGGATTGATCTCATGGATGAGTTCATCGAGCGCTGCCCGGCATTCCCTTCACCGGAGATAGAGGCACAGGTCGCATCCAGCATGTTCGCAGCGCTGGTCCTGAAACGCCCGCGGCATCCCGGGGTCGATATCTGGGCGGAGAGAGCGCTCTCGCGTTCGCAAGAGTGCGAGGATATCTGTGCCAGGATACGCTTTCTCGTATACCTTGCCTGGCATAAGATATTCAAAGGCGATTTTGCCGGGGCATCACTTGCCGTGCATTCGCTCAAGTTAATAAGAGTGTCAGACACGGCCTCTCCTTTCTACCTGTTGAAGATCAGGGAAGTTGAGTCATTGTATTACTGGATTACAGGGTCTGCTGATGAATGCAGGAGGTCCGTATCGGAAGGCCTTGAAATGTCACGCGCAACAGGGATTAACCAGATGGCTTGCAATTTTCTCGGCCACAGCGCGGCAAATGCCCTGAGCACTGGTGACACCGTGTCATCTAAACGCCTGCTCCGTGAGATGGCTGCGTCTCTGGAAGAAGGAAAATCGTGGGACAGGAGTTTTTATTTTTTCCTCAAGGCATGGGAGGCGATGCTCAAGAGGGGTGACATGGCACAGGCGTTAATCAGCGCGGAGACAGCATTGCATTTTGCCGTCAAGACGGGTGTTATCCAGATCGAGGCCATCTGTCTTATTGAAAAAGCCCAGTTAATGCACGAACTGGGGGATGAGGAAAAAGCGAGGGAACCCCTTAAACGTGCGCGGCATATCGGGTATGACACGAAGAGTCTGCTCATTGAATTTATGTGTCTCCTGAGCGAATCACAGGCTGCGTTTGACAGGGGGGAAGAGCAGACAGGCCTGATGGTGCTCCGCAATGCCATGACAATCGGGAAAAAGCAGGGATACGTAAATATGTTCCTCTGGTGTGCACCTGTCATGGCGGGGCTCTGTGCAAAGGCTCTCGAGGGAGGTATAGAGGTCGGTTATGTACAGAACCTGGTCAGGACGCGGAGACTCGTACATGTTTTCCCCCAGCTCCACCTGGAAAATTGGCCCTGGCCGGTAAAGATATTTACACTCGGCCGCTTCAGTCTTGTAAAGGACGGCAAGCCCGTCAGGTTTTCGGGTAAGGTCCAGAAAAAACCGCTTTTGCTGCTAAAGGCATTAATTACCCTGGGAGGAAGAGAAGTAAGTGAGGAGCAGATACTCGATATCCTCTGGTACGACGCTGATGGTGATGTAGCACACAAGTCTTTTGCGACTACGCTTCACCGTCTTCGCAAACTGATCGGGAATGAAAGGGTTGTCAAGCTCCGTGAAGGACGTTTGACGCTCGATACCCGCTACTGCTGGGTCGATGTCTGGGCTTTTGAGCGCTTGCTCGGGCAGGTGGATATTGCCTGGGTAGAAGGAGCGGATGAACGCCGGAAGGCAAATACTATACGGATGGCCGAGAGGGCCCTGGAGATATACAACGGGCCTTTCCTCGCCGGAGAAATAGACCAGCCATGGACCATATCATACCGTGAACGGCTGCGCAGCAAGTTCCTGAGGACAGTTAAGAGACTGGGCTGCTACTGGGAAGCGGCCGGGAATTACGAAAAGGCCTTGGACTGCTATCAGAAAGGACTGGAAGTGGATGACCTCGCAGAAGAGTTCTACCAGCATCTTATTTGCTGCTATCAAAGGCTCGGCAGGCGTGCCGAGGCGTTGAGCGTTTACTATCGTTGCCGTAATACCCTCTCCACGGTGCTCGGGATCGAGCCCTCTCCGTCAACCCAGACCCTCTGCATGAAACTCCTTTCGGATAAAGAGGGTTAGAAAAATATTTCATTTGCCCCCCGATATGTAACCAATCTGTAACCTCCCGTATGCTATGGTGTATATACTTCAATGCTGGATCATGTTTGTGTACGGGGTGGAGGTTATTTGAAAAGCTATATCATCAGAATCTATCGTGCCGAGGACAATAATCCGGGAAATATCATAGGTATCGCGGAAGAAGTGGAGGCCGGGGAGAAACGGGCTTTTACTAATATCGAAGAGCTCTGGAATATCCTTAACTATAAATATGGGGTACGGAGAGGTGGTGATAAGGATAGTATTGGAAAGGCATTGATTTGAACGTTGCATTTTAAAAAGGAGAAGAAGATGTTGAAAAAAATCATGATAATTACCATACTATTGTTTATTCCGGCAATGACTGCTGCCGTCCATGCTGATTCCAGCACCATGTCGGGCACATTATCAGCAATCTTGGATGAAGACAATGGAACAGTAACTGCTATGTTTGTAGGGTATGCGGAAGGAAGCCCGGTTATCATAGGTCCCACGACATGGGAGAGCAGCTCAAGGGAATTTTCTGATGCTTCCGCCGAGGATATCAGCAGCAGGCTGTGCGGTAACGAACACAAACTTGAAAAAGTAATGAAATCGACACATACTGACAAAGAGGTCGTTGCCGAGATTGTTATATCAAGCCATAACGCACCAATACTTGTCGGGAGATAATAAAATATTTATTTTTTTTGGGTGAGGGTTGAGACCGGGAAGTAAGGCTATTGAACAGGCCTCTGTACAGACATACAGAGGACCTGTTCACACCGACGAAAAGTAGTTCATTCTTGGAGCGTTGTGTTAGATATGGAAGAATGTTGTGTTGATGGGCTGAAAAACAAGAAAAGGACAAAGGCTTTTGGATAAGTATGTTTTTTAAAGGAAATCTCAGAGAACATACGAGAACCTATTTCGTGAAGCAGATACGCTTCTTTCTAAACAGCAGTGAAAAGAGCAAAAAGGATATTAATGAGACTGCGGTATCAGTTGATATCAGCAAAGGCGGAATCGGTATTTTTACAATTTACCCCCTCAAGGAAGGTCAAGTACTCCACTTTGATGATGAAATTCGCGCGCACTCTGTTCAGGCAAAGTCCGCAATTGTTCGCTGGTCGGTAAAGATTAACGGTAATCGATACCGGGCAGGACTGCAATTTGTATAAATAATAAAAAATAATAAACAGTTCAGGAATTTCGAATCGAGGAATTAGAACATCGTAAAACGTGAAACGCAAAGCGCAAAGCGCAGAGCGCAGAGCGTAAAAACAAAGGGTAAAGGTAAAAGGTGAAAACAGGTACAGTTATAAAGCTATGAACTATGGGCTATTTTGACGTTTGGATTTTGAACTTTGGAATTATAGCTGTCGTGCCTGATCACCGTTTCACCGTTTCACCGAATAGCAAATAGCTAAGAGCTATGAGCCACAATCTATAGCCTTTGATCTCCTCATTTACAGTTATGTAACAAATTTCACGGTACTGTTCAAATTTGCATATATTTCTCAATCTTGTCACTGATTCATGGCCGATCATCGACTTAAATCCCATCGTTTTTTCGTGAGACGTGGAGAGGGACAAGCCCAGGATGCCGTATAACATATTGATATTAATAGTTATTTATAGTATCTATTAAACAGGGGGCGAATTTATGAACAAATATTTTTGTTTTTTTCAATCTGGCCATAAAATTGCTTAAAATATTAATAAAATATATTCATCAAGAGATTCGTATGAAGAAAACCCTTGAGAAGAATAACCTCAAATTTGGGACGAGACTCATCAAGCGCCTAATAGGGCAAATATTGGTCGACGGCGAGTTCGTTTCTCGTCACGACCTTTCACGTGCATTGGAGCAGCAACTCCGCACGAATGAATCGCTTGGTGAAATACTGGTCCAGATGGGTGTCCTGGATCCAAGAGACTTGCAGGCAGCCCTCGCGATAAGCAGGGATTTATCTTGTCCGGAAAAGGCCATGAAGCTTTCAGCAGGCATCCGTGAGAATCTTGGTGATCTCTTACTGATGTCAAAACGCATAACACCGCTCCAGCTCGAAGAGGCTCTCATCGAACAAAAGAGAACCGGCGAGAAACTAGGAGAGGTATTCGTTCGCCAAGGTTTGCTTACTAAGAACGAACTGAACGCTGTGTTAGAGTTCCAGCACCTTCAGGATAATAAAACACCGAACCGTCTCAGGATTGGTGAAATACTCGTTGCCACAGGTCAAATCTCACGGGCACAGCTCGAACACTCACTCGCCCGGCAACAACTCTCTCAGAAGAAAATCGGTGCCATCCTTGTGGAAGCAGGATATCTCAACGCTCATCAGCTCTCGCATGGATTGAACCTCCAGAAAAAACTCCTGGTAGCAGTACTGAATGCCATTATATCCCTGGTCCCGTTTACCGATGCCCTGTTTGCCGATCCTTCGATTCAAGATTCTGACATGAAGAGCACGCGTACGACCATCACTGAGGAGATAAAGAGACTTACGTCACTGAAAGTTTTGTTACAGACACGGGAATTGGTGATAACCGAGGCTGATATTCTCCGCGGATATATTGAGATCAACAGTGCAGAACATATAGAAATCCAGAATAATAACCTTTCAGGCTACTTACTTGTATTTCAAGGTATAAACGGGCTGTTCAAAGAGGTTATAGTCAAAGGGCTCGGAGATGAAATAACGATTGATTCCACTGGCGGGTGGGTTGCTCAGCCCTATAACGGGAGAGACCCCGTCACGGTTGAATTAAGTTACAAATTTATCCTGTCCGAAAAAGCACAACCCGGTACATACCAGTGGCCGCTCGTCGTATATGCGAGCCCGATCATCCAAGTATGACGTACAACAGAAAATGACAATGAATAACTATTGAGTATACCTAATGACTTCTTACGTCAATGAATAACAGTCTTTTATCCCCTTGCGATTTATGGGTTATTGTTTACGAGTTACATTTTACGCTTTACGATTAACGTGAGTGATGTTAGCGCATGTAGTTCCATTCTTTTGTGAGATATTTTTGCTGCTCGAGTTCCAGTGCAAGGGAGATCTCTTCAGGCAGGGGGGATGAAGGGATCAGCCATACACCGAAGGTTTCTTCAAAAGAAGTCTTGAGGATTTTCTTGAATGTCTCCGGATTGAAATCAGGGAACATGTCTTTTAATCCTGCTATATAATCTTTCTCGGGCTGTGGATCCTCGATCCTTAAGACCTTTCCGGCAATGTAGTTGTCCACCGTGTATGGGACGGTACCCTGTTGAAGCAGGCCGTTTCTCCATCTCCTTTGTGCTGAACCGAGCACCTTCCTGTTGTTTATCGTAATCTCGCCGTTTGAAGTCGTATGAAAACACAGGGAGCTTCTCGAGCGGTGGGATCTCCTGCGTAGTCCTGTTTCGGGCAGGAGGCCGACTTTCAGCATTGCATTGTTGAATGCACGGCTGATCTTCATGTAGCTGTCGCGTAACCCCTTCGAGAAGAGCCCTTGCGCGGTCTTTACGGAAAAGCTGTATGTAAGCTCATAATGGTGAAGTATTGCCCGGCCGCCTGTCTGCCTCCTCACTACCGGGATATTATGTTCAGAGCAGTATCCGGTATGGACGTCGCTGATTTTCTGGAAGTAGCCTATGGTGACAGAGGGGACTTCCCAACCGTACAGCCTGAGTGTCGGGGGTGCGTGATCCTTCCTGACGGCAGTAGCTATGGCTTCATCAAGGGCCATGTTGTACTGGGCGCGACAGTGGCCCGTGTCGATAAACCTCCAGGTATCGCTCATTGAGAAAAACAGTGCCGTGTCATATCCTGCAATAGTTTACCCCCCTTTCCACCCCTTCGACCCTGAACAGGGGATCACCGTTTATCAACTGTACGAGCTTGTCTTTGGATATGCGGTTATAAAAGACAGGTTGTATAAAGGTCGTGTCATCCGTATTTCCGACGAGGCTGTCTCTCAATTTCCTGTCTTTCAGGATGATGTCCGTGAGCCTGAGGGAAGAGTACAGTCTGATGTAGGTATTTATCCCCACGCTGTCCGGCCTGGCACGCCGGAAAAAATCGAGCCAGCGCAGTACGACCTTATCGTCTTCGTATGGGAAGCCCGTGAGAAAATCCACCGCAACCTTTATACCGGATGATCTTGCAGCAGAGATTATCTGTCCGACCTGTGTATGGTATCCGGGGCCCCTCTCCCATGAATCTACCGAGAGAGTTACAAGGTACGCGCCGGTATCTTTCAGCAAACGAATGAGATCTTCACCGCTGTTGCCGGGCTTCATATAAAGCGCCCATTTCATGGGCAGACCTGACTTCTTTAAGGCGGAACAGAAATTGAGTGAGTAGTCGAGGCTTTCGTTGAACTCTGAGTCGCAGAGATGGAAGTGGTCATGCCCTCTCTCGACCATGCCCCGAATTTCACCGATAACATCACCGACCCGCTTGAACGAAACCCGTGTTTTCGCTTCAAGACAGTAAATACAGGACGAGCTGCATCCCTTGTGGGTCTCGAAACCCGCAACCCCGCCTTCTTCATAATATTTCCTGTAATCTACCTGGTCAGGCCTTCTCGGGCAGGCTTTTCCAGGCGAAAATATTCCCCGGATGACCCTCCGGGGATTTGCCGGGCCATGTAAGGAAGCCAGGACTTTGTCCATGACATGTTCGGCAGGGCCTGCGACTGCGAAATCAGCGGTTAGATACTCCCGGGCAGCTTCAGGGTTGACAGAGATCCCTGCGCCGCCTATAACGACCTTCAACCCGTATTGCGATCTCAGATGAAGTATGATGTCCCTTATCCCGTCGAGGAAGAATTCGTTGGTATGATAGAGGACTGCATCTATGTTTCTCACGGTAACCCCGGCGATGTCCGGCCTGAAGTAACCTACTGCCCGGTCAATTTCTTCATAGACGTCCTCTGAAAATGTGAGATCGACGATCGACGGCACGTGTCCCCTGCCTTCCAGGCAGGCGGCTAAATATTCAAGCCCGATAGGAGGGACGGGAGGTGATTTATACCTGTTGGGATTGATCAGCAGTACCTTCATCTCTTTTAAAAGCGGTGAATCGTAAATCGTGAACTTTTTAAAGACCGTGAACAAGCAAAGACCGTTCTATGTTCTACGTTCAAAGTTCTAAGTTACCTCGAAAAAGCTATCAAGCCGGCAAGCTGGAAAGCTAACAAGCTGGCAAGCCTGAAAGCGAATAAGCGAAAAACGGCATCCCGTCTGTTTGTTTTGATAAGTAACACGTGACAAATGACAAGTGACAAATCGACAGACAGGCATGTCGCGATAACACCTCGAAGGTGTTCCACACCTGCGAGGTGCAGACAGCGATTCTGTCCCAAAAAACAGTCACTGGTCACTTTTCCATCCGTAGGCTCACTTCCAATGCGAAGTATTAAATTTGATTAACCGGATAAACTATATAAATGTTTTACATGATGTCTGTTTTTGAAAAAACTATTTCATCCCTGAAAGACTTTATTAGATAGAAAGCCCTGACGATATTCCTGTCGAGAACGTCTGCCATCGCTGCATCCAGACCCGCACCTGCCATGTATGTGAGGAAAGTGGCCTCGAGAGGTTTCCTCACTGCCTTCGGCAGCCCGGTGGAAACATTCGAAATCCATGCGATGGTATTGAGCGGAGGCTGTACGAGGTCTTTTATGACCCTGACGCATTCGTAGGAATTTAAAAGGTTCGTCTGTCCCATTCCCCTTCCTATATGAACGATCGAAGGGTCTGCAAAAAGGCGCTCGTTCGGTATATCGGCTTCGTTCGCTATTTCGAGGAGGTCCTCAATGATCTGTAGCTTTGCTTCAAGTGACGTGGGGACGGTTGCCTTTGATGCCCTTAATACAAGAGATGCCCCTGATTTTGATACAAGCGAGAGAAGTGCGTCCTGGTCGTCAGGTTCATTGTCGGACAGGTAATTTATCAGTGGAGGTTTCTTGCAGACGGGAATGGCCTGTTTAAGGGCCTTAATATTCCGCGAATCGAGAGATATGCCGCAGTCAAAATTGCTGGAAAGAATCTCGGTTACCCACGGCAATATATTTTCATCGTCGGAACCGTCGAGAGAGCATTGAAGGTTGATGATGTCAGCGCCTGTCTCCTTGAGTTTCTTCATAAGTTCTTTCAGGGTTTTCCTGTCTTTTTTCTTTAATGCATTCATGTAGGTTTTGTTTCTCGTGTTAAGGTTCTCTGCAATGACTATCATCTCTTACCCCCTCGGTTTAAAGATTAAAAAGTTATTAATTATTATTATTATGTCATGTATTGCAATCAATAGTCACCAATAAAGCGCATAGCGCAACTACAACTCCGCTCAGCGCAATCTGGTTTCTCTGGTTTATCAAATTTAATACTTCGCATTGGAAGTGACCACCGCTTCGCGGGTCTGGAACTGGGGCCTAGCCTGGAAGTTAGCCTCCGGCGGCGTACAGCGCATAATGTCATCTCGTAAAATCAATGGGTTATGAGAACCCTGAATCCCTCCAGTATGACGGCGGGCAGGCAAGTTCAGGGTGACACAAATATACTTTTTCAACAGGCTGATTATTGCCTGACCCCGGTCTCGATCATCTTCTGCCTGATCTCCTTTATCCTGTCCCTGATTTTCGCAGCACGCTCGAATTCAAGTTTTTTGGCAGCTTCCCTCATCTCTGACTCAAGACCCTTAAGCATCTCATCGTCGTACCCGTAAGGAGCCGCTTCCTCGGCAGCGGCCTGTACAGTCCAGTAATCAGCTTCGTATATAGAGCTAAGGATGTCTTTGATGTTAGATTTCACGGTCATTGGGGTGATCCCCATTTTTTTATTGTACGCCTCCTGCTTTTTCCTTCTTCTGTCTGTCTCTCTCATGGCCCTGCTCATGGAACCGGTGACCCTGTCTGCATAGAGGATTACTTTACCGTTTATATTTCGTGCCGCCCTCCCTGCTGTCTGTATCAAAGAACGTTCCGAACGGAGGAACCCTTCTTTGTCGGCGTCAAGGATTGCAACAAGTGAGACTTCGGGCAGATCGAGCCCCTCCCGCAGGAGGTTAACCCCTACCAGGACATCAAAACGTCCCAGGCGCAGGTCCCTCAATATCTCGACGCGCTCGAGCGTGTCAATGTCGGAATGCAGGTACCGGGCCTTTACGCCGAGGTCAGTGTAGTACTCTGTGAGGTCCTCGGCCATCTTCTTTGTCAGGGTCGTGACGAGGACCCTCTCGTTCCTGTCCGCCCTCTGCCTTATTTCCCCCAGCAGGTCGTCTACCTGGCCTGAAACCGGCTTTAAGATCATCTCGGGGTCAGTAAGGCCGGTCGGCCTGATTATTTGTTCGACTATTCGTCCGCGGGATTTCTTTAATTCATAGGGCCCGGGTGTTGCGGATACGTATACGGCATTCTTTACCCTCTGCTCGAATTCTGAGAATTTGAGAGGCCTGTTATCCAGGGCAGAGGGGAGCCTGAACCCGTAGTCTATGAGGGTCTGTTTCCTTGAACGGTCACCCTCGTACATCCCCCCTATCTGGGGGACCGTTGCGTGGGATTCGTCTATGACTACCAGGAAATCCTCTTCGAAGTAATCGATCAGGGTATAGGGTGGTTCCCCGGGCGCCCTTCCGCTGAGATGGCGGGAGTAGTTCTCTATCCCGTGGCAGTAACCGAATTCATGGAGCATTTCCAGGTCGAACCGCGTCCGCTGTTCGATCCTCTTTGCCGCAGCAGGGTCGCCTTCACGGAGGAAGTGCTCGATGCGCTCCTCCATCTCCATTTCGATGTTTTTTAAAGCAGGCTCCAGGCGGTCTGCCGGTGTAATCCAGTGGCTGTTCGGAAAGAGCGCAATCTTCCCGAGTTTTCTGATCCGGTCACCGGTAAGAGGATCAAACTCGCTCAGTGCGTCGATATCATCCCCGAAGAACTCTATGCGGATTCCCTTGTCGAGGGAAAAGGAAGGATAGACTTCTACGATGTCCCCCCTCACCCTGAACGACCCTCTCCTGAAGTCGGTATCCGAACGCTCATACTGCATCCCTACCAGTTTTTTCAGGATCCCGTCACGCTCCATGTGCATGCCTTCCTCGATGACCATGTGCATGTCCATGTAATCCTGAGGGGAGCCTATCCCGTAAATGCAGGAAACAGAGGCTACGACTACCGTATCCTTTCTTTCGAGCACGGCCCTCGTGGCAGAATGCCGCAGACGGTCGATGTCGTCGTTGATGAGGGCGTCTTTTTCTATATAGGTATCGGTCGTGGGAATGTATGCCTCGGGCTGGTAGTAATCGTAATAGCTCACGAAAAACTCGACAGCATTTTCCGGGAAGAGCTCCTTCAGCTCGCCGTAAAGCTGGGCAGCGAGGGTCTTGTTATGGGCGATCATGAGAGTCGGTTTATGGACATTCGCAATCACGTTTGCAATCGTAAATGTCTTCCCGGACCCTGTGACACCAAGGAGGACCTGGTGGCTTTTCCCGTGCCTGATTCCGGCGGTGAGATCCCTGATTGCCTGGGGCTGGTCGCCCTTTGGTATAAAGGAAGTGCTTAGTTTAAACGTGTCCATGACTTTCACCGGTAAACTTACACCTCGGAGGTGTCACCTCCGAGGTGTAAGTATCGATTTTCAATGTTTTAGCATAGCTGACAAGCCGGCAAGCCGGCAAGCGAATAAGCGAAAAAGCTCGTGGCTCATAGCTCGTAGCAAAAAAAACAACAAAGACCGTGAAGTGTAAGGAGCGAGGAACGAGGTTCGAGGAGCGAGGAAAAAAGACCGTAAATCGTCAAGCGTTAACTGTGAAAAGACCCGTGACCAATGACCAGTGACTACAACAAGCTGGCAAGCTATCAAGCTGGCAAGCCTGAAAGCGAATAAGCTAACAAAGACCTTGAAGCGTAAACTGTGAAAAGACCAGTGACCAATGACTAGTGACAAGTGACTGTTTTAGCGAATCTCAAAGCGGGGCTCACTTCCAATGCGAAGCATTAAATTGATTAACCAAATAAACCAGATAAACCGGGATAAACTAAAGAATCCCTCAATCCCCCGATTGTTCTTATAATTGATTTAAGGGGCATTTTTCGCAGGCAGGGTTCTGCCGCTTGCAGAATGTCTTGCCGGCCCTTACGAAGAGAGCATGGTATTCGTTGAACAGCGGAACGTCTCTTTTCAGCGAGTCATGGAAAAGCTTCTGGCATTCATCATAGGACTCCCTATGGTCAATGACCCCGTGTCTTGAGAGTATTCTCATTGTGTAGGCGTCAATAACGAAGACAGGCCTGCCAAGGGCATAAAGGAGTATGGAATCAGCAGTTTCGCGGCCGACACCGTGTACCGAGAGAAGTTTTTCCCTGAGAGAACCGGTGTCCTCGCGGCCCATATTTTCCATGCTGCCTTTATAGTTATTCGTAAGAAATTCAATGAAAGACTTGAGCCTTCCGGCCTTTATATTGTAATATCCCGCCGGCCTGATAAGATCTGCTAGTTCTCCACGGGGAATATGGTGCAGGGCCCGGGCTGAAAGTGAGTTGTTTCTTTTCAGGTTCTCGATGGCTTTTTCAACGTTTGTCCAGTTTGTGTTTTGGGTGAGGATCGCGCCGACAGCTATTTCAAATGGTGTATCCCCGGGCCACCAGTTCTGGGGGCCGAACGCACTGTATAATTTCCTGTAGATTGAATAGATGATATCTCCTGGGGGTCTCAACTTTTTTCCCATGGTTGGCTCCTGGGGAGGGATTCGAACCCCCGATCCCGAAAGCGTTCGGGATTAACAGCCACTTTGCCAGCTGGGCGGGTCATCAATATATCCCCTTTAAATGTAAAAATATGACAAAAATTCAGTTGGCTCCTGGGGAGGGATTCGAACCCCCGACCAAGTGGTTAACAGCCACCCGCTCTGCCTGCTGAGCTACCCAGGAATAGATCTTATATGAAAACCCTGCTTTTTACGGGTAAATTTGAAGCAGAAGCTTTTTATATCAAATAATTCGGCTTTTTGTCAATGAGAGTCGATTTCGCTTACATATTTTGTGACGAGATCGCCTACTTCGTTCGTGCCGTACCCCATATGACCGGCCGAGAGGCTCTTGAGTTGCTTGCCCGTAACCTCCATGACAGCACGTTCGAGAATTGTTGCAGCGTCTTTCTCACCGAGATGTTCCAGCATCATTCCACCGGCACAGATGGCTGCGAGAGGATTCACAACGTTCTTCCCTGTATATTTGGGGGCAGACCCCCCGATAGGCTCAAACATCGAAACACCATGGGGGTTGATATTTCCACCGGCTGCTATGCCCATTCCCCCCTGGATCATCGCTCCCAGGTCCGTAATAATGTCTCCGAACATGTTGTCGGTCACGATGACATCAAACCACTCGGGATTTTTTACAAACCACATTGTAACGGCATCAACGTGCGCGTAATCGGTCTTGATATCCGGGTATTCCCTGCTTACTTCATGAAAAGTTCTTTCCCAGAGGTCAAAGGCAAAAGTGAGTACGTTCGTCTTCCCGCAGAGTGTCAATTTGTTCATCCTGTTTCTCTTTTTACAATATTCAAAAGCAAACCGTATGCACCTTTCGACCCCTTTTCTCGTATTGACTGACTCCTGCGTCGCAACCTCGTCAGGCGTCCCTTTCTTCAGGAAACCTCCTGCACCGGCATACAAGCCCTCTGTGTTCTCCCTTACGACAACGAAATCTATGTCCTCGGGGCCTTTACCCTTCAACGGGCAGTCTACGCCGGGATAGAGCTTCACAGGCCTTAGGTTAATGTACTGGTCGAGTTCGAACCTCATCCTGAGAAGGATACCCCTTTCGAGAATTCCAGGCTTGACATCAGGGTGTCCTATGGCCCCCAGATAGATTGCGTCATAGGTTTTAAGTTCTCCGATTTCTCTGTCCGAGATAACATCCCCGGTTTTTACATACCGGTCTCCCCCGAAATCATAATAACGGTAATTGACGGAAAAACCGCATCTAGCGGACAGGGCATCAAGGACTTTAATCCCTTCCCTGATGACCTCAGGGCCTGTACCGTCTCCGGGAACAACCGCTATGTTATATGATTTCATATACTATTCTCCTCGGTGTTAATTTTTTCTATCAGCCATGAGCTCAGGGCTATTTCGTGCCGAGCCTGCTTTTCGTCCATTCAATCAGTCCCCCTGCATCAATGAGCTCCTGCATAAAAGGAGGGATGGGATTGGCCTTGTATTGTTCCCGTGCAGAAAGGTTTCTGATGATGCCTTTGTCGGCATCGATCTCGATCTCGTCTGTTTCCCTTATCTTTTCTGATCCGTCTTCCGATTCAAAGATCGGGAGGCCGATATTAAATGCATTGCGATAAAAAATTCTCGCAAAACTCCTCGCTATTACAGCTTGTATCCCTGCAGCCTTAATAGCGATTGGCGCATGTTCCCGGGAAGAACCGCATCCGAAGTTTTTCCCCGCAACGATAATATCGCCCGGCTTTATCTTACCGGAAAAATCGCTGTCAACCCCTTCCATGACATGTTTCGAAAGTTCCCCGGGGTCTGAAGTATTGAGGTACCGTGCGGGGATAATGATATCGGTATCTATGTCGTTACCGAATTTCCATGCACGGCCTTTTATCAGCATGCCTCCTCCGTCATGTCGATAGGATGTGAGATTGCGGAGCACTGCTCCCGGCTTTCTGCCTGCTCCCCGGCCGTTTTTCGATAAGCCGGGAAGAGCCTTTTTGCAATAAGCGCAACAGCTATTATAGGAAATTTCCCCGCCATAAACAAGTCATAGGGAGACATTTGCCGGAAATTTACAGGCGGAGCATTGTCCGGGCGAGATTATGAAAGAACCGGGCCACTGTTGAATCCGGGCTCAGTAATCTTTTTTGATGATGAGTTCATCCTGCTCCTCAATGATGTCCTTAGTGAGGAGTTCTGTTATGTATGCCATGAGTATTGAAGAATCATTACTGGTGAGATCCCTGAATTCTACTGCCATGCCCGGGGGTATTTTGAATTCTTCCCCGCTGATGTCCTTAGTATATATCACGGTCCCCGGCAGGCTCAGGATGCTTTCACCCATTAATGGCAGGGAAACAATAACTTTTGTACCCTCGGGGAAAGGATTTCTCTTCCTGATATAGATGCCCCTTTGCGAGAGGTTGACTGCAAAAGCCTCCTCTGTATTATCATTGCAGGTTATGGCAACTTTTTTATTTAAAGGGGTCCTCAGAAACTGCCTGTTTTTGCTTTCTGAACCGGCAGACATGCACCTGTATAATGAATTATTCAGCTCGATTACATTCACAGGCTTTGTAAGGTAACCGAAGCTTCCCAGGCGTTCGCATTCTTCGTATGATTTTTTGTCTGAAGCCACCGTGAGCATAATGACCGGGATGTTCGATGTATGGGTATCACCCTTGATATGTCTGAGAACGGTCACGCCGTCCATCCTGGGCATTGAAATATCGAGCAGCACGACATCCGGGGCCCCTATACGTAAGAGTTTTAATGCCTCAACTCCGTTGTCGGCCGGGATGACTTTCTTGAAACCCATCCGGTGGAGGAGAATTGAGATATACATCAGAAAGTTAGGATCGTCATCTACAAGGAGTAATTTTTTCATTTTATAGGACATTTCATCCCTCTATATAACTATTAAATAAATAAAAAGTTTTCCCGGCCATTTCAGCATCCGGGCAGGAAACCGTAAATAAAGCTTCATGCAGCAGCATTCGCCGGGCTTTGGGGTTCCGGTGCAGCCTATTCCATGAAGCTTTTTTTTATATAAAAAAATTACCATAAATGGTAATTAAATGGTATGGGTAGAACTACTGATTTTATCGTTTTTTAGTAACCTGGGCTCCCTGCGGTCCTGACGCATCGTTACCGGTACTCGTCATTTGAGGGTCTGTGACTCGCAGCAGGGGACAGCCGGGGGTCCCTGTCATCTCGTATCAGGATTTGGGTTATAATTATACGAGTAATTGCTGCATGATCCGTGCAACTCTGCGCATGCATGGCAGGAAAGGACAGGTGCAGTTATGGTAAAACATCTGCATAAAAAAATATTGTTAGGCGTTTTGTTCTGTTTTTTGAGTATTTCGACCGCAGCCTACGGAGAGGATACCCGGTACGTAATGGCTATCCTCCCGTGCTCTGACGTCGTTATGACCTTCAAAAAGTTTACCCCGATGATCAACTTTCTGAAACAGCAGGCAGGAATCGATATTGAGGTAAAAGTACCAAAAGATTTTTCCGAACTCGAGGCCGGCATAATAAAAGGGAAAATAGACTTTGTTTTGCAGGACCCGCACACGTATGTCAGGTTGGCGCCGCTGTTAAACAAAGATAATCTCTTAAAGGTGCTCAACCAGGAGGGGGAAAACATACAACGTGCTGCGGTAGTTGTGAGAAAGGACAGCGGTATAACAAACCTGCATGACCTGAAAGGAAAGACGGTCATGTTCGGTCCGAAACTTTCATTGACGAAATGGCTGGCGGCAAAAAAGTTGTTCCAGGACAATGGCATGGATATCGACAAAGATTTGAAGGCCTATTATTACGGCGGATGCTGTGAGGATATCACCTTCAATGTATATCTCAAGGTGGTTGACGCAGGGGTGATATGCCATCATTGTTTTTGCAGTCACGGCCACCAACAGATAGAGCTTGGTATAGAAAAGCAGCAACTTGTTGTCATAGGCAAGACAGAAGGGTTTCCGATGCGGGTATTCGCATCACGTAAGGGGCTGCCGGATGATATTGCGGCCCGGGTTTCACTGGCTTTGCTCAAACTCGACATGCATAACCCGGAATATGCGGACATATTGCATTCGGCTGAATTAGGCGGGTTCAGGAGAACGAGCGACAGTGATTATAACCTCGTAAGGACTTTTGTCGGTGTCGGGCGTCAAGAATAAGATTTTCCATGGATGATTGTGCATGAAAATCCTCCCGGGTAACAGGACATTAAGTCTCAGGGCTAAACTGACGTTGATGATAGAAGGTTTCGTGATCGTCATCGTTGTTATCACGGGAGTCATAACTACCATGCGTGAAAAAGAAACGCTGGAGAACGAGCTTCAAAAAAGAGGGCTTGCCCTGGCATCGGACCTCGCCAAATTTTCAGTGAGACCCATACTCAATAAAGATCTGCCCGATATCCGGCGGTTTGTGAATCATACAATGGAACAGGATTATGTACGGTACGTTATTATTCTGGATCCCAACGGAAAGGTCCTCATGCACAGCGACCTCAACGAAGTACACAAGATTTACCGTGACGGGTTAAGCATGGAAGCCCTCAAGTCGCAAGAACCGGGTTTCAGGATCGTGAATGTTTCTTCCGGCAAAGAAAAACAGAGTGACATATCAGTGCCTGTAACCCTCGCCGGGTTCCGGTTGGGGACTGTCCGTTTAGGGTATTCCCACATGGCCGTAGAAAAAGAAATATCAAAGGCCAGGAAACAGATTTTCATCATAGGCCTGTTGACCATACTGAGCGGAGGGGTTATTTCGTATCTCCTGGCCACCTACATTTCTTCACCGATAAAGAAGATAACAGATGCAACCAGAAAGGTTGCACACGGGGACCTGAATACCCGCCTGGAGATAAACAGCAGGGACGAGATCGGCATGTTATCCAGTTCTTTCAACAGGATGACCGAGGATTTGCGGCGAACAACTGTCTCGAAGGATTACTTTGACAATATTATAGAGAGCATGAATGATACACTCATTATTGTCGGTGTCGATGGGAAGATCAGAGATTTTAACAAGGCAACTCTCGACCTCCTGGAATGCACGGAAGAAGACCTTGCCGGAAGGGACGTCCAGGATATAATGCCCCGGGAGAAGAATATTTTCGGCAACGGGGGAATTCAGAACACTACGGAGCAATCTTCACTCCTGAACAAGGAGACGGATTACATCACAAAGAGAGGGAAACATGTTCCGATGCTGCTGTCAATGGGAGTGCTGAAAAACGAGGACGGCGGTACGGAAGGGTTTGTTATCATCGCAAGAGATATAACGGAGTTGAGGCAGGCCGAGAAGGCGCTGCGGGAATCAGAACGGGAGCTGCGCTTTCTGTCTTCACGGCTTCTCAGGGCACAGGAGCATGAACGGAGGAGGCTTTCCATTGAACTGCATGACGAGTTGGGACAGTCGCTCATGGTCTTAAAACTCAGGATGAGGGCGATCCAGGAGAGCATGGACGGAGATTCAGCAAGGCTTAAAGGGGAATGTGATGAAGTGATCAGCTATATCAACGAGGTCGCAGAAAACGTACGGCGGCTTTCCCGCGACCTGAGTCCTTCCATCCTGGAAGACCTGGGCATATCGGCTGCCATCCGGTGGCTCGTTGAATCCTTTACGAAACACGGCACCATTGACTATTTCCTTGAGATGACAGAGATAGACCATCTGTTTTCACACGAAAGCCAGATCACGATCTACCGGATTATCCAGGAGTGTCTCACGAACATAGCAAAACATTCACACGCCGCGAGCGTATCTGTTATGATCAAGGAATCCGATAAGCAGGTCCTGTTTCAGATAAAAGACGACGGGAGAGGTTTTCACGTACAGGAGGCCCTCAGCAACCCCGATAAAAGGGGGTTGGGGTTGGCTGCCATGCAAGAGCGCGTAAGGATTCTGGGCGGATCTCTCTCAATAGTGAGTCACGAGGGCGCCGGCAGCAGCATCATCTTTTCGATCCCGACCAATTAAGGAGGAAACTGAATATGCATCCGTACCGGATTGTCCTCGCAGATGACCACGTCATGTTCCGCCAGGGAGTAAAAAGTCTTCTCGCGAAAAACAAGGACTTGGAGGTTGTAGGCGAAACCGGTGACGGGCTGGATCTCCTTCAGCTCCTGAAGAACGTTACCGCTGACATGGTTATCCTGGATATATCCATGCCCTCGCTCAGGGGTCTTGAGGCTACGCAGGAAATAAAAGCTATCTCAAAGGATATAAAGGTGCTTATCCTCAGCATGCACAGGGACAAGGAGTACGTGCAATCTGCCATTTCCGCAGGTGCTGAAGGATACCTGCTGAAAGAGGATGCAGATACGGAGCTATTTAACGCCATAGAGAAGATCCGGCAGAAGGGCAGATACATATCTCCTCTACTTCTGGATGAGCTGAAAGATAACCTGTTCCAGCGCGAAAAGGAGGCACACCTGTTTCATGATTATGAAAAGCTGACGACACGCGAACGGCAGGTCCTAAAGCTCATAGCTGAAGGACAGTCGAATAAGGACATCGCTGACCGCCTCTTTGTCAGTGTACGCACGGTTGAACATCACCGGGCAAATGTCATGAGAAAGCTGAATATCAAGAGTACCGCGAACCTCGTCAAATATGCCATACGCAAGGGCTATACATCCAATACATAAGAGAGATGGAACGCATTCATACGTTGTTGTATCCCTCCCTGCATTACTTTATTTGGGTTTAGGGATATGACCCAATTTCCGAATCAAAATAAACTAACTCTTTTTATGTTCAAATCTTTATCTCACTTCAATGTTATTTCACAATTCAAAGCTGAGATCTCCGCTTCGACTCCGATCTCCTCGTGGTTACCCGTGATTTTGCTTCTGAAATTAAGTCATATCCCTTCTCAGGAGGAACCAATCGCTAGCTGCACTTAAAAAAATCGGAACCTGCCCTGGCATAGGTAATTCTACCCATAGGAAAACAGGCATTTATGCTTATTGTCCTTTTTAACAACGTTATGTATGTTATGTAATTAGAAGCGTTAATCGATTTTTCTTGTCAGGCGGTTTAAAACATAAGAAAATAGGCAGACATTAAGATTTTAGAAAAAGAATGCGATATTTGCCCGCTGCCGGCTGTAAAAGAAAGGGGTTGGGTAGGGTAGGCAGGAAGGCTGGATGGATAAGCCGTACAGAAAAACTGCCGGCAGCAGGCAATCCCGCGGTTCCCCCCCTGCGGGTTTCGCTTAACCTGTGGGGTGTGGCACAGTGCGCTCTGATTCAAAAATTCAGGCACGGTCAGGTTTAGAACAGAGGATGAAGCCACACCCTTCAGGGAAGCATCCCGGAATTTTCAGGAAGAGGCAGGCAGAAATGCATGAAAAAGTGTCTTTTGCCACCGACATGTGGCAGCATGAATTGCCCATTTACATGTTCATCAAAGCCGTTTTCCTCCATGCATATTCGGCATTCTTTATATACCATGCATTGTTTCGCACTTTTTCCCGATAAGTTAATGGAAGAGGTCTTCATACCATGAGTGGAGATGGAGAATCAATCCTCATTGCAGAGGATGACAATGTATTGAGGGGAATGCTCAAGGAAGTACTTCAATTACGCGGATATGAGGTTTTTGATGCAAAGGACGGTGATTGCGCTTTAAAGATATTTCAGGAGCAGAGAGACAGGATCAAACTGCTTATCCTGGACGTGATGATGCCGAAGATGAACGGGAAGGAAGTTTACCTGGAGTTAAAGCAGGCGAATTATGATATCAAAACCATTTTTATCAGCGGGTATCCATCGGATGTTATCGATACGAAGATGATATGCGAGGAAAAGTTGGCATTTATTGCCAAGCCTTTTGTTCTGAATGAATTATACGAAAAGATAAAGGAATTGATGCATGCATGAAGCAGGGCGCATATTGCACAGCTAAGAGTGCAAATCGCAAAAGCTTGCAAGCTAACAAGCTATCAAGCCGGCAAGCCGGCAAAAACGAAAAAAGACCGTGATTCGGTTCGAGGTGCGAGGTACGAGCGACAAAGACCGTGAACAAGCAAAGACTGTTCTATGTTCTACGTTCAAAGTTCTAAGTTACCGCGAAAAAGCTAACAAAAACCGTGAAGCGTAAAGTGTAAACTGTGAAAAGACCGGTGACCAATGACCAATGACCAGTGACTACAACAAGCTGGCAAGCGAATAAGCGAAAAAGCTCGTGGCTCATGGCTCATAGCAAAAAAACAACAAAGAACGTAAATCGTAAAGTGTAAACTGTGAAAAGACTGTTCAACGTTCACTTTCAAAACAACCGTTCTATGTTCAATGTTCAAAGTTCTGTGTTAAACGACCGTGAATCGTAAATCGTAAACTGTGAAACAACTGTTCAACGTTCGCGACTCTTTCCATGCCTCAATATCTTCAAATTTTTCTATTTTCATATCTTTTCCTGTAATTATTAACTTAGAACATTGAACTTAGAACTTAGAACAATCCCTTGTCTGTTTGTTTTTGACAAGTGACCAATGACCAGTGACCAGTGACAAGTGACTGTTTTAGCGAATCTCAAAGCGGGGCTCACTTCCAATCCGAAGGATTAATCTGATAAACCATAGACTACGCGCTGTGAACGTGCGACTAAGACGGGCTTCACGGGTAGAAGTTTTTTCTGCGTTTAAGATAAGATGTAAGATATGAAAAGGAATATTACGGGTTTAACGTTTCTCATCAGCCTGTTTCTCGCATGTTCTGTTTACGGCGCAGGGACGATACCGCGCCACGACCTGTCGGTTTCATTTGATATGTCAGAAAACCTTATAAGGGGCGTATCCCATATAACCCTGCCGGGTGACAAAGAGATAAGAATTTATACTCACGACCTTACTGTTAGTTCTGTTACGCTTAACGGGTCGCCTCTAAAGGGAGCGGCAGTTGGTAGGTTCATCAGCACGGATGGGAAGGGGTCTCTTGAAATAACCTTTGAAGGCATATTCAGGGGCATACAAGAAGAGGGGGGTCTTGAAAATGCCGGCATTGCATCAGGCAACGTTATCAGCGATAAAGGGATCTTTCTGACAGGCGGGTGGTATCCGTCAATTGAGGGAAAGGCATTTTATCGTCTGAAAGCCCTCCTTCCCGAAGGATATAGCGCAATTTCTGAGGCTGACGCCATTACGGAGAAAGATACTCCTTATGGCAGGGAGTATTCGTTCGACTTCCCGTATCCCGTACGGGAGATCAACTTCATTGCGGGGAAATATAATATAGTGAAAGATACCTTTCGCGGGATAGATATCTACGGGTATTTTTTTCCTCAAGATGCCTCTCTCGCAGAGACTTACATAAAACATACAAAGAAGTATATCGGTAGTTATGAGAACCTTTTGACACCTTACCCCTTCAAGCGTTTCTCAATTGTCGAGAATTTCCTTCCCACTGGATATTCAATGCCGACCTTTACGCTCCTCGGCCGGGAGGTTGTCAGACTTCCCTTTATTGTCGAGACATCCCTCGGGCATGAGATACTACATCAGTGGTTTGGAAACTACGTCTACGTGGACTACGACAAGGGAAACTGGGTAGAAGGTTTAACAACATACCTTTCCGATCACCTCTACGAAGAACAGGAGGGAAGCGGCTGGAAGTACCGTAAAAAGATATTGACTGATTACGAAAGTTATGTCAGTCCCGGGAAGGAGTTCCCTCTCAGGGCTTTTACCAGCAGGGTTGATTTTGCATCCAGGACTATCGGGTACGGCAAGGGTGCGATGGTTTTCCACATGCTCAAAAATATCGCGGGAGAGACTGCGTTCTATGAAGCCCTGAAGGATCTCGTCCGAGCGCGCGCGCTTCATGAAGCTTCATGGGAAGATATAAAAACGGTATTTGAAAAGCAGACCGGAAAAGACCTAGCGTGGTTTTTCGGACAGTGGCTGGACCGCAGAGGGGTGATCTCGATAACCATGAAAGACCCGAAAGTCGTCTTTTCCGGGGGTGCCAATAAGGTCTCGTTCGATATTGTTCAGAACGGCCAGCCCTACATCTTCAATCTCCCTGTAAGGTTACGTTCGGACAGCGGGGAATCGGTAGAATTATTGCATATAGAAAAGCAAGAGGAGACTTTTGAAATCACCGCAGAATACGATCCTGTCGAGATAGTCCTTGATGAGGATTATGACCTCATGCGTGAACTCCCGGAAGCAGAATACCCGCCTGTTGTATCTAGACTCCTGGGCGATGAAAAGCGGCTCATCGTAGTACCTGAAAAAGATAGGGAACGATACGAATCTCTGGTAGCCGTGTTTCAGGGGGAGGGGTTTGTTCTTAAGGAAGAAGGGGAAGTTAAAAACGAAGATATTATATCTTCTTCACTGCTCATCCTTGGATTCGACGGACCTTTGGTGAAAAGACTCTTCGGCAGCCTCCAAAGACCGCGGCAGGGTTTTACGTTCATGGTCAGGGAGAACCCGCTGAATACAAATAAAGTCATAGCCCTCGCACACGGTGATTCTCAGCAGGAAGTAGACTCCGTATCGGGCAAGATACACCACTACGGGAAATATTCTTTCCTGAGGTTCGTAGGGGGCATGAACGTGGAAAAAACCACGGATTTATCGGACCGTGGGATCCGGGCCGTACTGTACGAGCCCTTGACAGTTATACGCATAGAGAAAACGGATAAACTCAGGGATATCACAGGGCTGATCGCAGACGTGCCGGTCATATACGTCGGAGAAAGACACACGAATTACGAAGACCACAAGGTGCAGCTTGAGGTTATCATGAGCCTCCACAAGCAGGGAAGGAGGTTCGCCATAGGGATGGAGATGTTTCAAAGGCCTTTCCAGCATGTCCTTGACGGGTACATAGCCGGCACCATAGACGAAAAAGAGTTTTTAAAAGATACCGAGTACTTTGAGAGATGGAAGTTTGATTATAACCTCTACAAGGAGATTATCGAGTTTGCAAAAGCAGAGAACATCCCTGTCATTGCCCTTAATCTGAGATCAGAGATTATCGATACTGTTTCAAAAGGGGGAATCGATGCCCTTACCGAAGAGGAAAAAAAGGAACTCCCGGAAGATATGGACATGACGGATGAGGATTACCGGGAGCGACTCAGAAAGATTTTCCTTCAGCACGAGCAGTCCGGGAGCAGGGATTTCGGGAATTTTGTCCAGTCACAGATACTCTGGGATGAAACCATGGCCCATACTATAAATCAGTATCTTGGAGACAACCCCGGTTCCCAGATCGTTGTCCTGGCCGGCACAGGACACATTGTGTATGACTCTGGTATACCGCAACGCGTGTTCAGGCTGAATAAGAAGGAATATGTTACGCTCGTACCTTATGCAGCGGGCCTCGATGATTCAGTCGGAACATATGTATTCTTCGCTGAACCGCAGTCGCCTCCGCCTTCAATGAAGATCGGTGTTGTTCTCGCTAAAAAAGACGGCAGGGTTCAGGTAGAAAGGATCAGTCACGGGAGCGTTGCTGAGGAGATCGGACTGAAAGAGGGGGATATCCTTTTATCCATGGACGGCTGGGAAATAGGCGACATAGCTGATGCCAGGATCTTCATGGTCGGGAAAAAGGAAGGTGATACGGTACAGATAAGGATATCCAGGAAAAAATTCCTGTTCGGCGAAAAGGAATACGAATTTACCGCAACACTCCGGTAGATGTTGGTTTTGGGTTTAGGGGTATGACTTGATTTCAGAAGCAAAATCAAGGGTAACCTCGAGGAGATCGGAGTCGAAGCGGAGATCTCAGCTGTGAATTGTGAAATAACACTGAAGTGAGATAAAGTTTTGAACATAAAAAGAGTTAGTTTATTTTGATTCGGAAATCGGGTCATATCCC
>Ga0068712_1001427_pt1 | contig 33989 bp, 19 predicted proteins | sample MTBAKSrepl1MetaG_FD_62987 | JGI IMG/M metagenome (GOLD analysis project Ga0068712, IMG submission 62987) | Enrichment culture microbial communities from Arthur Kill intertidal strait, New Jersey, USA, that are MTBE-degrading - MTBE-AKS1... | ecosystem: Environmental > Aquatic > Marine >... | reverse complement strand
GGCGCCGGGAATGGTGCAGCCGGAGGATGGTGTGGAAGCGGAGAGTTTGCAGCCGCAATTTGAATGGGAGGCTGTAGAGGGGGCAAGCAGCTACACCATTCAGCTATCGACCCGGTCGAACATGAGGAGCGCGAGCAGCAAGACAGTGCAGGAGACGCAATACAGCCCAACCAAAAATTTGAGCAAAGGCAAGACCTATTACTGGCGGGTGAGGGCCAATGGAGAAAATGGGCCAAGTACATGGTCCGAGGTGAGAGCGATTGTAATGCCGAGCTCGTAAGGAGGAAGGACGAAGGTTGGAGCGGCATGTGTAATTATGTTGCTCCAACCTGGAATTATTTTTTATCTAATTTAGTTTCAAAAGGAAAGCAGAAAAGATAATTTAAACAAAATATTAAAAAGGACAAAATGAGGCTCTGAAAAGAGCAAACCCATAGCGATATGGGGACGCAAAACCGCGAATTTCGCAAGAGATAGTCGGGTTGCCAAAAAGCCTCACAAGGAAATGCGAATTTCCAAGTGCGGTTTTTTTATTTAAACAGAAAACATGGGCATTAAAGATAAAAAAATTTTTATACAGGAGGGTTTTATGGGCACAAAAAAAGTTTCTGGAAGATACAGTCAGGCATTAGGTAAATCATTGCGGATATTGGTGGTTATGGCCATGTTGTTGTCCTCAATTCCAACACGATTCACGTTGGTCAATGCTGCCACAACTGAGAAAGTCCAGGTTGAACCGGGACTTTCAATAAAAGATTCTTCATTGGATGATGAAGGAACAGTTGATGTTACTGCGCAAGATGAAGAGGGAGGGGATACAGCTGAAGAGCCGACCGAAGAACCGATCGTGGAACCGACCGAAGAAATTGCTCAGGAGCCTACCGAACTTCCGACTGAACCACCGGTAGAAGAACCAACTGAGGAACCTGTTGAGGATCCTGCTGAAGAACCTACTGAGGAACCTACTGCAACTCCTGAAACAGAGCCCACGCAAGCCCCGGTTTGCTATGCATTAACCTTGAGCCACAGCGGCGAGGGCAGCGATTTGTTGGCTGAGCCGGCTTTTTCTGAAGGCTGCGCAGAAGGCGCTTATGTGGAAGGCGAGGTTATCAGCCTGAGCGGAGCATTACCTGATGAGAATTGGGAGATCAGCGGTTGGACAGGAACGGAGGATGATACCAGTACTGCGGATAGCAATACGCTTATCATGCCCGCAGAGGAACGAGCTGTCTCGGTGGTTTATAGCGAAATCATGTTGATGGCGCTTTCTGAAGAGGAAGAGGAGGTAGAAGCGCAAACGACCTATAACTGGGTGGCGTATAACGATTGTGTTACTACTTCAAGCCAACATCAGGGCTCAAATGTCACCTCTATTGGCCTCTCTGAAGATGGAGTTTTATTGGATCAAACAACTGGCTCAGAAACCGGTGTCACAGTAGATATCAGTGGTTCAAGTGCAACTGAAGAGACATCTACGGGCGATGATACCAATGAAGGAACAGATGCCTATAATACTTTTTTCGATTATGTGGATATGGCGGGTGTCATTCGGTATAGCACATCGGGGTGGTATGTAGATGTGACCTTTACCAATTTAGACACCTCTAAAACCTATACTTTTGCAACTTCCGCTAACCGGGCAAATTCTTCGTACGATACAAGAAATTCGAAATTTACAATCTCCGATATAGCTTCAGCGATAAATGAGAGTACAGATGGGGCGACCATTAGCACGACTGACCTTGCCGATGATACAACTGTTTTCTGCACCGGCTATAACACGGTCAATGGTTATGTAGCACGATGGACAGGAATTACACCTGGTTCTGATGGTGATTTTACTGTTAGATTTGAATCTAACAGTTCTTCTGCGTATCAAGCTTACGGACCGAGTGTGTTTTTATTGGCTGAAGAAGTCAGCGACACGCCTGCCATCTCCACCAGCGCCAGTTCTTTGAGCGATTTTAATAGCGCAGTTGGCTTGACATCGGCTGAACAATCCTATACGGTAACCGGCACCAATTTGACGGATGATTTGGTTGTGACGGCCCCGGATGATTTCGAGGTCTCAACCATTAGCGGAAGCGGTTTTGATTCATCGGTCTCATTGACACCTCTCGGTGGCAGCGTTTCAGAAACGATTTATGTACGTCTTAACCCTGCTTCCGCGACTACATATAGCGGATTGAATATTGCCCACACCAGCACCAGCGCGGCAGAAATAGATGTGGCGGTTAGCGGTTCGTCGGTGCCTGCCATTGCTGTCACAAATGAGATGACAGCTTTCAGCAGCGCGGTCGGGATTGCTTCGGAAGAGCAAAGTTACACAGTCTCCGCCGTAAACTTAACCGACAACCTGGTTATCAGCGCGCCGACCAATTTTGAAATAGCGGACACCAGCGGTGGATCTTTTGGCGCAAGCTTATCTCTGATTCCCGTTGATGGAGCAGTCTCAGACACGCTCATTTATGTCCGTTTTAATGCGTCTGCGGCTGGTACTTACAGCGAGGAAATATCGCATACAGCTACAGGCGCAACCACGAAATCTGCAGCGGTTAGCGGTACCGCGGGCGATCCAACAATTTCGGTCGCAGGTACACTTTCTGCGTTCAGCAGCTCTGCCGGTACAGCGTCGGATGAACAATCCTATACTGTCTCAGGCAGCTTTCTGTCATCGGATATCACAATCACTGCTCCAGCTAACTTTTATATCTCAACCACCAGCGGAAGCGGGTTTGATTCAACTTTGATATTAACCCCTGCCAATGGGACAGTTGCGGAAACGCCTATCTACGTGAATTTCCTGAAGGCTACTGTTGGTACTTCCAGTGGAAATATCACGCATACCGGCGGCGGTGCCGCGCAAGTTAACCTGGCGGTTAGCGGTACGGCAACCTCAGCGCCTCTCTGCACCACAGCCAACCTGCCTGTGACTGCGGATACCTACATGAATAGCGGCAGTACAAAAGGTTCCTATAACTATGGCGGTGCGGAAACAATACAACTTAACCCATATTACAGTGGTGGAACGAGCAACCAATATCGGGCTCCTTTGCTTTTGTGGGATCTTTCCAGTATCCCGGAGGATGCTTCGATTACGGATGCCAGTCTTTCGTTTTATGTAACCACAGGTGAGACTGCTTACACCTATAGTCTCTATAACATGCGCCGGTCATGGGTGGAAGGTTCCAATGATGGCGTGGCCGGATCAGGCGCTTCTTGGAATTATTATGACGCGGGTTCCACCAGTTGGGGTACAGCTGGTGCAGCAAACACCAGCACTGACCGCTATAACACGAATCTATGGGATGCTGCCAAAACCGATTTCGGGAATACAGGCTCTACGACATTTGACTTAAACGAATCCGGCGTCGAAGTAATCCAGGGCTGGTTGGATGGATCGCTTACCAATTATGGCTTGACTATCCAAAACTATTCCGGTACAGCAGCGGGCAGCTGGATTGCCGCTTCGAGTGATAATACTTCGGGTTATGCGGTACCTACGCTGAATGTCACTTATTGTATTCCCGTTACCGGCCCAACTATTACGGTTACCGGATCTCTTTCTGCATTCAACGCAGAACCGGGTATCCCTTCAGTGGCACAAACTTATACCGTTTCTGGTGCTTCATTGACGGATGACATTAGCATCAACGCTCCATCCGGATTTGAGCTATCCACTGATGGAACGAATTATTACGCCTTGCTGGCCTTGACCCAATCTGATGGTTCAGTTGCAGAGACCACGGTCTATGTGCGTATGTCAAGCGCAACTGAAGGTGACTTCAGTGGAAACATTGAGCATACCAGCAGCGGTGCTAGCCAGATAGATTTGGCGGTCAGCGGAACGGTTGCTATCACGCCAACCACGATCATCTTTCAAGATGGATTAAATGATTATACCGGTACTCGGGATACATATATTTATGATTCCAGCCCGGACACAGTGCGGGGAACTGAAACCACAATTGTCCAAGATATCAATGCCAGTGATGAAAGAAGGTCATTGCTTTTATTTGATCTGACCTTGATTCCCACCGGGGCTACCGTAACCTCCGCTGAACTGCAATTCTATGTGAGCGCGGAAGGGCAGGGATTTAACATGTATCGCATGTTGAAGGCCTGGGATGAAGCAACGATTTCTTACACATCCAACGGCGGGCACTTCGACGCGGACGATGGTGACGCAGAGTCTTCAGTGAATGCTAATTGGCCGGGTGACGATGGATATACCGGATATATTACAGTTACTGTTCCTGCTGAGACGATTGAGGATTGGCTCGATGGAACGTTAACCAATAATGGCTGGTTGATGATTGCAACGGATTCGGATGATGGCCAGCAGTTAGTCTCCAGAGAAGGGACAACTCAGGAGCAAAAGCCTAAATTAACCGTGGAATATATTCCACCTTCTACTGTTCCTACTATTGCCACTTTTGGCACGTTGGTCGCTTTTAGTGCGCAACCTGACGAACCTTCAGAGCCTCAGACTTATACCGTCTCCGGGAGCAATCTGACTGAAGATATTGGCATCAGCGCGCCGGCAGGTTTTGAATTATCTACCGATGATATTACATACAGCTCCACCCTGGCAATCTCACAAATAGAAGGAACGGTTGAAGAAACCACGGTTTATGTTCGCCTGGCGAGCAGTGCTGTGGAAGGTGCTTTCAGCGGGAATATTACTCATGCCAGCTCTGGCGCCACAACAAAGAATGTGGCGGTCAGCGGCGAAGTACTTTACGTGTATACCTTGATTGTCGGAAATGATGGCAACGGTTTAGTCACGTTTGAGCCGGACGGAGGCAGTTATAGCAATGGCACTACTGTTACGCTGACCCCTGTGCCGAATAGCGGTTTTACATTTGACTCCTGGTCAGGTTCCAGTGCAAGTGATGTGATTGAAACCGAGGGAGTGTACACGATCGTAATGGATGGCGATAAAACCCTGGATGCCAACTTTACTTCCGGGCAAACATGTACGACAGTTAATCTGCCCACTTCGGCGGATACCTGGCTGAGAAGTTCGCAAGCGACCATGAACTATGGCGCAACCACGACGCTGCAGGTCAGCAATTACACAAGCTACCCGCAAGGGACATTGATGAAGTGGAATTTGAGCGAGATTCCTTCTACCGCTACTGTGACTGGTGTCAGTCTAACCCTTAATGTTACAGATGCAACTACTTACGAATTTTACCTTTACGATATGCTGCGTGATTGGGTAGAAGGTACTAACAATGGCGCGGCAGGGACTGGCGCTTCATGGACTTACTATGGCGCAGGTGTAAACGAGTGGGGATCTGCCGGTGCCCAGAATACTACTTCCGACCGCAATGATACCAATCTTTGGGACGCGGGGGTGATTTCATCCAGCGGAAGCCAGACGTTCGATCTAAACAGCAGTGGGCTATCTGTTGTGCAGGGATGGGTTGCTGATTCTGAAAGTAACAATGGTTTAACCATTCAGAATTATTCGGGTGCATCATCAGCGGATTACTTAAAATTTGACTCCAGAGAGGGAACGAGCGCTCCAACACTTAATGTAACCTATTGTGTTGGTTCGACTGTCACATACACACTTAACCTGAGTAATGACGGTAATGGTTCAGTTACACGCGACCCTGCAGGACCTACCTATGATTACAACACGGAAGTAACCTTGACCCCGGTCGCGAATACCGGTTATGAGTTTTCCACCTGGACCGGGACGGATGCCTCCGATCCGGTAGACAATGGGGACGGCACTTGGTCTTTGGCGATGGATGGCAATAAATCACTCACCGCTAATTTCACACTGCTTCCTGTGAATGTTGCTCCCGATCAACCTGTGCTTATCAGCCCGGATGATGATGCAACTGGCGTAATTACCTCGCCAACCCTGGAAGTGACGGTTAGCGATGCTAATCCAGCGGATACGTTGGACGTTAACTTCTACGGACGCGAGGCAGGTGGATCTTCAGGTGAAGATTTCACCCTTATTGTGATCCCGGATACGCAAAATGATACAACCAGTTACCCGGCGGTTTTTAACTCGCAAATGCAGTGGATTGCTGATAATAAGACACCAGATAATATTGTGTTTGCTACGCATGTCGGAGATATTGTTAATACTGCCAGTAGCACGAGTGAGTGGACCAAAGCGGATACGGCCATGAGTTACCTGGACAGCGGGGATGTGAATTACAGTGTTGGTCCGGGGAACCATGATATTAATGGATTGTATAGTACCTACTTTGGCTCATCCCGCTTCTCTGGCAAGAGTTATTACCAGGGATATTACACCAGTGGGAATGACAACTATAATAACTATTCCTTCTTTAGTGCTTCCGGGATGGACTTTATTATCATCAACCTGCAATATGGCACCAGTTCCTCTTCGGGACAGCTAGCTTGGGCTGACGCTCTGCTGAAAGCTAATCCGGACCGGCGGGCGATAGTGGTTCAACATGATATTCTCAACATCAATAATAGCTGGTACAACCAGGCCAGCTACAATGCCTTGAAAGATAATCCCAACCTGTTCCTGATGCTGTGCGGGCACATGCATAGCTCCAGCGACGGTGCGGCGTATGTGGCGGGAACGGGGGATGATGGCCATACCATTCACGTTATGCTGGCCGATTACCAGGATTTCCAGAATACCGGGTACTTGCGCATTTTACGATTCTCACCGGCGGATGACAAAATCTATGGGACAACCTGCACGCCTTCCGGCAGCTGCTTAACCAGTACTTCTAACTATGATCAGACCGAACTGGCTTATGACATGGAGAACGGTAATGACGCCTTCGAACTGATCGGAACGGTTGAGGATGTGGTTAATGGTTCCAATGCTTCCTTCACTTGGGAGGATCTGGATAACTCGACCGAGTATGAGTGGTATGCCACTGTTTCAGATGGTACGGAACTGATTACCGGATCAACCTGGAGCTTCACCTCAGAGGCAGCCGGTACGAACCACGCGCCGGTTTTGAACACGATTGGCGACCAGGTTGTGGATGAGCTCAGTCCCCTAAGTTTTACTGCCACAGCTTATGACAGCGATGGCAATCCCTTATCCTTCAGCCTGGCCGATGGTGCCAGCGGTTCTGTTCCGGCAGGCGCATCGATTGGGTCTTCCAGCGGTGTATTTAGCTGGACGCCTACTGAGGCGCAGGGAGGCAGTTCATACACCTTTGATGTGTGTGTCAGCGACGGCAGCCTGAGTGATTGTGAGACTATCACTGTCACGGTGATTGAAGTGAACAACGCGCCGGTGTTGGATCCGATCGGCAGCCAAAGCGGGGATGAGTTGACTTTGCTTAGTTTTACCGCCACGGCGACAGATTATGAGGGAGATTCAATCACCTTTAGCCTGGCGGATGGAACAAGTGGTTCCGTACCCTCCAATGCTTCGATCGGATCTGCCAGCGGTGATTTCAGTTGGCAGCCGACAGAAGAACAAGGACCGGGAACGTATACCTTTGATGTGTGTGCCAGCGACGGTAGCTTGGATGATTGTGAGACAATCACAGTAACCGTATATGAGTCAAATCAAGCGCCGGTATTGGCTGAAATCTCGGATAAAAGCGGAAATGAGCTGGCGGAGATGACCTTCACGGCTTCGGCCGTTGATGGCGACTTGCCGGCTAACACGCTCACTTATAGTCTGGAAGATGGAACCAGTGGTTCAGTCCCGGGCAGCGCATCAATTGGAACTTCCAGCGGATTCTTTAGCTGGACGCCTTCCGAAGCAGAGGGGCCCGGAATTTACACCTTTGATGTATGTGTCAGCGACGGCAGTCTGGAAGATTGCCAGACTATCACGCTCACTATTTCTGAATTGAATATTTACCCGGTGCTGGATCCAATTGGTGCCCAAAGCGGTAATGAATTGGAGAGCATCTCATTCACTGCTACAGCCAGTGATAGCGACCTGCCGGCTAACACGCTTACCTTCAGCTTGGCCGATGGTGACAGTGGTTTGGTTCCTGAAGGTGCAGCGATTGACGCAAGCAGCGGCTTATTTAGCTGGCTGCCTGATGAATCTCAGGGGCCGGACGCGTATACTTTTGATGTGTGCGTTAGCGATGGAAGCGCGCAGGATTGTGAAACAATCACAGTCACCGTAAATGAGGTCAATCAAGCACCGGTATTGGCCGAAATCACGAATAAAAGCGGAAATGAGCTGGCGGAAATGACCTTCACGGCTTCAGCCACTGATGGGGACTTGCCGGCCAATACGCTCACATTTAGTCTGGAAGACGGAACCGGCGGTTCCATCCCGGCGGGTGCATCCATTGGAGCCACCAGCGGTTTGTTTAGCTGGACGCCAACTGAAGCACAGGGAGCGGGCGTTTATGCCTTTGACGTGTGCGTCAGCGACGGCAGTCTGGAAGATTGCCAGACAATCACTGTCACAGTAAATGAAGTCAATTCGGACCCGATTTTGAATGAAATTGGCGGCCAGGGCGGGGATGAGTTGGAAAATATCTCATTCACCGCTACAGCCAGCGATAGTGATTTGCCGGCTAACACGCTTACTTTTAGTTTGGCTGATGGGGACAGCGGTTTGGTTCCTGAAGGCGCCGCAATTGATGCAAGCAGCGGCCTCTTTGGCTGGATCCCCAATGAATCTCAGGGTCCGGGAGTGTACACATTTGACGTGTGTGTTGGCGATGGAAGCGCGCAAGATTGTGAGACGATCATCGCAACAATAAATGAAGTAAATGCGGCACCAGTTCTAACTCCTATCGAGGATATGACCGTCGAGATAGAAGACGAACTGAGTTTTACTGCCCTGGCTACAGATGAGGATCTCCCGGCCAATACACTAACGTTCAGTCTGACGGGTACTGTACCTTCCGGAGCTGTAATCGGCGCTTTGGATGGAGCATTTAGTTGGACGCCCACAACCGAGCAGGGGACTGGTGAATATACCTTTAGCGTGCAGGTCTGCGATGACGGTGTCGTACCGCTTTGCGATGACCATGAAATCACGGTTACAGTGACGATAGTAAACGCTGAACCTGTGGCAGTCGATGATAGCTATGAAACGGCTGAAGATACCCAACTGAACGTTTCGGCCCCTCAAGGAGTGCTTGATAACGATAGCGATGCGGATGAAAATGAACTGACTGCGATTAAGGTCAGTGACCCGGAAAACGGCGACCTGACTTTGAATGGAGATGGCTCATTTACCTACATGCCCGACGGTAACTTCAACGGTTCGGACAGCTTTACTTATAAAGCAAATGATGGGATCGAGGATAGCGAAATTGCCACAGTCTCCATCACTGTCACCGCGGTAAATGATGTACCAGTGGCGGATGCGCAGTTGGTGGGTACCGATGAAGATAACGCCGTCGCCATCACACTGACGGGGTCGGATATAGAGAGCCTCTTGACTTATGGGGTTGTGGATGAACCGCAGCATGGTGATTTGAGCGGTATGGCACCGGATTTGACCTACACACCCGACGAGAACTACAATGGTTCGGATAGCTTTACTTTCAAGGTCAACGATGGTACGGTAGACAGCAATGTTGCCACAATCTCCATCACTGTTACCGCGGTAAATGACGTGCCGGTAGCGGATGCGCAGGTGGTGGCGACCGATGAAGATATCGCTGTGGCCATCACAATGACAGGTTCAGACGCGGATGGCGATACCCTGGATTATGTTGTGGTGGATGAACCGCAGCATGGTGATTTGAGTGGCACGGTGCCGGAGCTGACCTACACACCGGACGAGAACTACAATGGTTCGGATAGCTTTACTTTCAAGGTTAACGACGGTACGGTAGACAGCAATGTTGCCGCTGTAACCATCGATATTTCTGCGGTAAATGATGTACCGGTAGCAGATGCGCAGGTGGTGGCAACCGATGAAGATATCGCTGTGGCAGTCACACTGACGAGTTCGGACGCGGATGGCGATACCCTGGGTTATACAGTCGTAGATGAACCGCAGCATGGAGATTTGAGTGGCACGGTGCCGGAGCTGACCTACACACCGGACGAGAACTACAATGGTTCGGATAGCTTTACTTTCAAAGTAAACGACAGCACGGTAGACAGCAATACAGCTGCTGTAACAATCACAGTTAATGAAGTAAACGATGCGCCGGTAGCGGATGCGCAGGTGGTGGCGACTGATGAAGACACACCTATTGCGATCATGCTGACAGGTTCGGATGTGGATAGCAGCGCCTTGACCTATACGGTCATGAGTGAACCACAGCATGGCGACCTGAGCGGTACCGCGCCCGATTTGACCTACACGCCGGACGAGAACTACAATGGTTCGGATGTCTTTACATTCAAGATAGATGATGGCGATTTGGACAGCAATGTTGCCACTGTAACCATCGATATTGCCGCGGTAAATGATGTACCGGTGGCGGATGCGCAGGTGGTGGCGACCGATGAAGATAACGCCGTAGCGGTCATACTGATGGGTTCGGACGTGGATGGTGATACCCTGGGCTATACGGTCGTGGATGAACCGCAGCATGGTGACTTGAGCGGTATGGCACCGGATTTAAGCTACACCCCGGACGAGAACTACAATGGTTCGGACAGCTTTACTTTCAAAGTAAACGACAGCACAGTAGACAGCAATACAGCTGCTGTAACAATCACAGTTAATGAAGTAAACGATGCGCCGGTAGCGGATGCGCAGGTGGTGGTGACGGATGAAGACACACCTATTGCGATCATGCTGACAGGTTCGGATGTGGATAGCAGCACCTTGACCTATACAGTCATGAGCGAACCGCAGCATGGCGACCTGAGCGGTACCGCACCCGATTTGACCTATACACCAGACGAGAATTACTCCGGTTCGGACATCTTCACCTTCAAGATAGATGATGGCGATTTGGACAGCATCGTTGCCGCTGTAACCATCGATATTACCGAAGTCAATGACGCGCCGGTGGCGGATGCGCAGGAAGTGGGCACGGATGAAGATATCGCCGTAGCCATCACGCTGACGGGTTCGGACGCGGATGGTGATACTCTGGGTTACACCGTGGTGGACGAACCGCAGCATGGTGATTTAAGCGGCACAGTGCCGGATCTGACCTACACACCGGACGAGAATTACTATGGTTCGGATAGCTTCACTTTCAAAGTAAACGATGGCACGGTAGACAGCAATGTTGCCACAGTAGCAATTACGATTGCCTCGGTTAATGACGTGCCGGTTTGCTCGGCAGTCTCCATGATCACATCCAAGAATACACAGGCCCAGATTGCACCCGACTGCGTGGATGTGGAAGGCAGTTTGCTGACATACAGTATTGCGGATGAACCCGCCAATGGCACAGGATCGGTAGTCGATGGTCTTTTGACCTATGTGCCGGGTACGGATTATGTTGGTGCAGACAGCTTCACCTATAAAGCCAATGATGGAGAGGCGGATAGCAACGCAGCTGACGCGACCGTAACAGTCAATGAAGAAAATCACCCGCCGGTTTGTGCCGCCAGCGAACTTGTCACAGATGAAGATACCCAGGGACAAGCCATTCCAGACTGCTCTGACTTCGAAGGCAGCACGCTAACCTACAATATCATAACTCAACCCGCTAATGGGACTGTTGGAATAGTGGAAGGTCAGCTGGTGTATGAACCCGACGAAAATTACAATGGGTCGGACAGCTTTACCTACACAGCTAATGACGGCTTTGATGATAGTGAAGCAGCTGAAGTCAGCGTGACCGTGAATGCGGTCAACGACGCGCCGGTTTGCGCGGATTCCAGTTTAAGCACCAACCAGAATACGCAGGGATCGACTGACCCACAATGCACGGATATAGAGAATGATTCATTGACCTATAGCATTGCGGATCAAGCAGAATATGGGGCCGCTTCTTATTCGCTGGATAAATTAGTCTATCTTCCGGAAACGGATTATAGTGGAGCGGACAGCTTCACGTACATGGCCAATGATGGCGAAGCGGACAGTAACATTGGGACAGTAAATGTGACTGTGCTTGCAGAGGTGTTGACCACCAGAGCACCCTCAACCCCGAGTTTAGTCAGTCCGGCGAATAAATCGTTGGTAACAGACCTAACCCCGCGTATGGATTGGGGCAGTTCAAGAATTTATAGTGGAACTGTCTTCGACCATTACCAGGTGCAGGTAGCGACTGACAGCGATTTTGCTGATTTAGTGGTGGATAAAGACATTGCGGATCAGGGTGGCTCGGAATACACACTGGAGGAAGAACTGAGTGCAAATACACGCTACTACTGGCGTGTAAGGACCTTCAATACATTTGGACAATACAGTAATTGGGCAAGCGTGAGATATTTCCGTGAAGCAATGCTCCCGCCCGACTTATTACAGCCTGTGAATGGAACTTACCTGGATAACCTGCGGCCGGAGTTTGACTGGAAGGATGTGGAAGGAGCCAACGGCTACACCATCCAGATTTCATCCAGAATAAACATGGGCAGCCCGACCAGCGGGAAGGTGACTGACAGCAGCTATATACCGACAAAGGATCTGAGCAAGAATAAGACCCTATACTGGCGGGTACGAGCCGAAGGAGAGAATGGGCCGAGTGATTGGTCCGAGATATTTGCCCTGGTGACTCCTAATACACCTACGACGCCCAAACTGAGCCTGCCGAAGAACAAGTCTTTAGTAACCGACGCGATGCCCAGATTGGATTGGAGTAATTCTGCGGTTCCCAGAGATGTGGAATTTGATCACTATCAAGTCCAAATAGCCACGGATGAGGCTTTCATGGCTGTCGTGGTAGATAAAGACGTGGTTGGTTCAAACACCGATTCGGAATATACATTAGAAAACGCGCTTACTCCGAATACGCGTTATTACTGGCGGGTGAGAGCTTTCAACACATTGGGCCAATACAGCAGTTGGAGCACAGCATACTACTTCCGCGAAGCAATTGAAGCGCCGGAACTGGTCAGCCCAATTAACGCAATCTACCTGGATAACCTGCGTCCCGAGTTTGACTGGGAGGATGTGGCGGGAGCCAGCGGCTACACCATCCAGATTTCATCCAGAATAAACATGGGCAGTCCGACCAGCGGAAAAGTGACTGACAGCAGCTATGTACCGACAAAAGACCTGAGCAAGAACAAGACCCTGTACTGGCGGGTGAGGGCGGAAGGGGAGAACGGGCCGAGTGGATGGTCTGAAGTGCGCACCATGGTGACCCCCAACACCCCCTCAACGCCTAAGTTGATCCTGCCGAAGAACCGGGCGCTGGTGACCGACCTGATGCCCAAATTGGATTGGAGCAATTCAGTGGCTCCCAATGGCACGTTCTTTGACCACTATCAGGTGCAAGTAGCTACAGATGAAGATTTCACGGCTGTTGTTGTGGATGAAGAGATTTCGGGACAGACAAACTCCGAGTACACGCTGGAGAGCGTGCTCAATACAAATACGCGTTATTACTGGCGGGTGAGAGCTTTCAATACCTTAGGCCAATACGGCAGTTGGAGCACGGCCTACTACTTCCGTGAAGCCATTGAAGCACCGGAACTGGTCAGCCCAATTAATGCGGTCTACCTGGATAACCTGCGGCCCGAATTTGACTGGGAGGACGTGGAAGGAGCCAGCGGCTACACCATCCAAATCTCATCCAGAATAAACATGGGCAGCTCGACCAATGCAAAGGTGACCGACAGCAGCTACGTACCGAAAAAAGACTTGAGCAAGAACAAGACCCTGTATTGGCGGGTAAGGACAGAAGGGGAGAATGGGCCCAGCGGGTGGTCTGAGATACGTACCATGGTGACGCCCAATACACCCTCGACGCCCAAATTGAGCTTACCGAAAAACAAAGCATTGGTAACGGACCTTATGCCCCGATTAGACTGGAGTAATTCTGTGGCACCTAAAAATACAGAATTTGATCACTACCAGGTACAGTTGGCTATGGATGAGGCTTTCGCAGTTGTTGTGGTGGATAAGGACGTGGTTGGTTTAAACACCGATTCGGAGTATACACTGGAGGAAGAGTTGAGCACAAATACACGCTACTATTGGCGGGTGAGAGCTTTCAACACGTTAGGGCAATATAGCAGTTGGAGCACGGCCTACTACTTCCGCGAAGCAATGGTGGCACCGGATTTGGTGCAGCCCGAGGATGGGGTACAAGCGGAAAGTTTACGGCCACAGTTTGAGTGGGAAGCGGTGGAGGGAGCCAGCAGCTACACCATTCAGCTTTCGACGCGGTCGAATATGAGAAGTGCAAGCAGCAAGACAGTGCAGGAGACGCAATACAACCCAACCAAAAATTTGAGCAAAGGTAAGACTTATTACTGGCGGGTGAGAGCCAATGGTGAAAATGGACCAAGTCCCTGGTCTGAGGTGAAGGCGCTCGTAACACCGAGCTCCTAGAAATATTCTATATACAGAAACAGAGCAAGAAGGATACCATCTCTTCTTGCTCTGGAAAATATTCAATTTTGAGATGGTACAAAGTTTTGTTTCGAAAAGCGCAAGCTGATATCATATTTCCAATATTGCCTGTGAATATTGCTTTTAAAGGAAGATAACCACATTAATAGAGGGGAAAAGGGGCTACTTCGTTCCAAAATAGCACAATTGGGCGAGATATTAATAGCTAAATAGAGAAAACGTCATTTTTAAGCAGGGTAGGACGAGGGTATTTTTCTAATTCCCTCGTCCTAAAATTATGGCGATCTTATCGCGTTGTTTCAGCGCTATGAATAATTGAGTTACGCAGGAAATCCTTGAAGCGGGGGAGGTCGAGGTCCAGGGCGACATCGCACAGTTCCGGCCTCTCACCTTTTTTGAAAAAGAAATCTTTGTAAGCCACATAAGTATGACCGCGCGTATACGTTCCAGCGCACTCACAGTCGACATAATATCGCTTGGTTTCGACGATATCCGGATCCGCAGCAATTGCGACTGCCAACCCATCGTGCATCAATGCATCTTCTTTACCTGCGTTGAAACGCACAAACATGAACTCCAACAGATCGGCCACGACCTGACCGGCTCTGGTACCCAGGCCGCGGTAATAATCCGCATCCTCCTGTTTCATGATGGCCTTTTCTGTGACGTCCAGCCCGATCATCTTACAGGGAATACCGCTGTTTAGCACAATACTCAATGCTTCCGGGTCGGCCCAGGCATTGAATTCGGCAACCGAAGTCATATTGCCGCCGCGCATAGCCCCGCCCATGAAGACAATTTCTTTGATTAACGTTTTAAGTTCCGGATAGGCCATGATAGCGAGAGCAATATTAGTCATCGGACCGATTGGGATCAGCACCAGCGCGCCTTTCATGGCGCGTGCTTCTTCGATGATGGTCTCGATGGCTGTCTTTTCGTAGAAGCTGCCTTCTGCTTTTGGCAGCACTACCGTGCCCATGCCGGTGTCGCCGTGGGTATCGTCGCCCGAATGGATGATGTCGCTCTTGATGGGTTGGGGCGCGCCTACAGCTACTTTGGTGTCAAAGCCCAGGTAGCGCACCAGGTCGAGTGTATTCTGACTGGTATATTTCAAGGCAACGTTGCCGGCCACGGTTGTGATGGCCCGCAGGTCGAACTGGGGAGCGTAGAGGGCCGCAATAATGGCAATTGCGTCGTCGGTCCCGGTGTCACAATCGATGATGATGGGTAACTTTTCCATTGAATCTCTTCCTTTGCAAACATTAAGCGAATTTCTATGAATATTATCATCGAAGAGAAAAAGAATGGGAATAAAAATACCGTGCGGTTCTTTCTTGCGAAAAGTGCTTGCCGGAAGTTACATCAGAGAGAAAAGCGCAATCGGAATGATTAAATAGCCTTACTTTTCTCCTGTTGACAAAATAAGTAATGAAATAAAATATACTCTTTTCATTGACCCATAAGTTATAATGATACAATTATGAAAGTGCTTTCATTAAAATAGAGATGAGTAAAAAATATGAAGAATGGAAAAAAAGCGCCAACTATATTTGACGTATCTGCGTTATCCGGTTTTAGTATTTCAACCATTTCTCGTGTGATCAACAATCCTGAAAAGGTCAATGCTGAAACACGCCAGAAGGTGAACAGTGCTATTGACCAGTTGGGTTTTGTTCCCAAAGCGGAAGCGCGTGCGCGTGCGCTGCGTTTTATGGGAAGAATCGGTGTCATCACTCCATTCTTTACAGCACCCTCTTTCATTCAAAGAATGCGCGGTATAGCTAATTCCTTATCAAAGGAAAACTTTGATTTGGTTATCTACACCGTTGACTCAAATAATCGGCTGCAAAGTTATTTATCGTCCTTGCCCTTGACTGGAAACCTTGACGGGTTGGTCATCATGTCTCTGCCTGTCAATGATAATGATGTGAAAAGGCTGTTGGATTATCATTTACCGACAACTTTGATCGAGTACCCACATCCATTAATCAACAGTGTTGAAATCGATGATGTGGAGGGCGGCAGGATTGCAACCGAATACCTGATTAAAAAAGGGCATCGACGTATCGCATTTTTGGGCGATTCGGACTTACCGGAGTATTCCATTCATCCCGTAAGCTTTCGGTTAAAAGGGTTTCGCAGAGCGCTCAAATCGGCAAATATTGAGGTGCCTGAAAGCTTTATCCGGTTGGCTCCCTATAACCAGGAACAAGCCCGCCAAATTGCCAGGGAGCTAATTGATTTACCCAATTCTCCCACAGCCATATTCGCTGCCACTGATTTACAAGCTTTGGGGGTACTAAAGGCTACCAGACAATTAGGGATTAAAGTCCCTGATGACTTGGCCATAATTGGATTTGACGATATCGATATGGCTGATTTTGAGGATCTGACAACTGTACGCCAGCATCTGGATGAGTCGGGGCGGTTGGCAATTGAAATCCTGCTTTCTCATATAGCAGACTCTTCCAGGCCTGTTCAACACGTTTATCTTCCTTTGACCGTAATTGAAAGATTGACCGTCTGATTTTTAAAGAAATCATATTGCATTTACCAATTTTTTATGCTATATTGAATGAAAGTGTTTTCATGCAAGCTATTTATCTAATCTAGGTTAGTTTGAGTATTTCATTTACCAGATCGTTTATCCATTAATAGGAGGTGTCAATGGTCGTATTTAAGTTCTGAAGTGTTCCCCAAAACCAATAATAAAATTAAGGAGAGAGAAAAAATGAACAAAAAATTTCTACATCTGCTAAGCATTTTAGTTCTCTGTGGGATTGTCGTAAGTGCATGTGCTTCATCCCCGGCAACCACAGAGGCGCCAGCTGCAGAAGCTCCAGCCGCTGAGGCTGATACAACCACCGACACGACTGCCGAGGAAGCAGCCCCCGTGTCGGAAACCCCAAGTTGTGGGACGGATCCGGTTGTTCTCAACGCTTATTTTGAAACGGGTTTCGACCTTCCCTTCAAACTTGCTGAAGAGTTCACCAAACAATACCCGAATGTGACCTGGGACATCAAACAGGATCAGTTTGCGAACCTGATCAATGAAACACCGCGTCTGCTCGCTGGAGATAACGCGCCTGATCTCATCAGACTGCCAACCATGGTTTCATTTGCCAAGCAGGGATTGCTCATGAATCTTGACGATTACGCCACTGCTTTCGGTTGGGATGAATGGCCTGTACCGCAATTGGACCAAAACCGCGTGGGTGAAGACGGAACCCGCGGCTCCGGTTCGTTGTATGCGATGGGCCTCAACTACAGCCTGACGGGTATTTTCTACAACAAAGAACTGGCTGCCCAGATTGGCATGACCGAAGCACCCGCGACGCTGGCCGAGTTGGAAGATTTGCTTGCCAGTGCCAAAGCTGCCGGTTTGCTGCCCATCATGCAGTGGGGCAGCGCGAAAAGCGGTATGGGTCTGGCCTTCCCGCTGCAAGCGTTAATGGCTTCAGTAGGTCCTGCTCAACCTATTAGTGAGTGGATCTATCAGAAAGAGGGCGCGACAATTGATACAGAGTCGAACCTGGTAGCTGCCCAACATCTGCAGGACTGGATTGACAACGGCTATTTCCCGACCGATATCAATGCGATTGAGTACACCGATGCCAACGCCCGCTTTGGTCAAGGCGAGGGCGTCTTCATGTTCAATGGCGACTGGCAGAATGCTTCTTATGATACCGATATGCCCGGCAACGTTGGTTTCTTCTTGATGCCTCCTGCCGAGGCCGGTGGCGGTCCTGCGGCAATGTCCGCTCCGCTGACCTACGGTATCGCAGCCAATGCTAAAAATGCAGACTGCGCGGCATTCTTCCTGAACTGGGTTGCTTCGAACCAGACTGCCCGCGAGATTGATGTCGCGGTAGGCGGATCGAACCCCGGTGGACCGGCCGATGCTGTCATGCCTGCCGTTGCCGAAGGTTCGGTAACCAATGAAACACTTGCTGCCGGTGTTGTGCTGGGTAAAACCGGCTCAGCGATGGATTTCATCGCCAACGCGACCAGCGCTATCTTTGCGCAGGGCTGGACTCCTGAACTGCAAAAGATGGTCGGCGGCAAGCAAGATGCTGCCGGTCTGCTCGAAGCAGTCCAGGCTGAATATTTACGGGAATTGGAAGAGTAAAGAAAGCGGTTGCGTGACGATGCCTGAATTTTCAAAATTAAGTTCACTGATGAAAAAAACGTCAGACAAAGTCCGCGTACCCAACAAAGTATCCCGGCGGTTGTCATTAGGTGGGAAAGACCGCCGGGAGACAATCATAGGCGGGCTTTTTGTAACGCCCGCCTTAGTAATGTACGCGATTTTCGTCTTGGTGCCCCTCGTGCTCAGTGTTTATTATTCCTTTTTCAGATGGAATGGTATTACGCCGATGACCTGGGTAGGATTGAAGAATTACCGAACGGTCTTTGGCGTTCCGGACTTGTTTGCGACAATTATCAACGCGTTCAAGTTGGTATTGTTTTTCAGCATTATCCCGGTTGGTCTTGGATTGATCGTTGCCAGTGTGATTCAACGCGTGGGGAGCGGCCGCTTTGGATCGGTAGTCAGGACTGTTCTTTTCCTTCCACAAGTAATTCCTTTGGTTGCGGCAGGAATCATTTGGGGCTGGCTGCTTGCCCTCCCTGGTCTGATTAATGAGATTCTAGCTGCGGTTGGCTTGGAAAATTTGACGCGCGCCTGGCTGGGTGATTTTACCTGGGCTTTGCCATCGGTCGGTATGATTGGCGTGTGGGTTTTGCTGGGATTTTGTACCGTGTTGCTTTCAACCGGTATCACCAAGATTGATCCATCGTTGTATGAATCTGCCAGAATTGATGGCGCCAATTGGTTGAATGAATTTTTGTCGATCACTGTCCCATTATTGAAATATGAAATCGGCGTATGCTTGACAGTGACTATTATCAACGCATTGTCGGCTTTTGACATCGTCTATGTATCCACGGCCGGAGGTCCCGGTAATTCTACCGCTGTCCCTGGTGTGAAAATTTATATTCTGGCGTTTACGGAACAGCGCATTGGGTTGGCATCCGCATTGGCGGTTTTATTGATGATCCTGGTGCTGTTAGTAGTTTTGCCTCTCCAACGCTTAAATCGGGAGGAAGAATAATGAAAATTGGCCGCGGTGAACTCTTTGCTGGTCGCGCATTCTTGGTGGCATTAATGTTGTTCACCATTCTGCCATTTATCAGCATCTTTTTAACAGCTTTGCATCCTTCAGGGACAGTGCCCAGGGGCTTTGAATGGCCGGCTGAGCCGCAGTGGGGTAACTTCGTGGAAGCTTTCAAAGTGGCTAATATGACCGCGCTCCTGTCTTCCAGTCTGTACATTGTGATCGCGGTAGTACCCATCGCGTTGATAATATCGACCATGGCGGCTTTTGCCATCGCACTTTTGCGAATACCCGGGTCGAAAATCCTGTTTCCGCTGTTTGTATTTGGGCTAACCTTGCCTTTTGGTGGTATTATCGTCCCCCTTTATTATCTGGAACGTTGGATGGGTATCTATAACACCCGTTTGGCCATTGTGCTCCCCCTGATTGGTTTATATATGCCTTTTGCTGTCTTCTGGATGCGGGCTCATTTCATCAGTATGCCGGCAGAGATTACGGAAGCGGCTCGAATTGACGGTGCGAGCACGTGGGATTTATTCCGGCGAATTCATCTGCCGTTAGCTCGTGCGCCAATTTCTTCGCTGGGCATCCTTATGTCTGTCTGGACCTGGAACCAATTCCTCCTGGCACTGGTGTTGGTTGAGGACCCGTCAAAGAGAACCATGGCCGGAGCATTGGGTGCTTTTCAAGGCCACTATGCTACAAATGTTCCCTTGCTTTGCGCCGGAACCATATTAATCCTGGTCCCTACTCTGGTGGTCTTTGTCCTGTTCCAGCGCCAGATTATCACGGCATTACTGCAAGGCTCGATCAAAGGATGAGCTGTATTCATGGATATCACCGGGAAACCAGGCATTTTGTACTAAGGAACTTTAACGAATAACTGTCATGGCATGATAAAGCTTGTTGACGGCCGACTCATCGCAGTGATCAGAAAACGGAGGTTCTGGTCACTTTTTAAAGTTTTTATCATTCGTGCTTTGGGTTGGAAAAATCTCTCTGAGAACCATCTACCGCAGAGATGATTTGGTTAGTAAGCCAGGAGTTGAAATTATATTTATTATTTATGAATGAGTTTACATGCGGGCTGCTTAACTGGAGGAATCTGGTATGAGTCAGTGTTCAGGTGTTGAAAAATTAAATTACCCGCATGTGAAAATCTTCGAAATATGAGGTATTTATGAAAGGTGACATTATTAATATAGAGGCGCATCATGAGGAGGCTGCGAGGGAAATTGTTGCGCATCTTATTCAGGTGATAAAAGACAGAGCAAGGATCTATACCATGACTGTGGGGGGGGAATCGGGTAGCGGTAAATCAGAGATCAGCCTGGCAATATCGAACGAGTTGAAAAAGTTTGGAATAAAAAGTGTGATCCTGGGCCAGGACGATTATTTCTTCTTGCCCCCTGAGTCCAACAGCGAAAAAAGGCATACCGATCCGGATTGGCTGGGACCGCATATCGAGGTCAACCTTGATTTGCTCGAGAAAAATATCATCGATGCCATACAGGGGAAATTAATAGTCGAAAAGCCGCTGGTTGATTACAATGCCAACACGATCGAGACACAGACGCTGGATTTAAAGGATGTAAAAGTAGTCATCGCCGAAGGTACGTATACTTCCTTATTAAGGAATATTGACAGCAAGGTTTTTATAACCAGAAATTGGCTGGCTACTTTGGAGGATCGAAAAAAAAGAAACAGAGGGAAAGAGGTCAGTGATCCTTTCGTTGAGAAGATTTTAGCTACCGAGCATAAGATTATTGCAGGGCACCGATATCTAGCAGATTTCATCATCAACGATCAATTCGAGGTGACTATTGTTGAACCGGAGAGAATGAATGAGTATTAAAAATCAGGTTCAATTAATCACCTATCCGGACTCACTGGGAGGGGATTTACGCAAGCTGAATCTGGTTCTGGATACTTATTTCAAAGGATTGTTTAGCGGAGGTATCCACATCCTTCCGCCTTTTCCTTCCTCGGGCGATCGAGGTTTTGCCCCGCTGACCTATGCCGAAATTGAACCGAAATTTGGCACCTGGGAGGATATCAAGCGCATCGGTGAAAAATCGCCCGTCTTATTGGATTTAATGGTGAACCACATTTCGGCTAAATCCGCTTTCTTTCAAGATTTTCTTGAGACAGGACGTAAGTCGAAATACGCCGACCTTTTCATCACCCTGGATAAAATCTGGCCTGATGGAATTCCCGTGCAGGCCGACCTGGATCAAATCTTCCTGCGCAGGGCAGAACCTTTCTCCAAATTCACCATTCGACAGACAGGAGAGGTAGAAAGCGTGTGGACCAGTTTTGGGAAGACAACTCCCTCCGAACAAATCGATCTGGATATCCATTCGCCCATCACACGAGATTTGCTGGAGAAATTCATGTTGAACTTCAGCAAAAACAATGTGCAGATGGTACGGCTTGACGCGGTTGGATATGTTATCAAAAAACGGGGCAGTACTTGCTTCTTTGTGGAACCCGAAATCTATGAATTCCTGGACTGGATTTCTGATCTGGCGCATTCTATGAATATCGACTTACTGCCTGAAATTCATTCGGAATATGAAACGCAATTCAGATTGGCGCAAAAGGGCTATTGGATTTACGACTTCATTCTGCCGTATTCTATTTTAGATGCGTTCATTAACGGGACATTTGGCAGGCTAAAGAAGTATTTACGGGAACGTCCCCATAATCAATTCACCATGCTGGACTGCCACGATGGGGTGCCGCTCAAACCGGATTTGAATGGGCTGTATACTCATGAAGATGCGCAAAAAGTAGTAGACGTTTGCCAGAGCCGCGGGGCCAATTTAAGCTATGTCATTTCGCCAAAATACCAGGATGAGGATGGCTTTAATATTCATCAGATCCGCTGCTCGTATTACTCAATTTTGGACTGTAACGACACCGCTTACCTGGCGGCTCGCGCGATTCAATTTTTTACGCCGGGCATTCCGCAGGTATATTACGTCGGTTTGCTGGCCGGAGAGAATGACCTTGAATCGATAAAGAAAACCGGTGAGGGGCGTGAGATTAACCGCCATAACTTCACGCTGGAAGAGATCGAGCAAGCCATTGAAAAAGATGTTGTTAAAAAGTTAATGAACCTGATTCAATTGCGAAACACGCACCCGGCATTCAACGGTGTGTTTGAGGTAGGTTCTAGTGATGATAAAGACCTGGTTCTTTCCTGGAAAAAAGGAGAAACTTTTATAGAACTGGTAGTGAAGCTCGAGCCGCTTTCGGCAACTGTTACGTATAATGAAACGGGAACACAAGCGATAAGAACCATACATTTGTGATGATGCCTGTATGTTCAATCAACGGTTGACCACATCTTCCATTTATGAGACCGGTAAGTAATTTAGAGTCAGCTAAATTAGGAGATTCCTGATGCCCTTAACTTTTGATTTTCCCTTTGAGCAATTAGTCGATTATATGGGGAGCAGCCCCCGGCCGGATGATTTCAATGAATACTGGCGGCAAGGATTGGAAGAAATGCGGCAGGTCGACCCGCAAGTTGAGCTGCGGCCGGCGGATTTCAAGACATCATTTTGCGACTGTTACGACATGTATTTCACCGGCGTGCGCGGGGCGCGTATTCATGCGAAGTTGATCCAGCCGAAGAACGGCAGGAACCCGCACCCGGCAGTGTTGATGTTCCATGGTTATACCGGCAATGCGGGTGATTGGACCGATAAACTCGGCTACGCTGCTCAGGGATTCACGGTGGCGGCCATGGATTGCCGCGGGCAGGGTGGCTCTTCGGAGGACACGGGCGGAGTTTCCGGGAATACGCTGCACGGCCACATCATCCGCGGATTGCAGGATGCGTTGAATGGGAAGCCGGAAAATCTCTTGTTCCGCCAGGTATTCCTGGACGCAGCCCAACTGGCCGGAATTGTCATGGGCATGCCGGACGTAAACGCGGAACGCGTGGGCGCATTGGGTGGGAGCCAGGGCGGAGCCTTGACGGTGGCTTGTGCTGCCTTGGAACCTCGAATCAAGCGGGCTGTCCCGCTTTATCCTTTCTTAAGTGACTACAAGCGGGTTTGGGATATGGATCAGGGCAGGGAGGCTTATGTGGAACTCCGCGAATATTTCCGGTCCTTTGACCCGGCGCATAAGCTGGAGCAGGCGATATTTGAAAAACTGGGTTATGTCGACATCCAAAACCTGGCCGACCGTATTGAAGCTGAAGTGCAATGGGGCATAGGGTTGATGGACACCACCTGTCCGCCTTCCTCGCAATTTGCTGTTTATAATAAGATCAGGTCTCCAAAATCGATGCAGATTTTCCCCGATTACAGTCATGAAGTGATACCTGGCTTTGCCGATCTCAGTTTTCTATTTATGCTGGGTCTATAACGGGTCAGTTTATTGGGAAAGGAAAGGCGATGACAATAATCGAATGCAGCCTCCGATCAAAGACTTTATTATTTCCCACAACCATCAAAGTGCTGCTGCCTGAGAATTTTCCGGATATTCATCAGGACGATCTATCGGCAGTAAAATTTGAGATCACGGAGAAATACCGGACGCTTTACCTGCTGCATGGCGCGACCGATGGATCCAACAGTTGGTTGTTGAATTCGCGTATTCGACATTACGCCAACCAGCGCAATCTGGCTGTCGTTTTACCGGATGCGCAAAATAGTTTCTACGCTGATCGGATGCATGGACCCGCCTTTTGGACGTATATCAGCGAAGAGCTGCCCAGCTTTATCCACTCGCTGCTGCCTTTATCCCGCCGGCGTGAGGATAATTACGTGGCTGGTTTATCCATGGGAGGATACGGCGCTCTGAAATTTGCCCTGCGCAAGCCGGAAATGTTCTCCGCGGTAATCAGCCTTTCCGGTGTGGTAGACGTCGTTTCCGCGCTTAAGAACCCAATTCACCCCGATTTCAACGCCGATGCCCATTTTGGCGGACTGGATCAATTGCAGGGCAGCGATAATGACCTTTTCGCGCTGATTGACAAACTTGCCGTGTCAAAGACACCAATCCCCAAAATTTATTTTGCCTGCGGGACAGATGATTTCCTGTTGGATATGAACAGAAAATTCAGAGATCATTTGGAAAAACACGGAGTGGACTTTTGTTACGAAGAAGGCCCGGGCGAACATGACTGGGACTTCTGGGATGAGTATATCCAGCGAGGGCTGGATTGTATTGATTCCAATTTTCAGGGAAAATGTTGTTCGTAGTGTAGAACCCGTTGAAGATGCCCAGGCGAGTGGGGGGGGTATTCTTATAATGTTACCGGAGAACAAAGAGAGGGATCATAAATCGTCGTCCCATATTGAGACGACGATTTAATTTCGTATAGTTATTCTGGCGAGAGATCCTGACCTAAACCGGTAATCCTTTAGCGCCCTGAATGCCCTTCAGCGCGGCGATCTCGCCATTGTGTCCTAATGCCTGCGAAGTGTCCAGCAAAAGCATATCTGCTACCGTGCGCTCACCGCCGGCAAATTTCACTTTGCGATCGAGATCCTCGGCGGTCAAAGTATCCAGATAAGCATCCGTGGCGACCCACACGGCTGACGCGTAATCCACTTGCGGTTGGATGGACAGCTGCTGGTGCTTGAACGCGCTCCAGTCTTCGCCAAAATCCGGCGGTTTGGGGATGCCTACTTTCTCGCTCCACTTTCCGGTCTCCCAGATACTGGGTTTGCCCTGCAGGATTTCCTGGATGAAATGGTCTTCCGAAAAGATTAGATGCACATAGGTCGCACTGATGGTGTTGGCGGTTCCGGGGGAAGGGTAATTGAACAGTTCGCCGGTCATGTTTTGCATGTTGCCGTTGATGGAACGGCGCATCCCGGCCATTTGCCGCCGGATGTAATCAATGATATCCATGTTTGTCTCCTAAATGTTTCCGGATTAAGTATAAAGCAATAAGGTCTGTGGAGTTGGATCAACAAACCAAAAGCTGCTTGAATGTGTGACTCTAATATGAGCAATTAGCATGCTGAAGCCTGCCATACGAGCTTCTTGAATGCCGGACAGCGTTAGTGGAAACCTGTAATGGCGTTATGCACTTCGTTTATTTTTTCTGTTTCATCAGTTCGCGGCAGTACTGCTGATTTATGCCTTTGAGGAAATCCATTTGCGCATCCAGCAGTTTGTCCGCCTGATCGTAACTTTGGATCGCCTTCTGATATTCTTTGCGCTGCCTGTAATATTCCCCCGTCAATAAATGAAAATTATATTGAGCTTGTCGATCCGAGTTTGCGCCGACCTGCTGAATGATCCGCTCAGTATTTTGCCAGTCTGATTTCATATTATAGGCGTGGCCAAGCTGGTAAAGCAGCCCAAGGTCATCCGGCAATTGCTTCAACCCTTTCTGCAGGAAGGCGAGGGCTTCATCGAATTGGGCTTTTTCGAAATACTCCTGCACTGCATCGATCCAATAACGGGATTCCTTCGGATTCATGCTGAGCGCTTTTTTATAATACTTGCGTGCTTCTTTGTACTTGCCCGCGTAAGCGATTTCCAGCCCCTGTAAATATACTTTGCGATCCTCGGTCAGCTCGTCCCAACCGTGATTTTTACAGAAGGTGGCCGAATACTCTGCAAAGCCGGGCCGCTGGGGTGGAACTGCCTGCTTAGGTGGGGCGGTTTGGATAGTTTTACGCGCTGCTTTGGAAGCTGGTTTACTTGGGGCGCTGGTGGCTGCGTCGGCAGTTGATGTTGCGGCAGTTTGTTGGAGCGCTTCTCCCCGTTTCTGCTGCCCATTCTGGATGTAACGGAAAGGCGTTTTGGGCCAGGCTGCCAGAAAAGACCTGGTCACCTCGTCGTAAATGTGAACAGTCAGGTTGAGCTTGTATTCCCCATCCTTCTGGTCCAGCTCACTGTACGGCATGAACAGGATGTAGTCGTTGTAGTAGGTATTGTCGAAACCCGGTTTGAAGGTGGAGCCGACCGAGACTTTATTATTGGCGCTGTGGAAGCGTTGGTTGACGTCCTGCAGTGGCTGATTGTTTTCATCGTAGAAATAGGCAGCCGTACGGCATTGAATGCCTTTGCGGTTGGTAATGTTGAAATTCATGCGGATTTGCATACCGGCTTCGTTGGATTGGAAGACGTTGTGGGTGATCTCCATTTCGCGCAGGGTGACCACAGGCGGTTCAGCCGGGATGCCGGCAGGTGCCTGGACATCTGCCTCAATAGATTGGGTCACCTGGGCTTGATTCGCAGCGATCTGAGGATTTGACTGCTGCTTGCCGCGTGCCAATAATGCGTTGCCTTCTTCGTAACAGGCTTGTACTGCTTTACGTTCCGGCCAATTGGCCTCATTCTTTTTGTCTTCTTTCGCGCAGCGTTTCAAATAAGCGGGGGTGGCGGATATGAATCTGTTTTCCACCTGCTGTAACTCGTATTTATAGGGGATGTTCGCGTCGCGGAAGAAGGTGATGGTCAGACTACTTTGCACATCCGTGACTGCCATATTCATTTGGCTGCCCCAACCATGGTTGCGGGAATATCCATAGGTGCTGGCGCTATTTGTATACGGGTGAAAATAGGTTTTGGCATTCATGGAGCCATAATTGGTGGTGTTGGAAAAACCCAAGGAACGATTGACCACATGGTCCACGCTTTCCTGGATGTTTTGCACCTGCCAGCCAAATCCGGCCATGAAGCTGCAATAGTAAGTTTGCTGAATGTGCGGGATTTTGAGTACTTTGTATTCATATTGCGTCATGGGATCTCCCTCCGATATGAGCAAATGGCCAATTCTTTGTAATTGTACAGCGATAGGAAGAAATGCGGAAGTTCAGGCTTAAATAGGTGAGAAATTATCGGGTTTCATGAAAACAGGCATCCGGCTAAGATTTACCAATCAGAAAAACTGAAAGAATAGATGCTAAAATATTACGCAATTTGTTCAGCTAGTCGTATCGTGGAAGGAAACATCAATGACAGAAATAAAACGTGTAGCTATCCTTGGGGCAGGGGCTTTGGGATCTTATTTTGCAGGTAGATTTTTCGATACCCCTGAGTTCTCAACTGTTTTAATTGCCAAGGGAGCTCGGCTTGAAAGACTTCAAAGGGATGGGCTGGTAATTAATGGAAAACATTATCCATTTTCCGTGATTCAACCGGAGGATTCATAGGAACCTATGGACCTGATCATCATAGCGTTGAAACAGTATCATCTTGAGGAAGCCCTGCAGGGGTTGGATAAACTGGTTGGTGATAACACCATTTTTCTCTCGTTCATGAACGGGTTGGAAAGCGAGGAATGCATCGGGTCAGTCTATGGAATGGATAAGGTGTTATATGGTATTTCAGTAGGTATCGACGCCTTACGCCAGGGCAACCACATGAGCTACACTAACCCCGGAAAGCACTATTTCGGCGAGTTGAATAACGCCGAGCTCAGTGAAAAAGTCCGCAGGGTGCAAAAGGCTTTTGAGAGCGCGGGCATCCAATATGAAACGCCTGAGGATATGCTCAGGATCATGTGGTGGAAGTTCATGATTAACGTGGGCATGAATCAAGCCTCGGCTGTGATGCGGGCGCCCTACGGCATCTTTCACAAGAATCCAAACGCACAACAATTGATGGAAGCTTTGATGCGGGAGGTCATTGCATTGGCTGCGGCACAGGGCATTAATCTGACTGAGCGCGATATCGACAATTGGTATCCTTTCCTGCACGGTTTGTCACCCCAGGGAAAAACATCCATGTTGCAGGATATCGAAGCGGGCCGGAAGACCGAGGTGGATATCTTCGGTGGAAAAGTCGTGGAGCTTGGCAAAAAGCTCGCTGTGCCAACCCCGGTGAACGAGACTTTACTTCGTATCATCCACGTGTTAGAGCAAAACAAAGTTTGACGGTAGAGCAGGGCGTCTCCACTGAGATTCGCCCGCTTGCACCTTTTGGATGCCCGGCAGCCAGTCCGGGGAACTCTGCGACCTACTGACACTTGTCCTCTTTAGGGGATTCGAAGTCAGCCTGCACGATAATCTTTGCATGTCGACATTGTGTCCACAGCGTGCCATAGCGTCCATTGTTTCCACCGGGTAACAACCGCTTTGCACCGTTAAAAGCATGTTTTTATGCGTTAGTAATTGTGATAAATACTAGGATAATAAATGGTACAACAACCCTAAAGATTAGCACAAATGGTAGGGCAGGTAATAGGGGATTTACGCAAGGAGTACTTAGAAAATATAAAAATCCCCAAAATGTTTTTAGGAGTTATCCTTCCCATAATAAACTATACTGGTTCTCAATAAACTAATTAGAACTATGACACCAGAAGGCTTTTTTAATAAACAATCTGACAATAAAAGGAGACAACAATGTTATTACCAATGAAGGATTTATTAGTAGAAGCAAAGAAAGGGGGGTATGCAGTCCCAGCTCCTAATGCGGAAAACGAGTTAAATGTCAGGGCATATATAGAGGTGGCGGAAGAGTTAAGATCACCGTTGATTATTGGATCTGTGAGTCATGCAAACCCTAATATGTATGATTATGGAAGGATAGTTACTGATTTGGCGAGGCAGGCAACTGTGCCTGTTGCGTTCAACCTCGACCATGGGATGACATTCGAAGTCGCAGTTATGGCCATCAGAGCTGGCTTCACATCAGTGATGGTTGACAGATCCAAGCTGTCTTATGAGGAAAACGTCGCGCAGGTCAAAGAAGTTGTTCGTATGGCTCACGCTGTGGGAGTATCTGTGGAAGCTGAACTTGGGCATGTCGGAATTGGCAGTAACTACGCTGTGGATGGTGTTTCCAACTTTACAGACCCGGTATTGGCGAAAAAGTTTGTGGAAGAAACGCAAATCGATGCGCTCGCCGTGGCAATTGGTACTGCGCATGGACTCTATAAAGGTGAACCAAAATTACAGTTCGATCTATTAGAGCAGATTGTTAAATCGGTTGATATCCCTTTGGTTCTTCATGGCGGATCCGGTACAGGTGATGAAAACTTGGCTCGGGCATGCCGATCAGGAATTAATAAAGTGAATCTTTCCACGGACATGAAGTATTCTGCGCTTCAAAATCTGAAAAAGGTTTATCCAATTGGGGAAGGTGAAGAAAACATTTTCGGTTTTTGGCGACTTCTGCAGGAAGGTTTCAAAGATGCGCTCAGGCATTATGTAAAAGTCTGCGGATCAGAAGGAAAAGCATAATCGATAGCGAGGAAAAATAGCTCAATAATTTATTGAGGAGGATTATCGATATCTGATAATCCTCCCGTTTTTATTAGTAGAAACCTCTAATGATTTAACCCACAAAAACTTAACTATCACAATAACTTGTGTGTATTATGGGGGCAGGACTGAGAAAAAAGAGCGCCCCCGCAGAGATTCGAACTCTGAACCTACTGACACTTGTCCCCTTTAGGGGATTCGAAGTCAGCATAAGTAGCTTTTTACATTCTAAATACAAATCTCTGGATCTTCACATTAAGTTCATATCTACTTTATTAGATTAGTGTTGCTGATTGAGAATCTGAAATTTTTCTTCCAATCATTGTAAGATCGTGTATTGTCTTATCAGATAGGCTTCTCCTGGTAACAAAAAATTTTTCTGAAAGTTGCCAGCCAATTCCTTCACCTGGTTGAAATATTGGAAGTGCCTCAGACCAATCTGTTTCTTTGTGGCCACGAGCTGGTTCAAGTTTTGCGAGGGGGATTCGAACACGTCTGTATGCGTCATTAAGTTCTGTTAAGATGCCTAAAGCTTCTTCATCAAGAAGTGGGTGTCCTGCTCGTGCAATCTGATGGAGTGATCTTACTAACTCGTACATGCCTAAAACCCATAGATATGAGTCTGTGATTAGTGAGTCTAACTCGTGATTTGCACCAATATCATTCCCTAACTCCATTACTAAGTTGAATGATTCCGAATCTTGTTCAATAAGTTCGCAATCTTTACTACCAAGCGAATTAATTATCGGGACTAATCCCTTATTTAATCTAATAAAATAAGTGGAAAGTTCTATCCAAGATGCAAAACGTTTCATGTCGAAATTCATTAGTTATTGACCCTCCAATTAGTGCATAGTATTCATTACTTTTTATGCCCGGTTTTGATTAAAACTGATTTGATTTAATAGAAGAGCGCCCCCGCAGAGATTCGAACTCTGAACCTACTGATTCGAAGTCTTAACCTGGAGTGTCTATACAGTATATCTGGCGGTTATTTATCTATAATACGGATAGATATGGTGGTTGTTTTTCTATAAAGTCCAATAATTCTATAATCTGGTACTCCATCTGCACCAAACTGCACCAGATAATATCAAAATTGGAAAGGCGACTTCTGCGAAACCCGCAAATTTTGCTTTAACAAAATTCGGCAACCTCTCGAAATTAGCAATTTTTATTGAACAGTTTTTTATTCCCAACCATGTCCGGCATACACTTAATCACTTAGAAGGATCTTCGGTTGCCGTTAGCGCTGGAGTAAGCGATGGCAGGGGAGTGCCAGTTGGAATATGCACTGCTGCTGGAACTTTGGCACAAGCCGCGGCACCAAAAGAAAACCGTTTTATTATCTTGCCTATGGAAATATTTAAGACCTTTATCCCCCCAAACCCAAAAGCCTTCACCTATTACCCCTACAAATATTCCCCCATATTTATTCTCGGCTGAATCCCCAAACACTTCTTTCTTTAATTTAGTTTTTTCTTCCCCGGTTTTTTGATTGACTAAGTCGGCTATTTCTAAATAATACCGGCCACCTCCATACTGATAAAGTCCAAAAACCACTATTCCTAACAAAAAAACCAGCACCACAATTGCCGAAATTAGCCATCGATTCACATTAATAGTCAAGCATAACTGTACTTAAAAATCAATCAGAAAATTTCACTCCTCCATCTGCATTCATATCTGAACCAAAGAGAGGTAGTTTTTCCAATTCTTCTGGAATAATACCTGTTTTTTCCCACTCTATAAAAAGCTCCATTCTTTTTCCGTTTGGATCATTTGTATCCTCAAATATTTCCTTAATAGAAGATCCTTGTTTATCCGGCATATAATTCGATTCTGGTATCCAACCCATATTGTATACTGGAGGTAAATAAGGCAATTTTTCAAACTTTCTTTTCAAATTCGCCTTTGTCCACTCTTCCGCCGATTCATAATCACCAGCAAAAGTATACGAAGGCACAATAATTGTATATGTCCCGACACTCCCATCAGCGTTATTCACCGGAAACACCGCTACCCAGCAATCATAATTATTCGTCGGTGGATTTTCTTTAAGCATAAAAAAATAAGGTTTACCTATTGGGCTCAACGAGGATTCCAAAATACTATTCTTCCCTTCACTTTTCAGAAAAGTATCTATCTCCTCCTTTCTTGCTTTCTTTTCTTCAGCAGATATCGCATAAATTGCAATATAACTCGTACGTTCACTATTGGGCATAAATACTAAGGTATCTACATCAAATGCATCTGAAGGAAAGGTAAAGTTAGCTTTTACATAATCTGGTAACCTTTCAAAATCAGCCACAGTGATTGAACAATTTTCTGCTTCTTGCCAAGTTTTACAGACACTTAATCCCTCAAAAGGATTCTCGGTTTCTGTTGGTACTGGGGTAGGTGATGGTAGGGGAGTCACGGTTGGCATGGAAGTCTCTGTTGCTGCTGTGAATGCTGGAATTTTGGCGCATGCCGCGGCACTGGTGGTCAGCATTATCCCCATGACCATTAGCTTTGTGATTTTGTTCATAGACTTTTCAACCTCAAAATTCTCTGACGAATTTTTTTCTTTTCCCACTATTATATAATCTGTACAATTAAGCTTCTGTACTGTCCCCATTAAATCTTAATCCGAATCAAATAGCGGTAATCCTTCCAGTTCACATGAAACAATAACTATTCTTCCAATCTGAATGTTAGTGAGTTAATACTTGTCATTTTTTCCTTTGGCGGTATTTCCAACTTACTTATCGGAGACGAGTAAACAGCAAAAGAGAGATCTTCGTAATTTCCATTAAATTCATTACCAGTATCCCAACCAGAATAGTTTTTTGCCACTACTTCTAACCAATCTGGGGCCAACAAAGTATCATTATTAACCCTCTTTATTAAATTACTCCTTTCCAAATCACTTAAACCTTTACTATCCGCCAATCAATTCATTGAACCACTTTGATTTTTAAAAATTAGGGTTACCATAAACGGTTCATTTAATCTTTTCTGAATTTCAGCAATGAAATCCTCTGGATTGTCAATCAATATATCTTTAGATTCATCATGACCTACCCAACTATCATTCCTATTATTCAGTTGAGAAAACATAGTTTTCATATACTTAAAATCCGCTAAATCCTGATATATTGGAATAACTATCCTTTGTCCACTTACTGATTTGGTTCCAAACATGACTATTAATTTTTCACTATCACTATATACACCCAAGTTCACCCCTTGAACACTAGCAGATTCATTAGGAGCATAAAACATAAATCCCAAATCTTTTTTTGCTTCTGGAAAATCATTTACAAATATTTTTTCTGCCAAAGCTGCATCAGAATACTCACCCTCACCAGCTAAAAAAGCATTAATTCTCTCAACTGTTTTGCTTTCGGTTTTCTCTGCCTCCTCCAATTGTCCTGTTTCCATATCCAAGATCTCAGTCGGAGTTTCCTCAATTGATGGAGTTGATGTTTCATCTGCACTGGGTAATGATGCCTCTTCTACTACCGGAGCTTTAACACAGGCCGTGGCACTGGCTGCCAGGATAATCCCCATGACCATTAGCTTTGTGACTTTGTTCATAGTCTTTTCCACCCCAATATACTCTAAGATTTATTTTCTTCCTCAATGTAATACCAACCCACTAGATGGTTGAGTAATTATACAATTCTCAACATAGTCTCAATATGGTGTTTGATTTCACAGAACTGGACAAAAGGTTTCCCGGTTTTTATTTTATTTTTCCCTTAACTGGCTGTCTACTTTTGAACTGCACCCCAAAAGTTGGACACCAAAACCAACAGAAAGGGTGCAGTTTTCGTATGGACAAATATAGAGAAGAACAGCGAAAGAAAGCCGTGTTGGCAGTCGAGGCAGGCATGAGCATCGTTGAAGCTGCCAAACAGTACCAAATCGGTGAAGGGGCACTCAAGATAAGCGTAAGGCAGTATCGAGCGCATGGAGAAGAAGGGTTTCACACACATGCATATAATTGGACTGCCGAGCAGAAGTACCAGGTATTGAAATACAAGCAGAAGAATCACTTATCCGCAAAAGAAACCGGAATAAAATTCGGAGTAAGTAATTCCGCTATCCGTCAATGGGAAAAAAGATACCAAGAGAAAGGCATCATGGGATTAGAAGACAAGAAAAAAGGCAGAAGGCCTAAAGCACCTAAGTCCCAGCCGCCCAAGACCAGGGAAGAACTGCTGGAAAGAATCCAATATCTGGAAGCAGAGAATGAATACCTAAAAAAATTGAACGCCTTGGTTGCAGAGCGGGAAAAGCGCGAAA
>Ga0068712_1001426_pt1 | contig 33996 bp, 25 predicted proteins | sample MTBAKSrepl1MetaG_FD_62987 | JGI IMG/M metagenome (GOLD analysis project Ga0068712, IMG submission 62987) | Enrichment culture microbial communities from Arthur Kill intertidal strait, New Jersey, USA, that are MTBE-degrading - MTBE-AKS1... | ecosystem: Environmental > Aquatic > Marine >... | reverse complement strand
CACTGCCGAAGCTGATCTAAGTTCATGCCATCCCCTCCACATTCTGGATTTTAGGGAGAAGATAGCAGACTGTTTTGTCAGATCAGGACAATGCAACCTTAATTTTGTTTATAGGTCCGCCTGTTTGAGCATTTCAGGAACGGCTCGTTTGACGAAAAAGAAGGTCCCTTTGAGGTTGATATTGAGGGTCTCATCCCATACTTTTTCTGAGGTTTGAGACACGTCCGCCGAAATAAGCACGCCGGCGTTGTTTACCAGGATGTCCAGTTTTCCGAAAGTGTTGACGGTTTCCGTGACTATCCGATCGATATCAGTGAGACTTGTGACGTCTCCGGGCGCGGCCAAGGCTTCGCCTCCCGCCTTTCTGATTTTGTCGCAAACGAGATCCACCTGACCCGCGCGCCTGCCTGCGATCGTGACCTTGGCGCCCTCCCTTGCAAATCCCAAGGCAATGGCTTCGCCTATTCCCGAGCTTCCACCGGTTACAATGGCGACTTTGTCCTTTAGTCTCATCATTCATCTCCTTTTTAAGTGGAGTTCGCTTCCGACGTTTTCAGCCTCTCAAAAATAAACACACGACCTCACTGAATTCCTAACCATACTTTTGGCAAAGAAATCTCGCGCGTCTTGGTCCGCCTCATTTCCCCGGATAACCCGCCCATTTCATGCGGAGCGTTTTGTTTCCTTGGCCGTAACGGCTGCGGTTCAGGAAAGCGCCGTCCGAACTGAAAAACCTGTTGACAGGAATTATGGAGATCGTGCTACAATCCGGCACTACGTTCCACAATGCGGTTAGTATATCATATGATCAATTCGGTTGTAAAAACATTCCAGACCATAGAGTTTCTTTTGAACGAAAAGGAAACCGAGCTTGCCCGAATCAGCAAAGCGCTGGGGTTTCCCAAATCCACCGTCAGAAGAATCCTGCAAACCTTGACCTATTTGGGGTTTGTGGAACAAGACCCGCGCAGCCTGAGATATCGCCCCACCACAAAATTCTTCGCCTGGGGAAGACTGATGATCGGCCAGGTCAATCTGTTGGACGTGGCCAGGCCGCTCATGATCAAGCTGTCTGAAAAAACCGGCGAGACGGTCAATTTGGGAATACTTGATGGACCGGAAGTGATTTGCGTGGACAAAATCGCCAGCAAACAAGCGCTTCGTCAGGACCAACCCATAGGCGAAAGAACCCTGGCCTACTGCACCGCGTTTGGCAAAGCTCAGTTGGCCTTTCTGCCTGAGGAAAAACTGGCGGCTCTCTTCCCGCATGAATCGCTGAAAACCTGCACCGAAAAGAGTTCAGGCCAGCGGGCGGAGATAATGAAAGAGCTGAAAGTCATAAGAAAAGCCGGATTTGCGCAGGATGACGAGGAATTTGCGGAAGGTGTGCGATGCGTCGGCGCGCCTATTTTTGATGACGCCTCAATGGTCGTGGCCGGAATCAGTATCGCCGGGCCGACCTTTAGAATGGCTTCCGACCGGATCTCGCGACTGGCCGGCTTGGCCATGGAGACTGCCGAACTCATTTCCTTTTCATTGGGATACCCGCAACAATCTCCCCAAAAGAAATCCGAATCACCATTGTCCCGGTCCGCTGACCGGAAAGGAACGGCTAATGTCTGAGGTTATAAACAAAATAAGAGCCTTTATGGAGCGACAGGGTATCCCCGGCAGGGATTTGTGGGACCTTCCCTCATCTGAAATGACGTTCGCGGACGGCGCGAGTTGGAGAATCGAAATCGCCGGAGTGGAAAGGGCTTCGACCATGGAGGCTCTTCTGGAGGAAGCCAGCGGGAGGGGCCTGCCCATACATAGAATTATCGGCACGGTCGGAGGATCCATTTACTGTGATTTTAATGAGCTCAAGGCTATCGCCACAATGGCCCGTGAAGAGAAGATAGAGGCGGTCATGACAATCGGCCATCGCAAGGCCTGGGACCCCGGAGCCAGGGAATCGACGACATCGGAAGGCGCTATGCAGGGTTTCAGGCTGCGAGGAAGTGACAATATCAGCTACTTCATCGCGGACCTCATGCGTAATGTGGAGGCTGGATTCAGGGCCTTCCTTGTCTACGATGAAGGAGTTCTCCAGCTTCTGAACGCAATGAGAACAGAAGGGCTGATCCCTAAAGAAACGATTTTTAAGTTTTCCGTTTTCGGTGGTTACTGCAGCGCGGCGGGGGCCAAGCTCATAGAATCCCTGGGCGCGGACTCCATGAATCCCTCCTCGGATGTTTCGCTTCCCATCCTTGCCGGTATGAGGCGAGCGGTGAAGATTCCACTGGACGTATACGTGAGCGTGGTTGATTCTTTTGGCGGCATGTATCGGATTTATGAGGCGCCGGAAATCGCTCGTGTCGCTTCCCCGTGCTATTTCAAATTCGAACCGGGCGCTTCGGAAAGTGAAATCTACAAACCGTGGGTCAGCGAAGCCTGGCACCAGGAATTCATCAGGGAAAAAATAAAAATGGCGGCCATTGTCAGTGAGATCATGGAGCGCCATGCCCCTGAATTAAAGACGTCCGCGAAAGGCCCCGCTGATCTGACCTTGCCTGTTTAATCTTGAATGAATCGGCGGGTGATCGACACGTAACGTTTGGAGAGCCTAGGAAAGAGTTCAAGATGTCCAAAAAGATCGAAGACTTCCCTCATTTAAACAGCCGTCGGGTACCCGAGGATTCCTATTACGAACGACGCGCCCTGTTTAAGTCCATGAATTTCGAGGATGAAGACTTGAATCGTCCTTTCATAGCCATCGCCAATTCCTGGAACGAATTTGTGCCCGGACATTATCATCTACGCAAGCTGTCGGAGGCGGTAAAGACGGGGATTTGGCAGGCCGGGGGCATGCCCATAGAATTCAACCACATTGCTCCCTGCGATGGCCTTGCCGACGGCACTATCGGCATGAGCTGGATTTTGCCGAGCCGGGATATCATGGCGGCGGCTATCGAAATGATGGTCCAATCGCAACGAGTGGACGGCATCGTGGCGTTGTCCACCTGTGACAAAATAGTGCCGGCGCAACTGATAGCCCTCACAAGGATAAACCTTCCCGCAATTATGGTGACCGGCGGCGCCATGCTCTCCGGCGCGTTTAAAGGAGAAAAAATTCAAGCCCAGCACATCAATGAGTTATACCCGGTCTGGAAAGAAGGAAAAATTACGGATCAGGAGTTCAAGCAAGTTGAGGATCGAGCCTGCCCCACGTGCGGCGCATGCTGCACCATGGGAACGGCCAACACCATGTGTTGCCTCACCGAGGCTTTGGGCATGTCCCTGCCCGGCAATGGAACCGAAACCGCGGTCAGGTCTTCTCTATTTCGTCTGGCGCGAAGGGCCGGCCGCAAAATAGTCGAACTCATCCAAAAGGATATACGGCCAAGGCACATAATCACCAGGGAATCGATCCTAAACGCCATGATGGTTCATTCGGCGATTGGCGGATCGACCAACGCCGTCATTCATATTCCCGCGATCCTTAACGAACTGGACGCCCGAATACCTTTGAGCCACTGGAATGAAATAAGCGCAAAGATCCCTCATCTGGTAAACACGACCGCAGGCTCCGCTTACACCATTGAAGACTTCGGCTTTGCCGGAGGAGTCCAGGCGGTGATGAAGGAATTGGACAAGCGCCTGTACCTGGACGTTATGACTTGTACCGCGCGCGTTTTGAGAGAAAATCTTAAAGGTGCTCTTAATGAAAATACCGAGATCATCAGATCCATCGAAAATCCCATATACGGGCAAGGCGCGATAGCGATTCTCAAAGGAAACATCGCCCCGCGCGGCGCGGTAGTCAAGCAAACCGCGGTAGCTTCCTCCATGTTGAGCCATCGAGGGCCGGCGAAGGTGTATGACGGCGAGGACGACGCCAAGGCCGCGTTGCTGGACAAAAAAATCAACCCCGGCGATGTGGTGGTTATCCGCTATGAGGGCCCCATCGGCGGTCCGGGCATGCGCGAAATGTACACCTTTCAAACAATTTTATGCGGCATGGGCCTGGATCTATCAGTCGCCTTGATCACGGACGGCAGGTTTTCCGGTTGGAATCGAGGCCCCGCCATCGGACATGTTTCGCCTGAAGCCGCCGACAAAGGACCCATAGCGGCCATTCAAAATGGCGACATGATTTCCTACGATATAGCCAAACGGACTCTTAATGTGGAGTTAACTGACACGGAAATTGAAAAGAGACTGCAAAATGTGGAAATTCCCGAGCCTAAAATCAAAGAGGGCTTTTTGGGGAAGATATATACAAAGTTAGTGGACTCGGTGGATAGAGGCGCTGTTTTGAGAACCAAATAGATACATTTTGGCTGGCGTCGCAAGGATGTGTGGACGGGTTTCGCGCGGTGGACTTTTTTCTTCCATGAAAGGAGATCTGCAATGATTATCGATATCCACAGTCATATTGGTGATCCCTGGTACGCCTATTGGAAACAGAACGTGGATGTGGAAGACCACCTTCGAAGCATGGAAAAATATAAAATCGACAAGCGTTGTGTTTCATGGTGGCAACCGCATAACGCGCCGGATAAGGGAAACCGGGTAATCGCCGACATCGTTAAACAATACCCTGGCAAACTCATGGGATTCGCGGTCATTAATCCACGATGGTACAAGGAATCGGTGGATGAGGTAGTAAAAGCAAAAGAAGTCTACAATATGGCCGGTCTGAAGTTCCATCCGGCCGCCTGTCATTATCGCCCGGATCTCCCGGTCATGGACCGGGTCATGGAAAAAGCCATTGATCTCGATTTCCCCATGCTTTTCCATTGCGGAGCGGACGAATATTCCAATCCCCACAATCTGGTCAATCTCGCGCGCCGGTTTCCCGAGGCGACTATCATCATGGCCCATATGGGCGAAGAAGCCTGGTATGAAGCTATTGCCCTGGCCGGGTCGCAAGACAACATCATTCTGGACACGACCGGAAGCCAGAACTGGTATCGCATACTTAACTACGCCCTGGATATGGTTGGCGAAGACCGTATTGTATTCGGTATGGATTTTCCGGCCTATAATCCCGGGCCTGAACTCGCCAAGGTCACAGAGGCGGACATAACCGGGGAGCAGAAGAAAAAAATACTCTATAATAACGCCGCCAGGATTCTGAAAATATCAAATATATCTTAAGCTTTCAGTCGCGGCCGTCTTATGCGCCCGATTTTGTGAGAGATTTCTATGTTGACACCTGTCAGGGACTTCCCTTATTTTGTATTTATACCTGTGGTTTTGCCATAATCGCGCGCAGCGCTTGTCTGGAAAATGTGTATTCGCAGACCGCTGGAACGCCATCCTGACGATCATACGGTTCACTCACTCACGCGGTTCCTGACCGTTCCAGATCTGATAAGTCCAACTATACAGAACCATCCTTTTGCCATATGGAATAACTTGTTGACGGATACTTTCGCATCTATCGACGCGGTACGTGACGCCTTCAGGAGTCATCTGTATATCTGCGACCGCAAACTGGCCGCTACCCTCTATCTGGCGTCCCGTATGGAAAAGCCCCTCCTGCTGGAGGGTGAACCCGGAGTGGGCAAGACCGAGGTCGCCAAAGTTCTGGCCAACGCCTCAGGGCGGAGATTGATACGACTGCAGTGTTACGAGGGCCTGGACGTAAACTCCGCTGTGTACGAATGGAATTACAGCAAGCAAATACTGGCCATCAAGATGAACGAAACCTGCAGACCGGGCGATGAAGGGTTCGCGAGCATTTTTGACGAGTCCTTCCTCATTCAAATGCCGCTTCTGGAGGCTCTTCGGAGTGAAAAAAGCGGCAAACACGTCGTTCTCCTGATCGATGAACTTGATCGGGCGGACGAAGCCTTTGAGGCCTATCTACTGGAAATGTTGTCCGAGTTCCAGATTTCAATACCCGAAATCGGAACGCTTCGGGCCAAATCCAAACCGTTTGTCATCATTACCTCGAACCGCACCAGGGAATTGCACGACGCCATAAAGAGAAGATGTCTGTATCATTGGATCCCCTACCCTTCGCTCGAGAAGGAATACGAGATCGTAATCACTAAAATTCCCGGCATTACCAGGGATTTTGCGCTCAAGGTGTGCGCGCTGATCCAGGACATCAGGAAGGCCGAATTCTACAAAACCCCCGGAATCGCCGAAACCCTGGATTGGGTACAGTCTTTACTGCTTTTACATCGCGGGGAGATGACCCCTGAAACGGTTGAGGAAACACTCGGGTGCCTGTTCAAGAGTCAGGAAGACATGGAACGCGTCGAACAGGAGGGGCTTTCCTCATCGTGGGCGGAAGCGTTGAGCGGCGCCGTTTCCGTAGAGGAAGGGCGTGGCGGCTGAAATAGCCAACATGGACGGCGGCGGGGTCTCGAAGCCCTCCGGGAACGATAAAACGGAGGCGCGAAACCCCGCGGATTATCTCATTGACGCGGATTCCCGGATTTTCATCCGTCATCTTCTTTCATTTCTGAGAAATCTCAAGAACTATGGATTACGCCCTTCTCCGGCGAAAACCTTGGCCGTCATGGAGGCGCTCCAATGGATACGCGTTGAAAGAAGGGATGAGGTATACGCTCTGTTGAGCGCCCTTTGTGTGTCCAACCCCGACGAAATCCCACTCTTCGACGCCGCGTTTGATTCTTTCTGGGCCGCGCAGGAAAACGCGGGGGGTGTCAGGGTCGAAAAGGAAGCTCCCGCGGGAGATAAATTCCCTGTCGGCGGTTTGGAGATTCAAAAAAACGGCGCCGGCCAGCCGCAATTGGAAAGAAAAACGTTGCGCTACAGCGCCGAGGAGGTTTTGTCCGGGAAGGACCTGGCCACTCTGGCCGAAGCCGAATCAAAAGCAGTGGCCAGGATGATCCGGGATTTGGCCCAGGATGTCGGATTGCGGGTGTCGCGTCGCTGGAAAGCGTATCGCTCTGGCAAGCGTATCGACATTAGAAGATCGCTTAGAAATTCCCTGAGATCCGGGGGTGAGCTGGTGAAGCTCCTCCGAAAGCGGCGCGCGCCGCAGAAGATGCGGTTTGTGGTGTTGTGCGACGTCAGCGGGTCCATGGATAAATACAGCCGCTTCCTGCTTGAATTCGCGTACGGTTTTCAAAAGAGCGCGCCACGTGTCGAGACTTTTGTGTTCAGCACCAGGCTCACCCGCGTAACGCCGCTTTTACGCCCCGCCGATCGGGAGGAAGCGTACCGCCGCGTTGCGGAACGGGTAAAGGACTGGTCCGGAGGAACACGTATCGGCAGTTGCCTCTCCGCCTACAATACCCGTTATGGCAGGAGATATCCGGCGTCGGACACGATTTCCATTGTTTTGAGCGACGGCTGGGATCAGGGCGACATCGAACTTCTGGAACGGGAAATCCTGGAGCTGAAAAGACGCAGCAGATATCTCGTGTGGCTTAATCCCTTGCTCGGCTTACCCGACTACCGACCTATCGATCGCGGTATGAAAACCGCGCTTCCTCATACCGACGATTTTCTGGATTGTCATAATTTTGATCAACTGAAGGAATTTGGACGACGGCTGGAGCATATGTGCGAAGAGTAGTGGCGGACGGAAACAGAACTTACACAACAGGAGGGGGACGCTATGAAGCCGTTTGAGCTGCATGAACCGAAAACGGTGAAGGAGGCGTGCGGGCTGCTTCAGAAATTCGGCGCGAAAGGCAGGGCCCTGGCGGGGGGAACGGACCTTTTGGTTCTGCTCAAACAGCGCCGGCTGGATCTGTCTCACGTGGTGAACCTGAAACGGATCAGGGGATTGGACAGGCTCACCTTTAACCGCAAAAAAGGTCTCACTGTCGGCTCCCTCGTAACATGGACGGAGCTGCTGGAATTTGAGCCGGTAAGGGAGTTTTACCCGCTCCTGTACAATGCCGCCGAAACCCTGGGGTCCGAGCAGATCCGAAACGTGGCTACCCTCGCCGGAAACATCTGTCACGCCTCGCCGGCCGCCAACGGCCCCATTCCGCTGCTGCTTTATGGCGCTCAATGCGAGACAAAGAGCGCAAAAGGCGACCGCGCGCTACCCATTGAAAAGATTTTTCGAGGCGTCCAGAAAAGCGCGCTCAGGCGGGATGAAATTTTGACCATGATTCAGATACCTCTTCCTCCACCGCGAATGAAAGACCGCTTCATAAAGTACTCCATGAGGAAAGCGATGGACTTGGGCGCGGTCAATATCGGAGTCCTGGTGGCGACCAAGGACGGCCGGTTTGGCGACACGCGGATCGCCCTGGGCGCGGTCGCCCCTAAACCTTTTCGAGCCAAACGCGCCGAACGAGTTCTCACGGGAAAAAGCGTCTCGGAGGAACGTATCTGGCAAGCGGCTGAAACCGCGGCCCGGGAATGTTCGCCCATTACCGATGTCAGGGCTTCCAAGGAGTATCGGCTGGAAATGGTGAAGCAATTGACATTCCGCGCGATCAAGGACTGCGCGGTCGTTGCGCTCTAGCAAACTGACAATAGAGAACGTCCCAACCATGGGGTAACGCGATGAAAAAAAACATACGAATAAAGGTTAACGACGAGTGGCTCGATATCGAAGTGGAACACCGGAGAACCCTTTTACAGGTGATCAGGGAAGACCTGAATCTTCTGGGGACCAAGAAGATGTGCGACATGGGCGAGTGCGGTTCGTGCACCGTGCTCATGGACGGACGCGCCGTTAATTCATGCCTTATCCTCGCCGTGGACGCGGACGGCAAATCCATTGAAACCATTGAAGGCGTGGCGCGGGAAGGCGTTCTTCATCCCATCCAGGAGGAGTTTGTCGCTAAAGGGGCTATCCAGTGCGGTTTTTGCACCCCCGGCATGATCCTTACCACCAAAGCCTTCCTCAGTTCACATCCCGCCCCCAGCGATCAGGAGATCCGCAAGGCCATTTCGGGTAACTTTTGCCGCTGCACGGGATATGAACGTATCGTTGACGCCATCGGCTCCGCCGCGACCCGGCTGCAAGACAAGAAGGAGTGACGCATGGAAACCTATAGCATGGTCGGAAAAGACATTCCTCGTGTTGACGCGAAAATCAAAGCCACGGGAGAAGCGGTCTATACGGTCGATGTAACCTTCCCCAACATGCTGTGGGCGGGCATGGTCCGCAGCCCGCTCCCGCACGCCAGAATTCTCAATATCGACACCCGGAAGGCCGAGCGTTTGCCGGGGGTCAAAGCGGTCATAACCGGCAAGGACACCCCCTTTATCTTTGGCGTTTCCCATATGGACCAGACACCGCTTCAGGCCGAGAAAACCCGCTATGTGGGCGATCCCGTGGCCGGGGTGGCCGCAGTGGATCAGGATACCCTCCAGGAAGCTCTCTCGCTGGTCCAGGTAGACTACGAAGAGCTTCCCGCCGTGTTCGATCCCGTGAAAGCCATGGAGCCGGGCGCGCCTCTGGTCCATAACGACAAGGAAGGCAATATCGCCGCCGAATATCACTACGATTTCGGCGACGTGGAACAGGCGTTTCGAGAAGCTGACCATGTGTTCGAGGACCATTTCGAGACACAGCGCGTCGCCCACGTATGTCCTGAGCCGCACAACTGTGTCGCGGTGTGGGACGCCAGCGATAAACTCACCTTTTACTACTGCTCCCAAATGCCCTCCGTGACCCGTGTGCAGCTTTCCAAGGCCTTGGGAATTCCGGAGAGCAGGATACGGGTGATTACAAACAATGTGGGAGGGGGATTCGGCAGCAGAGCAACGAGCAAGTTTCCCATGGATTTCGTCGCCATCATCCTGGCCAGGAAATCAGGCCGGCCCGTCAAGTTCGAATACACCCGGGCTGAAGAATTCATCTGGTCAAGCTTCCGCCACAAATTCATCATGACCGTGAAAACAGGTATAAAAAAAGACGGGACCATCACGGGCCGGCACATCACCAATATCTGCGATAACGGCGCGTACAGCGATTACGGGCCCGTCGTCACCAACGTCGGGGGCGCCATGCAGGGAACCCTCTATCGTTTTATGAATTACCGGTATGACGGCTATACAGTCTACACCAATCTTCCCTACGGCGGGGCCATGCGGGGCATCGGCAACCCTCAGGTGCACTACGCCGGAGAAACGCAGCTCAACATGATCGCCCACCGGCTGGGTATGGATCCGCTGGAAATCAGGCTGAAAAACGCCGTTCAGACCGGAGATGAAACCGCCACGGGCGCGGTTATGAAAAGCTGCGGCCTGAAGGAATGTCTGCAAGCGGTCGCGGACAAGATCGGCTGGAAAGAAAAGCGAGCCGCCCGAAAGCCGAACAGGGGGTTGGGAATAGCCTGCGGCGTGCATTTTACCGGCGTACGGTTGTCCCCGGGCATCGACGCCGATTTCGCCGGAGCCACGCTGACCGTCAATGACGACGGATCGGTGAACCTGGCGACTTCGTGTGTGGACATAGGGAGCGGATCAACCACGGTGTTGACGCAAATCGCGGCGGAAGTCCTGGGCATTGAAATGGAAAAATTCAATACCATTTTCGGGGATACCGAGACCTGTCCCATGGGATGGGGTTCCCGCGCCAGCAGAAACACCGCCATCGGAGGCATGGCGGTCAAGAAAGCGGCGGAGGACGCCCGCCAGCAAATCCTTACGGCGGCCAGCCAGAAGCTGGAGGTTCACCCCGACGATCTCAATATCAAGGACAGCTTGGTGTTCGTCAAGGCCGCTCCCAGCAAAAACCTCAGCGTATCCGATGTGGTTCGTTTTAACCGCTACAGAAAGGACGGTCAGGCGGTCATGGCCAAGTCCCATTGGGACGCTCCGAGTGAGCTTGCGGACAAGGTGACGGGGAGAGGAAACTTCTCCATGGCCTTTTCCTTTGGAGCGAAGGCGATTGAGGTGGAAGTCGATCAGGGCACGGGTGAGACTCGTATTCTGGAAATCGCCGCTTCACAGGATCTGGGCAAGGCGATCAACCCCTTGGGCGCTATCGCGCAAATAGAGGGCGGCGTTCATATGGGTCTTGGTTTCGCCATGAGCGAAGAAATCCTGCTGGACGATCGCGGCCGTATGAAGAACAATTACTTGCTCGACTACCGCGTTCTGGGGCCTCTCGATATGCCGCCCGTATCGTCGATCCTGATCGAATCCAACGACCCCATCGGCCCCTACGGCGCGAAGGGCGTGGGGGAGATGGCCACCATCGGAACGCCGGACGCGCTGGTGTCGGCGGTGAACGACGCCGTGGGGGTGTGGGTGACCGACCTGCCCATAACCCCGGAAAAAGTCTTCATGGCGCTCAAAGCGAAAAAGAAGACATCCTCGAAGTCATCGGGCTGACCATTACCATAGGGGGCGCCATCCCGGTCGGACGTTTCGAGAGCACAGGGAAACGGTTTCCGCGTCACCCTGTTGTAGCGCGGACGAACGCGAAAGTTGAACATAAAAACCGTTGGTTACACGAAAGCCCTTTGAGAGGGTCGCGAGAGGCGTGGCGTCCTCTCGGCGTGAAGATAACACGAGACTAATAAATACTTAATAAGCAATATGTTATAGCGCATTCCAGGGTCACGCGGACCGTCGCGAGCGGAATCTTGTTGCGCCCTAAAGAAAATATATGATATATCTTATCTAACTTTTTACGATTCGATACCCGCCCTTTTTCACCGGCTCGGAATCGCAGACCAAACCGACGATACAACGGCGGGTAAAAATCCGTGACGTCGCGCGAAAGTAACACGATGATTCTAAACACTCCCCTAAAAAAACAGTCGCTGCAAAAGATGGCCTATGAAGCGTTGCGGCGAGCCATTTTGGAACGTGAACTCCAGCCGGGTGAGCAGATAAACATAAAACAACTGGCGGAAAAGCTCAGCGTGAGCACCATGCCCATAAGAGAAGCGCTTCGTCAATTCGAAGTGGAGGGCATGGTCAGCTTTAAGTCCAACAAGCGCATTGTGGTCAACCAGCTTTCTCTGGACGAAATTTCCGATATCTATGACATACGGATTCCCCTGGAAGAAATGGCCATTTTGAAATGCTGCGACCGTGAAGACAAGGCCGGACTGGCGCGGTTGGAAAAGCTCCATCGTCAAATGACAAAGCCCGGCGTGATCGGGACGGAATGGTTTAATCTAAACCGGAACTTCCATATGCTGCTCCATGAAATGTCAGGTTCCGCGCGCCTGTTTCAAATTCTGCGAGGGCTGTGGGACAGCACGGGCCCGTACCTGCGCATATTTTCCGAAGATAAGGACGCGGTTTCAAGAGCCAACCAGGAGCACACCGCCATCCTGGAGGCGTTGCGCGAGAACGACAAAAAGCTCGCTAAAAAGACCATACGGAGCCATCTCCGCAATGGACTTAAGGCTGTAAAGCCTTATATGGATGAAAGCGAAAGTTAACCGCCCCATAGCGGACTGGGTAACTCTGAACCACTGACTGCCAATCGATATTCAGAATTGATCGTTCCATATTGAGGATTCGGGTCAATTTCCCGCGGAGTTTATCGACATTTCCCCGAAGCGGCCCGATCCATGAGTTTTATTATTTTTCCCAAAGCTGACCATAACTGAGTAGACCTCACGTATAGTTTTCTTTTTTCAGATCTTAAGGGGCGCCAGAGGAAGCCATTGCAGTTGTTGAGAAACAGGCGCGGGTCCGGTTGTCGACCGCGGTCCCTGTACGCTCTTCTGCCCTGGGCCGCGAGTCCGATTCGATGGCTGCGACGACGGAGCCTCACTGACGCGCAACAAAGGCGGCGGGCGTTCAACAATTCAGGTTAGCGCGACCGGTTGTTCATTTACTAAGCAATCTTAAGTCTGAGCGGTAAGGCCACGGAAGGATCTGATTTCGCCGGGGTTTCCCGGGTTCGGTGAGATACGATATATTTGATAGTTGATATTATACACATGCCGCGAAACCCCGGTCTGGAAGAGCGGTCTTTCCAGACCGGGGGCCTTCGTCACCATGGATTCCTTTTGAATACGATCGAACGCGCTTTTACCCCGGGCGAACTATTGTCCTGAAAGGAGGTGATTTTGACTGACGGAGATTGATTAACAAGCTGGTGTATTTTGTACAGTCAACTTCTGAAGAAAACGCAATGGAGGAAAAAAATGGGAATAGACGCTGTACATACTAAACGTTCGAGCTGGGACGGGGCCGCAAAAATTAAGCAGTTCGCGGAAAAATTCAAACCCGCCGATACGCCTATGGCTTTTGAATATCCTTTCGTCCCGGACTACAAGGCTTATCGGGGCGCCGGAACCCAGGGGGTTGATTTTGATAACAGGATAGATTTTCCGCGAATGAGAAATTATCGCGTCGAACGTACCAAGGAACAGCTGAAAGCGTTCAATGTGGGCGCTATTCTCTCGATTCAGGAATGGAACACGCGGTATATAACCGGCACCTGGACACCCGCCTGGACAACGCCCTCCTCAGGATTGCGATACTGCATGCTGCCGGCGACCGCCAACGCTCCAATTCTGTATGAGCAGGGAGAGATCGGATACCATACCAAACAAATGGCGCCCTGGCTGGAAAAGGTGAAGGTAGCCATTACCGGCGCCGGCTGGAGCAGCATCATCATGGGCAAATCGGCCCATCTCGCTCAGAGAGACAAGCTGGTAACCCAGATTATCGATGACCTCAAGGCCTACGGCGTCGCCAACGAAACCCTGGCTCTGGACGCGTGGGACCCGGGCCTTGTCGAAGGTTTCCAGAACAACGGAATCAAGGTCATCCCGGCCACGGAGCTTATGTTTGAAGCTCGTAAAATAAAAAATCAGGACGAGGTTGAATGCCTGAGAATCGCCGCCGCCATAGGCGACGCTCAAATGCAAACCATGAAGGATATGCTTAAACCGGGCGTCAGGGAAAACGAGATTATGGGGGCCATGCATAAGACCGCCTACGACCTGGGAGGCGAAGTCTACTCGGGCATGCTGGTCACCTCGGGTCCGTTCAGTTGGCCCAACTCGCGCTATATGACCGACCGGATTATCCGTCCCTATGACATCGCGTACGCCGATGTGTACAACACCACGTACAACGGCTATCACATTTGCTACTATCGCACCTTCAGCGTCGGCAAACCTCCGCAACAGCTGGTGGACGCCTACAACAAAGCGCTTGATTGGCTCTATCGGGCCATCGAAATCATAAAACCCGGTGTAACAACAAGGGAAGTGGCCGAGAAATGGCCTCCCTGCGAAGAGGATTGGAGCGATATTCTGGTCGCCTACGAGGATCAAACCGCGGGCAGCAACTGGGCTCATGGTATCGGACTGTCGCTCTACGAGCTTCCGCTCATCTGGCGCGGATGCTCTTTGGAGCACCCCCTTGTTCTTGAGAAAGGCATGACCTTTGCCATTGAAACCCAGCATGGCGTGCCCGGAATCGGCGGCGTGCGGATAGAAGAAATGATCCATGTGACCGATGACGGAGTTGAAATCCTGAGTCAGTGGCCCGTAGACGAAATCGTGGTAGTCGATTTCTGATAGACAACCCTGAGGCAAGCGGGAAGGCGGAGGTCGTGGCCCCCTTCCCGCCTGGCGCCGCCGAACGGGCAAGGATGGCCGACGCGAGCGGTTACATGGGCGAACCGGATTCTGAACACCATGTGAGTTAGGTCAGCGGGAAAGGGATGAGGCATGAAGTATCAAGGATTTGACTTGACGGGAAGGACAGCTGTTGTAACAGGCGCCGGCACGGGAATCGGCAAGTCCATGGCTGTAGGCCTGGCTCAGGCCGGGGCCGATGTAGTCCTCGTTGGCAGACGATTGGAACCGCTTCGTGAAACCGAAAAGGAAGTGATGGACGCCGGGGTCAGAGCGCTTGCGCTGCAGGGCGATATCGCCGACCTCACCTTCCACTCTCAGGCGGTTTCTCAGATACTGAAAAGCTTCGGCAAAATCGATGTATTGATCAACAACGCGGCCGTCCTGTTCAAGGGTCCCATAGAAGACACGTCCGAAGATGTCTGGGACGCCACCATAAACATAAACCTCAAGGGAAACTTCTTCTTCGCTTTGACCGTCGGAAAGGAAATGATCAAACGTAAAAAGGGAAAGATTATAAACATCCTATCCAACTGCAGTTTCGTGGCGGAACATGGCATCGGCGCCTATTGCGTAAGCAAAGGCGGTTTGCTTATGGTCACGCGGTGCCTCGCCACCGAGTGGGGCGGGCATGGAATCCAGGTCAACGGTATCGGACCGGCCTTTGTTCGGACCCCGATGAACGATCCGGTCTTGGCTGATCCGCATTTTGTGGAATGGAGTTCCAACCGCATTCCGCTCCATCGCATGGGGCAGCCGGAAGAGATGGTGGGCGCGGCCATTTATCTGGCTTCGGACGCCTCCAGCTTCGTCAATGGGGCCGTGCTTATGGTGGACGGCGGTTTCACCGCCTGTTGATGTGTCCGACCGGCGCAATCGGGACTTTTTTGCCTTTTGCTATTGTAAATTCTTGTCAGCGAGGAACGGGGCCACTCTGTCCGCGCAAATCTAAGGGACGAGATCGCCCCGAAAAGATACCATCGGTGTATTCCCAAGTTGACCGGGTAACGCCGAACCTCCCCTCTGTGCGCGGAAGGCTCGAGAGAAGCCTTTCTGAACCACTCCGGCGGCAGTAAGAGCGTTGTCCGAACGGGCTTCCCTCTGTCGTCAGCTTTTGTTGCTGGTGTGCGTGACAAAAACGGAAAGAATCTGGCGGGTTTCAGCGCTTTGACAATGCGGGCAACTCACCTGAGCGGTGTCATGCTCAGAGATAGTCATCCGCACTGAAAATTCCTTGCCGCACGTTACGCATCGGTACTCATATTCCGGCATCGACCTCCCCCTTTAGCTTTCTGGTTATAAAAGCTCCCCTCCTGTTGTAAAATAATACATTGGCGCCGCGCGGTTTTCAACGCGTCGGCGCAGGGGTATGAGGGCGTCCGCTTCCGTGAGGCCTGCGCCTCATTGCAAGCTTTTTTGCGTATGACGCTGATACACAATATTTTTTTTACATTAACAGGAACACGCAATATGCAATGGATGAAAGGAAAAATCGTGAGCAAAACCACTGAAGCTCCTCTGCTGCTCAGTCCGTTTCAGTTACATGACCTTCGTCTGAAAAACAGGGTGGTAATGTCGCCGCTGACCAGATCGCGGGCCGGCGTCGAGCGCACGCCCAACGCGTTGATGGCGCGCTACTACGCGCAAAGGGCGTCCGCGGCCATGATAATCAGTGAGGCGACAGTGATTTCCAAACAGGGGATCGGCTGGCTGAACAGCCCGGGAATCTATTCCGATGAACAGGCCGAAGCCTGGAAAATGGTGGTGGACGCTGTCCACGCCAAAGGCGCGCCCATGTTCCTACAGCTCTGGCACTGCGGGCGAGCGTCGCACAGCAGTTTTCATCCCGACGAGGGCGCTCCGGTCGCCCCTTCGGCCGTTAAGCACAACGGCGATTACATTCACACGCCCATGGGCAAGGAGTCCTATGAAACGCCGCGCGCGCTGGACCCGGACGAAGTTCAGGCCGTGGTGGAAGATTACCGGCGCGCGGCCCAGCGGGCCAAAACCGCGGGTTTTGACGGAGTGGAAATACACGCGGCCAATGGATACCTCATCGACCAATTTCTGCAATCCAGGACCAACCACCGGACGGATCGCTACGGCGGGAACCTGGAAAATCGTTACCGCTTCCTGGATGAAATCGTGAACGCGGTTCTTACGGTCTGGCCGTCTGTCCGGGTCGGCGTCCATCTTGCCCCCAACGGCAACTTTAACGACATGGGATCGCCCGACTTTAGGGAGACCTTTCTCTATGTCGCCCAACAGTTGAACCGTTACAACCTGGCGTATCTCCATGTGGTGGACGGCCTTGAGTTCGGCTTTCACGACCTGGGACCAGCCATGACCCTGGCTGAATTCCGGGATGTGTTTGACGGCCCGCTGATGGGAAACTGCGGTTATACCAAGGAAAAAGCGGAGGCGGAGATTGAAAGCGGCCACGCGGATTTGATTTCTTTTGGCCGGCCTTTTATCAGCAATCCGGACCTCGTGGAACGGTTCGCCAATGACTGGCCCTTGAATCCGCCCGCGAAACTGGAGGTCCTGTACTCTTTTGACGAGACCGGGTACATTGATTTTCCCAGATATGGCGAAGGCGCGTGAGCGGCCCGCGGATCACCCCAGATCCCGCCATATCCTCAGTATGTTTTCCTCCTCGGTCGCTTTGCGGAACGGCCCTTTCTTGCCGAACAGAGCGAAGACCGGTTCGTTGTCGACCATCACATAGGCGATAGCGGTTTTGAAGCCCTGACGCTTGGCGTAGTCTTCCAACCGGTCCTGCAAGGTCGAACCTATGCCCTGGTTCTGATAGCTTTCTCCGATGGTGTAGGCCACCTCAACAGTGATTTCGTCCTCGGCGCCATACCGCCCCACGCCGATAATGCGTTCCAACCCTATGGCGCCGACCGTCACCACAAAAGCCATATGCTCCTTGTAGTTCACATTTACCAGTTGCTGGGCCCTGCTGTGCGGCATGGCTTTCAACGCGTGAAAGTAGCGGCGGTAAATTGTTTCGTCGGTGTGTGAATAAAAAAACTCCTGCAGCAACGGTTCGTCGGTCGGCTTTATGGGCCGTATGGTGGCTCGGGAACCGTCCTTGAGCGTGTATTCGCTTTCCTCTTCCATCGGATAGGAATGATACTGGTCGCTCAAAAGGATTTGATCGGGATACACATAGGCTTTTTGCTTCGCCTCACGTAAAAGCTCCTGACGAAAGGCGGGATGGGCGATATTGATCAGCGCCATGGCCCGTTCGCGTACTGATTTGCCCTGCAGGTAGGCGATACCGTATTCGGTTACCACGTACTGCACGTCGCCGCGCGTGGCCACCACTCCGGCGCCTTCGGCCGGATGAGGAACAATGCGGGAAACCTTGCCGTCCGTGGTCGTCGAGGGCAACGTGATGATGGATTTTCCCCCCTCGGACATGGCGGCCCCGCGTATGAAATCCAGTCTTCCTCCGATTCCGCTGTGGAAATGGCGGCCTTTTGACTCCGAACACACCTGTCCGCTCAAGTCCACTTCCAGAGCGCTGGTTACGGTCACCATGTTCTTGTTCTGGGCGATGGTCAGCGGATTGTACACGTAATCGGCCGGGTAAAACGAGAAAAGCGGATTGTCGGCCACATAGTCGTAAATACGACGCGAACCGATGCAAAAACAGCACACCACCTTGCCCGGATGCAGGCTCTTTTTTTCGTTGTTTATGACCCCGCTTTCTATCAGGTCTATCACCGTGTCCGACACAACCTCAGTGTGCAGCCCCAGATCGCGCTTTCCGTCAAGCATGGAAAGAACCGAGTAGGGAATATGCCCAAACCCCACATGGAGGGTATCGCCATCGTTGATTAGCTTGACGGCGTTCCTGGCTATGGCCTTCCCCACCTCGTTCGGTTGCGGATAGAGGAACTCCAGCAGAGGCGCGTCGCGTTTCACAAACCAGTTTATCTTATCCACATGGATGAACGTGTCCCCCAAGGTGCGGGGCATATTGGCGTTTATCTGCGCAATCACCACTCCCGCCGTCTCGATGGCCGCCTTGATCACGTCCACCGAAATTCCCAGGCTGACGAAACCATGCTCGTCAGGCGGCGTGGTTTGAACCAGCGCCACGTCGATGGGCACGATGCGCTTCCTGAACAGGTCCGGAACGCGGGAGAAGGCGACCGGCGTATAATCGGCCCTGGCCTGATTTATGGCGTCACGCGTGCTCGGTCCCACAAAAAACACATTGTGCCGGAACCGGCTGTCGAACCGCTGGTCCGTGTAGGGCGCGTCTCCCACCACAATAAAGTGCAGAATCTGAACATCGCTCAACGTCCCCGCCCGGTCCATGAGCCCCTGGACGAGATACTGCGGCTCGGCGCACGCCGAACCCACAAATACGGTGTCGCCGCGCTTCACGGAGTCAAGCGCCTGACTGATATCAACCGATCTCTCGGCGTAGGTTTTGCTCCAATTCCTCAACATGCGTTATCCTGTATAAAACTCCGCTCTCGTTATCGTCGAACAATCATCGGGCCGGTTCTCTTCTCGGTCTCTGGAGAAAGTATACTCCGACCATCACTCCCAGTCCCAAAAAATACATGACATGATGATTGAAATCCCGCCCCACCAGCAAACGCGCGGGCAGGTCAGGACGCATCATGATAAACGTCGTCAACAGCAACAGAAGCGCTTCATACCAGCGGTTACGCGCGACAAACCACCCCTGTGTCGCCGAAGCGAACGCGCACGCGCCTATGGCGGTCATGGCGAATATCATAAACCCTAGCGGCCAGCTGTCTATATCATGCAAAATAATGTCGGTGTTGAATACGAACATAAACGGTATGACCGCGGTGCGCAAATCATACGCGAACCCCTGAAGCCCGGTGGGTATGGGCGCAGATCTGGCGATGGCTGAAGCGGCGTAGGCCGCCAGCCCCACGGGTGGCGTGTCGTCGGCCAGAATGCCGAAATAAAAACAAAACAGATGAGCGGCCATAAGCGGCACAAAAAAGCCGTTCAGTTCGGCTACGTTGACCAGCGCTCTGGCGGTGAGCGAAGCCATGACAATGTACGTGGCGGTGGTGGGAAGTCCCATACCCAGCAGAAGGCTGGCTATGGCTGTGATAAAAAGCATCAGAAATATGTTGCCGCCGGACAGATAGTCGATGACCTCGGTCACCAGCCCGCCGAGTCCCATGGAGACCACTCCCACAATAATACCGGCCGCCGCGGTAGCCAGCGCCACCGCCACCATATTTTTTGCTCCGTTGGCCAGCGCCTCGAAGAGCTGCCCAAAGCCCTCCCGGAATGCCGGTCCCATTGTTTCACCCGCTCTCCACGACTTTATCAGTGGCTGGAGAATCATGATGACCGCCATGACACATATGGCGTAAAACGCCGAGAATTCGGGGGAGCGCCTGAGTACGATGAGGAGATAGAGCAGCAGGGCCAGAGGAATCAGAAAATGGGCTCCCTGTTTCAGGGTGGGCCAGAAGTCAGGCAGATCTTGTTTCTCCATCCCCTTGAGGCCGATTTTACAGGCTTCGAGATGGGTTATGTAAAAGAGCGCGCAGTATGAGGCGAACGCCGGGATGGCCGCCGCTTTCACCACCTCAATATAAGGGACGTTGACGTATTCGGCTATTATAAAGGCCGCGGCCCCCATGATGGGGGGCATGAGCTGTCCGTCGGTGGACGCCGCCACCTCGATGGCCGCGGCTTTTTTGGCGGGATACCCCACCCGTTTCATTAAAGGAATGGTAAAGGTTCCGGTTGTCACAATATTGGCGATACTGGAGCCGGAAAACAAACCGGTGAGGGCGCTTCCCAGAATCGCGGCCTTTGCGGGCCCTCCCCGAAATCGTCCCAGCAGACTGATGGCGAGTTTGATAAAGAACTGCCCCGCCCCCGCCCGTTCCAGCATGGCGCCGAACAGAACAAAGAGGAAGACCACACTGGCCGACACATGCAGGGGTATGCCGTATATCCCTTCGGTGGACATGGTCATCTGCCCGATGAACCTGTTGAGCGAGACCCCTTTCGAGGCGATGAAATCAGGCATATAGGGGCCGAGAAAACTATACAGGCAGAAACAAGAAGCGATGACCGGCAAGGCGGGGCCGATTGCGCGTCTGGTGGCTTCCAGCAGCAAAACGATCAGGGTCAATCCAATGATTACGTCGCGCGCGATGGGCGACCCCTGTCTGCCGGCGATACCCATATAATCGATGGTAATGTACGAAGCCGCGGCGGCGGCGCTTAGTCCGAGCAGCCAGTCCAGGGAGGTAATACGGTCGGTTCTGGACAAGAACCGCCACACTCCCGGTCGGCTTTTTCGGAACGCGGGATAGGTGAGAAAGACGATCAGCAAAGCAAAGGCCAGATGGACGCTTCGCACGGTCACTGTGTCCAGGATCCACCAACTTGCGACGGAAAGCTGAAACAGCGACCAAGCCACACCTATGACGGGAACGGCGTATTTACCGAAGCCTTCCGGGCGCTTTACGGGAGTGTATTCGTCCTTGGGAATGGTCCTGTCGGACTTTCGGCCGGTATATTTATCCGGTCTCATCAGATCCATTCCTCGCCCAGTACGTCCGGAAGGCTTCCATGGTGGAGGTATAACGCCGCATGCCGGAAAGAAAATTCAAAACGAAATGGATAATTCACCCGTTCATCGAGAAAAAAGCGAAGGGCGTTTATTTGACAAGTCCGGCCTCCTTGTAATATTTGAGCGCTCCGGGATGGATTGGAGCCGACAAGCCTTCGAGCATGGATTCCTTGGTCAGCCTTTTATAAGCCGGGTGCAAAGAACGGAACTCATCGAAATTTTCAAAAACTTCCTTGGTAATGGCGTAGACCACCTCATCAGGCGTATTGGCCGAAGTTATCAAGGTCGCTTTCACGCCAAAGGTGGGTGTATCTTCCTTATTTTCGGCCCCCGGATAATCTTCCACAGGAATGAGAGAACGGGCGTAATAGGGGTATTTCTCCAAAAGCGAGTTTATTTTTGTGATGGGCACAAAGAGAACTTTCCGCCGTCCGGCGGTCGCTTCCTTTATATTACCGTTGGGATGCCCCACGGTATAAAAAAAAGCGTCAATTCGACCGTCTTGCAACAAGGATGGCGCCGCGTCGGCTTTCACGCCTTCCGCATGAATATCCTTTTCCCAATCCAGACCGTACGCGGTGAGCGCGTCGATGGAATTTTGACGCTGTCCCGAGCCCGGATTTCCCATATTGACCCGTTTGTCCTTAAGATCCCCCACTTCCTTGATGCCCGCGTCCGCGGCGGCGATCAAGGTCACCGATTCCGCGTGAATGCTGAAAACCGATCGCAGTTTTTCCTGGGGACCGGCCTCCTTCCATTCCGCCAGTCCGTTGACCGCCTGATACTGCCGATCCGATTGAGCGATACCGAAATCAAGATCGCCCGATAAAACCGCGTTGATGTTGAACACCGATCCACCGGTCGACTCCACGGTGCACCGTATCTGATACTCCGATCGCTTCTTGTTCACTATCTTGCAGATCGCTCCGCCCGTGGGATAGTAAACACCGGTTACCCCACCCGTTCCTATGGTGATGAATGTGGTTTTGGACTCGGCAAGTTCGGGCATGGCGCTCATGCCCAGGGAAAAAAGCAACGTAATCCCGATGATCAGACAAGCAATCCTCTTCATGCCCTTCCTCCTTCAAACGCCGGCGATTTGCGTTGAAATCATCATACGGCGCCACTACCGTAAAGAAATGGCGCATCCATTCGCGCTTTCACCGTGCACTATAAAAAAATGGGACTCCGCGGTCAAGGAAGACGGGAAAAGCCAGGACCTTCGGGGGAATACAACCGCTGACCGGCCTTGCGAGGCGCGACCGGATCGATATTATGTCCTTCGCAGAAACTGAGGCGAACCCCGCCAGCTCCTATCCAGGCAATCGAGAGCGTCCGTGATGGCCGCCGTCATCTCGTCTCCTGACTGATACCGTTGTTCGGGGTCTTTTGCCAGGGCTCGACTGAAGAGATTCTGAACAGTGGACGTGAGTTTGTCATCCGGATGGTGAAACGATTCGGGTTCGGAAAAACAAATATTGTGTATGACGGAAGACGGCGAGTTTGCGGAGAAAGGGTGTTTCCTGACCAGCAACTCATAGAGAATGGAGCCGAGTGAAAAAACATCGGAAGCCGGCGTGATCGACTTGTTGGAGAAATGCTCCGGGGACAAATAAGGGTTCATGGCAAAAGAACCTTCACCTTCTCCGGTCATGAGAATATTCTCAAATTCATACTGCAAAAAGCCGCTGACTCTTATCATCTTGTCTTCGGTGATAATAACATCGGAAGGCCTGAGCGATTGATGCGTGATGAACTTTTTGTGCATATAGCCAAGCGCTTCGGATACGCCCAAGGCGATCTCGAGCGCCATACGCGGCGCTATCAGCTTCGTCTTGGCCATCAGGTCGTGAACGTACTGTCCCTCCAGCCATTCCTGAATCAGGCAGTACACGGCGCCGTCCTGCGCCACGTCGTAAAGCAATCGCACATTTGGATGATTGAGCGTAGCCAGCTTTTTAATTTTCTTCCACGCCGCCTGGGCTTTTTTCTGGTCGATCAGGTGAGCCGATTCTTCCGGGATGGAATAGAGCAGAATGCGGACATCCCGCCCGGTGTCCCTGTCGACCGCCTGCATAATCGCGCAGACACCCTGCTTTGACTCCGATTTGGCGACATAACGCCCTTCCAGAATCGTTTCTACGGCGTTCTTCCCGCTTTTTCCGCCGGACTCGATGTGCCGCATAAAGCGCAGGGCGTCATCGAAGTGAGGCGCCAGTTCCAACGCCTTTTGCAGCAGACTGATAGCCTTTTCCCGCTGCAGTGTTTCCATGAAAACGTGAGCCAGGTTGTAATATATTTTCTCATCGACCGGATTGAGTTTGAGCGCCATCTCATAGTACTTGATGGCCCGCGGGAAATCTCCCGCCTTGCGGTACAGAATCCCCATGGTATTATAGGGGTTTACGCTATCCGGGTTTACCTTGAGCGCGGACAATATGGCCTCGCGCGCCTCGTCGAATTGGGATTTCTGGATAAAGAGCTGGCCCGCCTGAACCAGGTATCTCTCCGCCTCTTCCAGATTGCCCAACTTCATGTACGCTTCGCCAAGCCCCCGGTAAGCCTCGGCGTAGAGGTGATTTATCTCTATGGCCTGACGAAAGGCCGCTATCGCGTTATCATAACGCCCTTCCGACATGTGCTGGTAGCCTTCGGAGTAGAGACCTTCGGCGTTCGGCTCTTCCTCAATCAACCGTTCAAAGGTCTCTATGGCTTCGCCGTATTCGCCTTTTTCCAGAAGTTGCCTGCCGAGCTCGATCTTGTTCATCTGGCTGTTAAAGGCGCCTCTGGTGATCAAAATACTCTGAATCTTATTTTCTATGATTTTAAGTGTATAGGGACGAAGAATGTACCCGCCTACCCCGGCGTAAACGGCCTCTATTATCTTGTCGCGTCGATTTTCCGAAGTGACCATGATAATCGGCGTTATGAAAAGAACCTTGTCGCCGTTGACCCGGCGGACCAGGTTCATACCGGTCACCTTGCCGGGAAGGTCGCGATCCGTAATGATCAGATCGTATTTCTCGTTCGCTAATAAAAGCCAGGCGCCCTCTCCGCTCCCGCTCATATCGACCTGACGGAAACCGAGTTGGAGCAGCAGGGATTTGAGAGCCAGGCATTCTGACCGCTTGGGGAAAACCAGCAACGCTTTTAGTTCGGACATGGTGGCTTTATTTACGCATTATTTTCTAGAGACAGATACGGTTCACGCTCGCCGACGCGGAAAAGGCAAGCGCTGTGAAAACCTGTGGTTTCTTTACACAACGCCCGAGAAACCCAAACCTAAGGAAATCCACCGTGACGCATCTTTCCCCTCCATAAAAAGCTTTGGATTCATTATCGGAAAAGACGCCTCACCTTTCATAACCATCTGTTCCACTCTGTGCGCGGAGAGCCGCGATTGAGCTCTTTGCATTATTATGCGGCCTCGCACGGAGTGACCTTTACCGTAAATAGCGTGATTTGTATGCAAACATCAATCCTAAATTATCTTATAACGGTCTGATGCAAGAAAATTTTAAATACGGAATCGATAAACCCCCGGATTGGGGAAAAGCAGGCTTTCCGGGGTGGATTTAAAAATTTATGCTTTGCCATGCGCAAGCCCCCCCATGGGAGTGACGGCGCCCGCCGCTCCTTCAGCCAGCCAAAGACTCTGCTTCCTCTAAAGACTCCTCAAGAATAGCCAGACCGCCCTTCCAGAATCCAGGGTCCTCGAGATCGACTTGAAGCGGCTCAAGCAGCGTTTGCGGCGCGTCCTTCCCTCCTGCCTCCAGCAGTTCCAGGTATTGCGGGATGAAGTCATCGCCCCGTTCCCTGTACTTCCGATAGAGCGCCAGCGCCAGCAATTTTCCAAACGCGTAAGCGTAGACATAGCCGGGCGTATGGATGAAATGAGGGATGTAGGACCACCATATCCCATAATGATCCAACAATGTTACCGAGCCCTCGAACATCTCGCCCTGTGTTTTCATCCACAGTTCGGATATGCGGTCCGGGGACAGTTCGCCTTTTTCCCGCCGCTCCTTGTGAACCGAATCCTCGAATCGATGCATGGCTATTTGCCTGAAAACCGTGGCGAAACTATCCTCCAGGTTCGAACAGAGCAACGCCAAACGCTCTCCGCGGTCGGTGGTCCGGTTCAGAAGACCTTGAAACACCACGGTTTCGCCAAAGACTGAAGCTGTTTCCGCCATGGTCAGCGGGGCTCCGCAGTTGAACAATCCCTGTTTCCTTGCCAGGAATTGATGAACTCCATGCCCCAGTTCGTGCGCCAAAGTCATGACGTCCCGATGAGATCCGGTAAAATTGAGCATTACATAGGGATGGCAGCCGGGGACCGTGGGATGCGCAAAGGCCCCGCCCCGTTTTCCCGGAATTGCGGGCGCGTGAATCCATGAATCGATAAAGAACTTCTCCGCAATCCCGGCCATGTCCGGCGAAAAACCGGCAAACGCTGACAGGACAATTTCCCGGGCGCGATCCCAACCGAACGCGGGGCCCGCTTCCTCGAAAAGCGGCGCGTAACGGTCGTAGTCGAACAGCTCGCGGTAACCGAGGAGTTTCTTCTTCAATTCATAATAGCGCTTAACCATATCGTAGCGATCAGCCACAGCCTCGACGAGCGATTGCACGATCCGGTCATCGGCTTCATTCCCAAGATTTCGGGCGGCCAGCCAATGCGGATAAGCCCGAAGACGGTCATGGATAGCCCTGTCCAGCAGCGTCGTATTGAAAATGTGCGTCACCACGGGAAGAACCGTCTGCAGACCGTTTGTCAATTCGGCCGCCGCCCGCTCTCTGACGGCGCGGTCGACGTCGTAAAGGTCGCGCAAGACGTCGGATTGTGTCCGGCCAGCCTCTCCGTAGCGGGTATTGCTGACCACTTTGTCGAATAAAGAGACCCAGGAAGACTTTCCCACGGGAGAGAGTTCTGTCATGACCCTCTCCTCCGGGTCGCTGAGAGTATGCGGAACATATTTACGCAGTTGTTCGAGATAATGGCGGTATTCCCTCAACTCCGCTGCGTCCGTGATTCCGCGCGCTTCCGGTTCATCGAGCGCTTTCAACTCCAATTCGAAGAACTGGGTGTCACGGGAGAGTTCGCTGCTCATTTCCACAGCCCCCTGCCACAGCGCGCCCGTTTGCGGGGAGTTTGTGTTCACCGCGAAATTGAGTCCCGCATAGGAGATTATTTTCTGGATTCGCTCCAGGAATCGTTCGTAGCGGCGTAACGCCGTCTTTAGCTCGTCCGGTTTCAACTCGGCGATTCGGCCTTTGTAGTCATTTTGCAGCCGCCGGGCTTCCTTCTTCAGCCATTCCCGATCATCAATCAGGCCCTGATCCTCAGGTCCGGTGTAAAGATCCGACAAGTTCCACAAGATGTTTTCCGCGAGCATGGTCCGCATGGGCTTCCTCGACGTTACCTACTGTTGAGTTAAGATTTCACTCATTGCTTCTTCGCCACAAACAGGCTGGAAGAGGTCCTCGGCGCTTGCCGAGTGTCTTACAGGATATAGAGCTTATCAACGTAAGGAAAGAGAAAATGTCCCCTCCGCGAAATTTATCCCTCTGTGAGCCCGCCAAGCCGTTAATCAGGGAACCGGTCTCCCTTTTGCGGCGCCGCGCCGGGCCGAGTTGCGCTTGACAGGTCTCATAAAATCTCACGCCTGACTAATTTTTGTTAATTTTTTTTTGTTTTCAACCGATATGAATACCTACAGTTGGCAAATCTCATGCAAGATGTTCAATCGTTCTGCGAGACCGGGACGGGGACATCGAAATGAAGCAACGGCGCGCGTAGGCAAGGTTTTGGCGGCGATTATTCCTCCACGCCACGTGTGTTCGAAAAAACGACGACTAAAGGCTCATCCCGGTGGGCTCAATATTTTTCCCTAAAGATCATAGAAAGGAGACTGTAGCATGTCTGCAACTACGAAAACGATGAATCAATCGGTGAAGGCAATTGTCGACAAAGAAGGCAAGTATCTGACGTTCACGCTTGCCGAAGAAGAATATGGCATAGGCATTTTAAAAATCAAGGAAATCATCGGAATGATGTCGGTCACGTCAGTGCCCCAGACACCTGCGTTTGTCAAAGGGGTTATAAACCTGCGAGGACAGGTGATCCCGGTGATTGACCTCCGTCTTCGATTCGGCATGGAGTCCATCGACTATACCGAGCGCACCTGCATCATCGTTGTGGAAATAGCCAGCAAGGCCGGCACGGTGATGATGGGCATCGTCGTCGACTCGGTTTCAGAAGTGCTGAACATCAAGTCCGAGGAAATCGAAGAGGCGCCGACCTTCGGTTCCAAGGTGGAAACGGATTTTATTCTTGGGATGGCCAAGATGGGCGGCGGCGTCAAAATTTTGTTGGACATCGACCGCGTACTCAGCGGCGATGAAGTGTCGATGCTGCAAAAGGTAGCCTAAAAGAAGCTGCCTGGAAAACATCAGTATCGGTCAGCGGTAATGGGAGTCTTTGAAGGCCAGGCTTAGATCCTCCCGGGCTTTCCGGATTTCCGCGCCGGATACCGCTGCGAGAACCATGTTTTCATGCGTCAATGAGCGTTGAGGCGGTCATCTCTGACGAGCGCCTTTATGGGCTCCGAGTAGGAAGGTATCTAGCTAAGCAAAGATATTAAAATAAATAATATTAAGGAGAGGATCAATGCTTAAGAGAGTAGGATTGGGAGTAAAAATAGCCTTGAGCATGGGCATAGTGCTCGTACTGCTTGCGGCTGTTTCTTTCATGGCTTGGGATACCATAAGGGGCTCATCAAAAGGTTTTACCGCCTACCGTGGGTTGGCAAAAAAAACCACCCTGTCCAGTCAGATCCAGACGGAGATGCTGAAGACCGGGACACAGGTGAATGAATTCATCATAACCGGCAGCAATAAAAACCTGGAGAAATACGAACAGGAACTGGCCCAAATAAAAAGCTATCTGAATGAAGCCCTGGGGCTGTTCACAGACCAGGAAAGACTCGCAAAGTCGCAGGAGATTCAATCGCAAATTGCGGCCTATGACGCCGGATTTAAAAAAATAGTGGCCTATAAGGCCCAGCGGGATCAGAAAGTAAATGACGTCCTGGTTGTCCAGGGAGCGCTCATGGAAAAAACTCTGACCGAGTTGTCCCAGAGCGCTGAAAAAGTCTACGACATGCAAGCCGCCTATACCACCATGCGCGCCATGCGAAATCTGATGCTTGCCCGCATGTATATGGCCAACTTCCTTAATTCGAACGCCCAAGAGGATGTAGACCTCTTTACCGCGGAGATCACCGAATATCAAAAAATGCTCGATGAACTCAACACGCAGATCGGTAACCCTGAGCGAAAAAAAATGGTGCAAACCGCCATTGACGCCAACAAGATTTATTCCCAAACCTTCGCCGAAGTGGCGCAGATCATAGCCGAACGAAACAAGACGGTTGAGGAAACTCTGGCTCAGGTGGGTCCCAAAATCGCGCAAGCCGCGCAGAACCTCAATGACTCGCTAAACGTGGAGCAGGATTCCCTCGGTCCTCAACTGCAGGCGGAAAACCAGCACGCTCTTAAGATAATCCTCATTGTTTCAGCGATCGCCTTGCTTTTCGGCGTGCTTATATCGCTCCTCTTGACCCGCGCCATCACCGGTCCGTTGAAAAGCATGTTCCAGGGCCTAAAAACCCTGAGCGCCGGGGAATTGGCGGAGGTACGTGAGAAATTTGCAGAAATCATCGCCGGCTTGCGGGCCGGTTCGGACCAGGTGGCGAGCGCCAGCCTGAATATTGCGGAAGGCGCGAATGAGCAGGCGTCGAGTATCGAAGAAACAACGGCCTCTCTTGAGGAAATCGCTTCCATGACCCGGCAAAACGCAGATCACTCCAACGAAGCCAATTCCAATATGATAGAGGCGAACAAGATTGTTTCGGAAGCCAGCAACTCCATGAACCATTTGACCCTCTCCATGGAGGAGATCTCGAAGGCCAGCAACGAAACATCAAAAATCATAAAGACCATTGATGAGATCGCGTTTCAGACAAACCTGCTCGCCCTAAACGCCGCTGTTGAAGCCGCCAGAGCCGGAGAAGCGGGCGCCGGATTCGCGGTCGTGGCCGATGAAGTGCGCAATCTGGCCATGCGGGCGGCTGAAGCGGCCAAGAATACGTCTCACCTCATCGAGGACACCACCAAAAAAGTAAAGGACGGCATGGAGTTAGTAACCAAAACCAGCGAGGCTTTTAGCGGAGTGGCGTCAAGCTCCGGCAAAGTCGGTGACCTGGTGTCAGAAATCGCCGCCGCTTCCAATGAACAGGCTCAAGGCATTGAACAGATAAGCCAGGGCGTCAACCAAATGGATAAGGTAGTGCAGTCCAATGTGGCGGGCACCGAACAACTGTCCGCGCAGGCCCAGGAACTGAGCGAATATGTCGGCATGCTTCTGAGTATTGTCGAGGGCGATAAGAACGGACAGAACGCGCTTCAGGGCGCTGACCAACATCCGTCGGCCATTGAACATCAGAGCAAAAGCCCGGTAAAAGCCCTCCCCGGCCACGCGCCCAAAGGCGCCGCCAAATCGGGAAACGGTAAAAGTCGCGGCGGCAAGGAAGTTTCACCTGAACAGGTCATTCCGCTGCAGGACGATTTCCAGGATTTCTAAGAATATCCGAACGATGGAGGGAAGCGGGCCTCTCGTCCCTTCCCTCTTCTTTTTCACCCCTCTATTCAGTCATATCCTAATCGTACGCTGCCACGCATTGAATCGCTCAACCCTTGAAAGTTCTTCCCCCCTACGGAACGACGGTTCATGATGAAAGCTACAAACCGTTCCGAAAGCCTCTGATTCAGACAAGGTTGCGCACGGACGAGGCGCTCCCGTTTATTTTTCATCTATTTTCAAAAAATAAATCATCCCGTTACAGTAACACATGATATACGATACAGTTTTCCAACTCGGGATGAGTCGTGAGTGAAGCTCCTACAAATGATCGCCGACTCAAACGGGAGATCGGTTTCCTCCCCGCCGTCTTCCTTATCGTCGCCAACATGGTTGGTACCGGTATTTTCACTACCAGCGGGTTCATTATGGAGGAGTTGGGTGATCCGATTCTCTTGCTTGGATGCTGGTTGGCGGGTGGATTGTTTGCCCTTGCCGGAGCGTTGTCGTATGGGCGGCTCGGCGTCCTTTTTCCGCGGGCCGGAGGTGAATACGTATACCTTCGCGAGTCTTTCGGTCCATTGCCGGCGTTTTTGTCGGGCTGGATTTCCCTCATCGTCGGTTTTTCGGCCCCCATCGCGGCCTCGGCCGTCGCGTTTTCAAAATACTTCATGCAGTTCGCGCCACTGAATCCGGGAGAAGGATTCGCGCTGTCGCTTGGCGGTATGCGCCTGATTTCCCTTGCGCCCTCGCATGTTCTCGCTGTCGGGGCCATTGCCGTCTTATCCCTGGCGCACTGTTACAGCCTGCGATTTGGCGTTGGCGTCCAGAACAGCCTCACCATATTCAAGGTTATTCTGCTTATGGCTTTTGTCGCTTCGGGACTTTGGATTTCCGCCGGAGCGCCGACATCCTTTCTCCGGGCGGCGCCGGACGCGCCCGGTTGGTTTTCAAGCAAGTTCGCGGCTTCAATGGTCTTTGTCTCTTTTTCCTATAGCGGTTGGAACGCCGCCGCCTACGTGGGCGCGGAGATCATAAATCCGCGGAAGAATCTTCCCTTGTCCCTGATGGCCGGGGCTTTGCTGGTTATGGTTATGTACGTCCTGCTTAATACCGTCTATCTTTTGACCCTGGGCGTGGAAGACATGCGCGGCGTGGTGGAAGTCGGGGCCAAAAGCGCCGAAGCTCTTTTCGGCGGCCGCGTCGGCGGCGCGTTCAGCCTGGCCGTATCGATATGCCTCCTCTCCAATACAGGCGCGATGATCCTGACCGGCCCCCGCGTCTACTACGCCATGGCGCAGGACGGCTTATTTTTCAACCTGTTCGCCCGAGTGAGCGCGCGAAACATTCCCGTGTACGCCGTTACTCTGCAAGCTTTGATCGCGATCGTCATGGTCATAACGGTTTCGTTTGAAAATCTCCTTTTTTACATAGGCTATACCCTTTCGTTGTTCTCCTGTTTAACGGTGGTGGGGTTGTTTGTTCTCAGAATCAGACAACCGGGCCGCTTTAGAGGCGCGCGTTTTTTCGGCTATCCTTTTACACCTCTTTTCTTTATCATCGGATCGCTCTGGGTCATGATTTACTCTTTGCCGAACAAGCCCGCCGCTATTATTCTCTCGCTATGCACCATAGCGGGAGGCTTGCTCGTTTACTGGTATTTCGGCGGGTCACGGCGCGAATCGAAGGATAAGCGGACAACCCGTTCCTGAGGCGCCATTTTTTAAAAAGCGCGGCGGCCGTTGCGCAGAAAGCGTCCGCTCAGAGCAACATCATTTGCTTATCGCGCCCCATGCGAGTAAGAGGATATTTCCAGAAGGGACTCCAAACGTATGGCCGACTACATTCTTGCGCTCACCAATGCGCGTCTGAACGTTCAAAAACACTTTTTTGCCCGAAAGGATGAAGCCTGCCGCGAGGCTCGCGCGGCCATTGAACGGGGTGACGCTATTGCGGCGACGGTATTTAGGGATTATGGTTTCTTAGGAGCGCAGCCCATTTATCGGATAACCAAGGGCAAAAAGCAGGGCCGCCAGCCAGAATAATCCCTAGTCCGCCGGTTCGGTTCCTCTGTGGCGCGAAAAGCGCCGGCGCTCCGTGCGATGGTTCGACCAACTTCTCAAAAGGAGACTGAACATGATCAGGGAGAAAGCTCAAGCGATGGTTCTCGCTTCGTTTATCGCGGACTCATTGGCGCTGGGCGCGCATTGGATCTACGATCCCGTGAAGATTAAGCAGGATATAGGACGGATGGAGTCATTCAAGAAGCCGCTGCCCGGTTCCTACCATAGTACCAAAGACAAGGGGGCTTTCACGCACTATGGAGACCAAATGATGGTGTTGTTGGAATCAATCGCCTCCCAGGGAACGTTCGATCCGAAGGATTTCTCCAGCCGGTGGCAAACGCTTTTCGCCGACTACCACGGGTACTATGACAAGGCCACCAAGGAAACACTGAATAACATAAAGAGTGGCAAACAGCCGGAGGAAGCAGGGTCCGCATCCGGCGATCTGGCCGGCGCCTCGCGTATTGCGCCTTTGGTTTATCGTTATCGCGACGACCTGGAAACCCTGGTTCAAGCCGCGACGCTGCAGACCAGTATGACGCATAACAATCCCCGGGTTGTAGCCTTGTCGGAATTCCTGGCGCGGACGCTGTGGCAAACGCTGCACGGGGCGGCCCCGACCGACGCGATGCGCGAAGTCGCCTCGCAACCTTTTGCGGAGGGTCCCATAGCCCAAGCTGTCGAACGGAGTCTGACGTCCATAAACGACGACACCGTTTCCGCCATAACCGTATTCGGCCAGTCCTGTGACGCTTCGGGCGCCTTTCCATCCGTGGTCCACCTCATCGCCCGGTACGAACACGATCTGAAAACGGCCCTGGTGGAAAACGTTATGGCCGGTGGCGATCAGGCCGGAAGAGGCATGGCGGTAGGGGCGGTTTTGGGCGCCTATCTGGGAATGGAAGCTATTCCCCAACAATGGCTTGACGAGCTGCTGGCCAAACCCGGAATCGAGGAGGCGCTTCGTAAGCTTCCCTGAAAACCGGGAGCGGCGACGTCCAGATCCGCCACAGCACAGTAGAAATTTTCGACCGTCTCGTTTGAAATCAGGCGCGAGGCGGTCGACGGACGAAGCCAAAGGATCGGGCGCCCAGTTATAAAATTATTTAAAGTTATTTCTAAAGATTTTACCTTTACGCGTTTCCTCATAACAGCTTAAGACTTCATGTTACCGACATGGAACCCTCATTATCCGGAATAAAAATCCTAACCCTGAACTCCGCGTCGGCGGCCTCGTCGCGCCGGCCGTTGTTGATTTATAATGAACGCGGCGCAAGAGATTGAAGCCGTCTTCCATTCAAATATGCTTGATATAAAATTATTGCTTTTATTATCAACAGATAACTGCCTATAACTAATCATTCCGCCCTATTCTTTATGGAAAACCTCCGAACAGGTTGCATGTCTGCCAATCTGAACTTATCATTGCTGTAATTGATGCACACTATCGGATAACACCGAGAAGAAGATATATGAAAATCGCGCTTGTTTTTCCTCCTTATTACCTGGAGCCCATGTACAATCTCCCGCCCCTCGGGCTCATAAATCTTGCGACTGTCCTTGCTAAGGAAGGACACGAAACGCGCATCCATGACTTCGTGTTGAATATACGCCTGGGAACCACGTCCATGGGGCCTTCGATTTATGATGACTGCGCGCGTGACATTGCAAGCTGGGCCCCCGACCTGGTCGCCTTCTCCACCCAATGCGCCACCTATCCGGCCGCCCTGCAAATTGCACGCGGGCTGAAAGAAAAGGCTCCCCATACTCCCATTGTCTTTGGCGGACACAACGCGTCGTTCGTGGACGAAACAACCTTGCGCCAATACCCGTGGGTGGACGCGGTGATCAGAGGTGAAGGCGAACGATCCTTTCCGGAACTGATCGACGCCTATCAGCATGGTCTGGCTCCTCGAAGTGTTGACGGCGTAACCTGGCGCGACGGCGACTATATCATACGGAATCAAGATCGCGACCTCATTGGGGATTTGAATGAGCTTCCCTTCCCCGATTACTCGCTTGCCCCCTCATTCAAAGAATACCGGGACGCCTGCGGCCTGCCCCGCAGTATCGCCATTTTGGAAGTCGGCAGAGGGTGCCCTCACCGCTGTATTTATTGCTCCGAATCAGTGATGTGGCGGCGGCGAACCCGGATATTCTCGGTAGATCGAATCGTGGAGGAAATGC
>Ga0068712_1001419_pt1 | contig 34088 bp, 34 predicted proteins | sample MTBAKSrepl1MetaG_FD_62987 | JGI IMG/M metagenome (GOLD analysis project Ga0068712, IMG submission 62987) | Enrichment culture microbial communities from Arthur Kill intertidal strait, New Jersey, USA, that are MTBE-degrading - MTBE-AKS1... | ecosystem: Environmental > Aquatic > Marine >... | reverse complement strand
CACCTGCGAGACGATCCGATGCACCAGCGGCAGGTGCTCCAGCACCAGGGCGTCCTGCCGGGCCTGCCGCACCTGCCGGCCATACGCCTCCACCGCCACCCGAACCTCCCCCGCGGCCGGCTCACCGTGGGCTGGTGGCGGCGTCTCGACGAGTGGCATGGAGGCGGGTCTGGTCATCGCCGGGGTCCTGCGTGATCCTGTATGATCCGGTCAACCTTTTGCTCGATCATCTCGTCCAGCACAATCTTCACGGCCAGTCGGCCGGCGATGGACAGCACAACGTAGGCGACCACGGCTCCGGTGACGGCCCGGTATGCGCAGGTGGCCGGCTCACAATCGCCCAGCCACGCGGCGATCGCCAACACAAAGAACAGGACCACTGCCAAGGACCCCGCGATACTCTTGATGAGTCTCTCCATAGCCGTATCTCAGGTCGTGGGTTACCGTGCTGTCGCGGAGTGCGGCGAACCCGACGGAAGCCCGGCCGTCTCGGACAGCCTGATCGTTTCGATGGGCTCGATCTTGGTCCGCGGCACGATCTCGTCGTAGGCCACCACGGGCAACCGTGGAATATTCCGTTCGATCATGTTGAACAGCGCCACGCGAATCCGCGAATCGCACAGCAGCACCACGGTTTCGTAGGCCTTGTTCATCGCCGTCTTCCAGGCCTCGGCGGTTTTCTTCGTCAGTTCCAGGGCCATGTCGGGGGGGATGCTCAGACTGACGTTCTCTCCCTGCTGGTTGACGCTTCCGATCAGATGATGCTCCAGTGTTGGCTCCAGCGTCAGGGCGATGATGGAGTCCGTGGGCGAGAGGTATTGCTCGGTGATCGCCCGTGCCAGGCGCTTGCGCGTCACCTCGGTCAGCAGGGTGGCGTTTTTGGTCCGCGAGGCATGCTCGCCCAGGGCCTCCAGGATCAGCGGCAGATCGCGCACCGGAATGCCCTCATGCAGAAGATTCTGCAGGACGCGCTGCAGCAGGCCGATGCTGACCAGCTCGCCGACGACGTCGCCAACCAGTGACGGTTGCGAGGCCCGCAGACGATCCACCAGTTGTTGCACGTCCTCGCGGGTGAGCAGCTCATCCGCATGCTGCGTCAGGGTTTCGGACAGATGCGTGATGAGGACGGATTCGGGATCGATGACCGTGTAGCCGTTCAACTCGGCGGCTTCCTTCTCCGCGGCGGTGATCCACAGGGCCGGCAGGCCGTAGACCGGCTCCTTGGTGGGGATGCCCGGCACGGTCTTGGTCACGGTGCCGGGATCCATGGCCAGGAACTTGTCCGGCTCGATGTGGCCCGAGGCGATAATATGATCGTACAGGCGGATTTCGTAGGCGTTCGGCTCGAGGTTGATGTTGTCCCGCAAGCGCACCAGCGGCACGATGATTCCCAGTTGCTGGGCGATCTTGCGTCGCAGGGCCCCGATGCGGTCGAACACGCTGCTCTTCTTGCGTGGATCGACCAGGCTGATCAGACGGACCCCCACCAGAATCGAGAGGATATCCACCTTGAGCAACTCTTCGACGGAGTCGGTTTCATCGGTCTTGGGCTGAGTCTTGGCACCTTCGGGTTTGCGCTCCCGGGCGACCCGATGGGCGTTGAAGGCAAACGCCGCACAGGCCCCGCCGATCACCAGGAACGGAATCTTGGGAAAGCCCGGCACCAGGGCGAAGGCCGCGATAACCGCGGCGGCGATGGCGATGGGTTGATGGTGGTGAAGCAACTGCCGCGTCATGTCGAAGCTGACGGTGTTGCGGCTGCGGATCTTGCTGACGAGAAAGCCCGAACTGACGGCGATGATAATCGAGGGGATCTGGCTGACCAGGCCGTCGCCGATGGACAGGATCGAGTAGCGGCGGGCCGCCTCGGCCAGCCCCATGCCCCGTGTGTAGCCCAGCAGAATACCGCCCACGAGGTTGACGGCGGTGATGATCAGGCCGGCCTTGGCGTCGCCGGCGATGAACTTGCTGGCCCCGTCCATGGCCCCGTAGAACTCGCTTTCCTTGACGATCTCCTGGCGGCGCTGGCGGGCCTCGGCGTCGGTGATGTTACCCGCGTTCAGGTCGGCGTCGATGGCCATCTGCTTGCCGGGCATGGCGTCGAGCACGAACCGGGCGGCGACCTCGCTGATACGGCCCGCGCCCTTGGTGATCACGATGAATTGAATGACCACCAGGATGAGGAACATGACCAGGCCCACGATCAGGCTGCCACCGGCCACGAAATTGCCGAACGTGTCGATGATCGTTCCCGCGTTACCGCGCAGCAGGATCAGCCGCGTCGAGGCCACATTCAGCGCCAGCCGGAACAAGGTGGTGATCAGCAGCAGCGAGGGGAACGTGGACAGGTCAATCGGCTGGTTCGTGCCCAGCACGATGATCAGGATCGCCAGCGCCAGCGAGATGCTGCACGACAGCCCCAGATCCAGCAGGAACGTGGGCAGGGGGATCAGCAGGGTGGCCAGAATCGCCACCAGGCCGGCCGCGAAGACGATATTGCTGTGGCTCGCGAGCCGATGCGTGACGCTGTCAACCAGGGGTGTGGTGTCGTTATCGGCCATGTCTCATCCGTGAGAACGGGGGCTCCAATCCTCAGCGTGTCCTCATCCCTGGGCTTCCTCGGCCTGGGCCTCGATCTCCTCGCGGCTGAGGATGTCCTTGATCCGCACCGCGTAGCAGCCATCCACCACGACGATGTCGCCGGTGGCGAAGCGAATGTCCTGCACGAAGATCTCGGCGGGCTGTCCGACTGCCTTGTCCAGTTGCAGCACCGACCCGGGACCCATCTGCAGAAGTTGTCGAAACGGGACCACGGTCCGTCCCATGTTCACCGTAATGGGCATGTGGATGTCGAGCAGGATGTCGAGGTTCTCCTCGGTGGCGGGCACCATGCCTTCGGTGACCTGCTCCAGCTCCACGTTCTGCACCTCGCCGGCGGGGGCATCCGGCGCCTGCTCTGCAACAGCCTGTTCCATATCAGCCATGATCGGTCATTCCTTTGCGTCTGGGAGTTCCATCCGTGGCTAGGCCTCCTCGGGCTCGGCGATCACCAGGGCCAATCGCGTCGCGGTGCGGGCGGGAAACGCCCGGAAGCACTTACGGCCGTTCAGCACCATGTCCAGGGGCTCCGTGATCTTCTTGTTCAGAACCAACACGTCGCCGGGGCGCAGGCTCATGGCGTCATGGAGGCTGATCGCCGCCTCGGCGAGTTGGGCCTCAATGCGAATCGGCGTGGCGTCCACGTTCTTCAGGACCCGCTGGCGCAGCTCCTCGGGCGGCACGGCCGCCTCGCGGGTTGACCGCACACCCAATGCCGGCTCGATCGCTTCACAGAGCATCGTGAAGGTGAGTTCCAAGGTGTCCGTCTCGGCGACGATCGTGACCTGGATGCTGAACAGGTCTTCCAGCCCGGTGACCGCCATGGGCCAGTCGCCCTGGACGAACCGCGAGGCCTTCTGTATCGTCGGACCGCCGCTCTCGTGCATCGCCCGGCCGACGGCGTCGGTCATGGCGGCCACGGCGTCCATGAGAATGGAATCCTCAAGGGTGGTCAGCTCCCGCGGCTCGCCGGCGGCGAATTCCGGGTCCCTCAGCATCAACCCGACCAGGGCGATGGCGGTGGACGGCGCCAGCGACACGAACCCGGTCCGCTCGGCCCGGTTAACGTCAAGCGGCAGGAAATAGTGATTCCGCTGTTCGGTCCGCACGCGTGCCGCCAGGCGGTCGGCATAGTGCTGATCACAGGTACCGGCCGAGATCTCATAGGAGGCCTGAAACAGGGATTCGCAGACCAGGGTCAGATGCCTTTCGATCCGCCGGGCCAGCAGGTCATAACGGGCCAGGTCCTCCGGCCGCAAGTGATGCGGCTTGAACCAGTCAAACGTCTCGGCCGCGGGGGGCTCCACGGGCTCACGGCGGTATTTGGCCGCCAGTGCCATCAGGCGCCGCAACCGGAGACGGCTCAACGTTTTTTCGTCCATGCTGCGGATCATTGCACGGCGAATTCCCGGAAATACACCTCTCGCACGTACGGCTTGCTCTCCGGAAAGAGCAGTTCATTAAACAGATTTTGCACCTGTCGCTTAATTCGTTCGACATTGCGACGGCCCCGCACGTCTTCCAGGCTGAGGTCCGCGAAATAGGCGTGCAGGCTGTCCCGCAAGAGCAGTTCCTTCTTCTCCAGGTAGGCCTGTCCCTTCTCCTGGTCGACCTCGGGACTCAACAGCAGGGTGATGCTCACCCGCAGGTAGCGCGTCACGCCCGGCTCGTCGAGGTTGGCGATGATGGCGTCCTTGATGTCAAAGGGCCAGGCCGCGGTGTCGGCCGGACTGGCGGCTAACAGGTCGTCGAAGCTCTTGGTCGGCACCGCCGGCGCGGGCTCGGCGCTCGGGGGCGGCGTCGGGTCACTGCCCGCCAACAACTGGGCCAAGGCGAACCCGCCGATTGATCCGGCGACGAGCATCGACCCCACGATCGCCCACACAAACATCCCGCCGGACAGGGGCCGGCGGTCCGTGGCCTGCTCCTTGCGACTCTCGCTTGCCTCCTTCGGCGCTTCGGGTGTCTCGTTCACCGCCATCGTTGTGCTCCATCGGTCAGGAATTCGCCGTGATACGGCCAGGTCGGGTGGTCTGCTGCCTGTAACGCTTGATTTTCTCTCTCAAGGTTCGCCCACTAATGCCCAGGACTTTAGCGGCTTGGCTCTGGTTTCCCTCGTGGGCGTCCAGCGTCGCCAGGATGGCCTCGCGCTCCAGCTCCCGCAGGGACACGCCCGCCAGGTCCGCCGCCGGCGGCGCATCGGTCTGGGGCTGCAATTCCTGCAGGAGCCAAGGGGCGTCCGTCAGCGACAAGACCTGCCCTGAGCCGAAGATCATCGCTGTCCATACCATGTTGCGTAACTGTCTGACGTTGCCGGGCCACGTGTAGCGGCGGAGGATCTCCAGCGAGTCGGCGTCCACGGCGGTTATCGGACGTCGGGTTTCCTTGGTGAACTCGTTGATAAAGTGCCAGATCAGCGTCGGTACGTCCTGCGGGCGCCGGCGCAACGGCGGCACCTCCAGTCGGATCGCCGCCAGTCGATAGTACAGGTCCGCCCGGAACCGCCCCTCCTGCACCTCACGCAAGATGTCCGTGTTGGTCGTGCTGACGATACGCACGTTCACGTCGATCTCTTCGGCGCCCCCGACGCGTTGGAAGTTCATCTCCTCCAGGACGCGCAGCAGTTTCGCCTGGAAGGATGGGGGTGTCTCGGTGATCTCATCGAGCAACAGCGTTCCCCCGTGGGCCTGCTCGAAGCGCCCGCGGAATTGGCGGCAGGCTCCCGTGAACGCGCCCTTTTCGTGGCCGAACAGCTCGCTTTCCAGCAGTGACTCGGTGAGGGCGGCGCAGTTGACCTTCACGAACGGCCCATCGGCCCGTCGGCTGCGGCAATGCACCAACCGCGCGATCAATTCCTTGCCCGTACCGCTTTCCCCGTGGATCAGGATCGGCGCCGACGTCGGCGCGACGACGGCCGCCCGTTGGACCGTTTCGAACAGCTCGCGACTCGATCCGATGATCTTTCGAACTTCGCCGCGGGCCGCCGGCAACGTCGCCAGCGTTTTGACCGTGTGGCAGGGCAATAACGCAGCGAGAATCTGCTCGACTGTCTCTGCGCTGAGCGGTTTGGCGTAAAACTCCGTGGCGCCGGCCCGGACCGTTTCGATGGCCCAATCGCCCCGATCCACGTCGCTGGTCACCAGGATCGGGGTCTCCGGCTGATCTGCGCGGATTCTGCGAATCAGTCGCAGGTCCGGCGAGCCGTTCGTCGAGGCCGTCTGAAGGTTCACGAACACGGCGTCGAAGCGGCGGGCATCGAGATAGTCCGTCGCCTTGGCCGCCTCGGCCGCGACGGTGCCGCGGATGCCGCGTCGGGCGAACGCCTCCAGCAGCACGCGGGTCGTCTGGGCGTCCCGTTCGACCACGAGCACCTCGTGAAAAACGGCATCAGAAGTCGTTGGGGTCATGACCGTATCTCTGCAGTATCGTCCACGGCTTCTCCTGCTGCGCCAGGGCCAGCACCTGCTGGTGAGCCCGGGCAATCTCCGTGAATGGATGGTCCGGGTATTCCGTGCGGAGTTGCTGGTACAGGGTCTGTGCCTTGTCCCCGTCGCGGCGACGTAGGCAATTGGCCATTTGCAAGAGGATCCAGGGGCGGTCCTTGTCGGCGGCATCGGCCTTGGTCCGACCCAGCGCCACCCGGTAGAACAACAGCGCCGCGTCCAGCCGCCCCGCCGAGAACAGGACGTCGGCGGCCTTGAGCGGATAGGCGACGCGTTCGGGGGCGTCTTGGGCCATCGTGACCAGCGGATCGACCGCCGGGGCATTGGGCTCCGCGGGCGGCGGGGCCGTTGATACCCTCGACTCGGGCGCGACGGGTGCCACAGACTTGGGCGTGGTCTTCGAAGCGGATCCGGCGGGCGCCTGTCTGGACGGTGGAAGAGCCAGGGCGTTGAGCCTTTCCAGCCATGCCGCCAGTTCTTCGGCACTCTTGGTGGCCGACTGGTTGGGGTCGACGGCCAACGCCGCCACCTGCTGGTGAAACACTTCCCGACGCAGCGATCCTGTCAACGGCGTGCTCAACGCCGACTGGTTCGGATCCACAACCGGCGCCGCGTCGGCGGTGATGGCCACGCCTGCCAAACACATCAACCAAGCCAACCGTGACGCGCGGACGTTCATGGCCGGGTCCCTCCGGACGTGTCCGCCAGGCCCGCATATGCCCGCGCTGCATCCTGCGGACGGGCCAGGCCCTCGTAAGCCTGTCCCAGCAACACCAGCGCCCGCTGCCGCTCGGCCGGGGCGCTCTCCGTTCGGCTCAACAATCCCCGGCAGATACGCTCGGTCTGCGCGTAGTCCTTTAATTTCAGGCAGATCTCGGCCAGCAGCAACTGCCCCTCATCGAACAGATCGCCCTCGCGGAGACGGCCAAGGACCTCCACCAACTCCTCACGCGCAATGCCCCAGTCGCCGCGGTCCACATAGCACCGCGCCAGCTCCAGGGTCATGCGGGCACGGGTCTCGGCATCGGCGAAGAACTCGATCTTCCGCCGCAGCAGCGTGATCGCCGTGTCCACCAGCCCGATCTCGCGCAGGAGCCGTGCCTTGGCCGCCAGCACGCGGCCGGCATAGTACTGGGACAATCGTTCCACGGGAACACGCTCGATCATCTCATAGGCGGTCACATAGTCCCCCCGCAGACACTCCACCTCGACCAGCTCCAGGGTCACCTCGGCGAAGTCCTCGGCACCCAAACTCAGCCCCATCGCCTGGTTGAACGCCGTCGCCGCCTGGTCATACTCCTTCAGTTGCATCAGCGCCTTGCCCAGCATCAGGTACGCCGGGCCCAGCCGCCGGTCGGTCGGGTCCTGGGTCAACTGAATCGCCTGGATCAGCCACGACCGGGCTGATTCGTAATCCCCCAGTTCAAAGGCGCAGTGCCCCGCGCCGTAGGCCGCCCGGCAGCGGGAATCCGGTCGCACGTTCAGGTTGTACACCCGGCGGAACATGCTGATGGCCTCGTCGTACAGCCCCGCCTTGAGCGTGGCCTCGGCCAGGAACAACGAGGCCTCGTCCACCACCTCGCAATCCGGATACTGCACCAGCAGCTCAGTCAGGTCCGATTGAGCGCCTCGGTAGTCCCGCAATTGCGCCTTGATCCGACTGGAATTGAGCAGCGCGTACGGGGCCAGGCTGCTGTGCGCGAATTGGCCGTGGACGAGCTTGTATTCCGCCAGGGCCGGGGCGTGCTGATCGATGCTCTCTTGCAGGAGGCCCATCGCGTAGTGCGCGTTGGGCGTGCGATGGTCTCCCCGATAACGCAGCAAGAACCGCCGCCAGGCCGAGATCGCCTCGCGGCTGAGACGCTTCTTGTGCTCGCCCAGGTCCTGGTACAGGTCCGGATTATGGATGAGGAGCCCATTTGTATCGAATTCGGCGATCAGGCCCGCGCTGCCGGCGGCCATTTCCGGCACGGTTTGTTGGGCCGCCGCCGGCAGATGCACCGTCACCGGGCGGGTTCTCATCTCCTTCAGGTCCGCCGACCAGGCCATATTCTGCTCGGCCTGGGTCGCCCAGCGTGCCAGGAACTCCTCCAACGGGGCGTCCAGGGCTACGGCCGACCACTGCGATCCGACGCTGACCGAAGGATTCCGCACGATCCGGGGTACCAGGGCCGCAGATGCCAGGGCCTCGGTATGCCGCCCTAGAAACGCTTGCAGCTCCTCTTGCGTCATAGCGGGCAACGATTCCGGGCGCAGGCTGTCGCTCCAGAGCCGCCCCGGCAGCGTCACCTCGTGGTTGCTCAACAGCAGCACCTGCTTGGTCAGGGCCTCGGCGACGATGAAATAGCAGTCGGCCTCCATGTTCGCACTGAAGGCCTCCTGGATCGTGGGCAGCAGCGCCAGCGCCTTATACGCCCGCACGCGGGCCTTGCCGAAGTGCCGCGCCCGCATCTCCATGAACATCCGCTCGTAATTGGCCATCGCGCGAACCGCCGGAGAGCGGCTCTGCAAAGCCTGGCTGAACAGCATGCCCGCCGGCCCCGGCTGCTCCATCTGTGAGAGGCATACCGCCATCTGCAGGGCCAGCAGGTCCTGGAGATACTCGTCGGCGCCCGCGGCGGCGGTCAGATTGCGATGGAGTTTCTCAAACACATAGTACGCCTTGGTTACATCGCCGCTTTGGAGGAACCGCTGGGCCACGTCCCACGAGATCGACTCATCCAGGACCGCGGCGGTGGTTCGACTCAGTTGTACCTGGGGCAGCCCCGTCGATCCGGTGTTCTGTTCCGGGCCGGCGGTGGGCCGTGCGCCCGCGCCGCGGAACCACAGCGTGGCCAGCACGACTCCGATGGCCACGATATTAATGAGGATGACCGCGTGCGCCGGCGTCCAGAAGCGCACCGCCGTCCCGGCCGCCCGCCCGGCCTGGCTCAAAAGCCCGGGTCCCCGGGTCCTTTCGATCCGCCGATGCAGCGTCTCGTCGCCGCCGAACACATCCGGGATCGAGACGTCCGAGGGCAACTCGCCTGCAAACACGTCCGATTCGCGCGGCGCGTGCGTGGCCTGCTCGAACAGATCCCTTGTTTCCGCATCCATACCCATCCAGCGGTCCAGAGTTCGACTCGGTTGCGTTCATCGGCGCGCCGGAAGACGGCGCCGGCGCACCAGGACACCCCCTCCTGTGTGCAACAACCGTGCCATGACGCCCGCAACGCGGTTTGCCGGCTGCCCGTGCATGTCCCTGCTTAGATTCCGGGCCGGTTGCGCCTGCTGGCCGTCCGTCCTGTTTGGTTTTGATACACCTCGACGCGATGCAGGCTGGGCGGCGGGTCGGGGCGGGGTCCGTTCGGCAGTCATGGACGGGCTTGGAGCACGAGGGTATGGCCGGACTCGGGGAACAGGGCATATATCGAGGCGTAACTGCTACGAAACGGCGGCCGGCTGCTTGTCCGGCTCGATGATTCCGTACTGCTTGACCTTGGCGTAAAGGGTTGCCCGGGTGATGCCCAACAGCGCCGCAGCGCGGGTCTTCTGCCAGCCGGCCTCCTGCAAGGCCCGCTTGACCAGCTCCTTTTCGGCCCGCTCCAGACTGAAATCCTTCAGGCCCATCGGCGCCGTCTCGCCGGACGCCTCCGCGTCGCGCTCGGGATGCAGGATCAGGCTGTCCGTGCCGATCTTCGAGCCCGACTCCATGAGGATGGCCCGCTCGATCACGTTCTTCAGCTCGCGGACGTTGCCGGGCCAGGAGTGCTCCAGCAGGCACTTCTGGGCCAGACTCGTGAGCCCTTCGATCCGCCCGGTCTTCTCGGGACAGATTGTCGAATGCCTCAGAAAGTACTCGGCCAAGAGCAGGATGTCGTCTCGTCGCTGCCGGCTGCGAAGCGGCGTCAGCACGATCGGGCAGATCGAAAGGCGGTAGTACAGATCCCGCCGGAAGCGTTTCTCGCGGACCGCCTCATCCAGGTTCTGATTACTGGAGGCGATGATCGTCGCGCGGCACTGCAGGTCCTCCGTGCCCCCCACCCGGCGGAACGTCTTTTCCTGCACCACGCGCAGCAGTTTGGCTTGAAGCTCGACGGGCATTTCACTGATCTCGTCGAGGAAAATGCTCCCCGACCCGGCCCGCTCCAACAGCCCCACCTTGTCGCGGTCCGCGCCGGTGAACGCCCCCTTGACGTGCCCGAAGAGCTCGCTTTCCAGCAGCGTGGCCGTCAAGGCCGCGCAGTTCAGCGCCACGAACGCGCTGTTGGATCCGTGACGCAGGATGTGGACCGCCTTGGCCGCCAGCTCCTTGCCCGTGCCCGTTTCACCCACGATCAGCACGGGGTTGCACGTGCTGCGGGCCACCATGCGGATCATCTTCAACGCCTTGTCGGTCGCCGGGCTGCGGCCGACGATGGACACCGACGACGGACACTCGCTGGAAAAGAAGTGCGCATCCGTCGACGAGGCCGCCCACCGCTGCGCGATACGGTCGATGACCTGCCCGATGCGATGACGATCCCGGTATCCTTTAATCACGTCGAACGCGCCCAGGCGATGGAACCGATCGGTCTGGGCCGACGGTTCATCGGCGTCGATCACGACCACCGGGGGGGTCTGTTCGTTTTGCTCCGCTTGGCAGAGAAACTCCTGAACGGCGGATCGGGGCACAAGGGGATCAATCAGAATGGCGTGGGGGGCGATGCGCTCCAGCATGCCCCACACGTCATCGGGCTCGTCGGCCGCGAACAATTCTCTGGTGTATGGTCTGATCCATTGGTGTGTCTGCGAGTCCTTGCCAACGACCAGAATCTTGTCCAACGCCATATTCACTTATCTCGTGCAATGATGAAAGACCCATGCTGTTCGACCGACGGATTTATAGAGGACTGTTCGGCTCGATAGGGGAAGAACCTTAAATTTTTTATGGGACCGTCCCATAAAAGGCAACGCCTTTCGAACGGCTCGCGAATGCAACACGGCGTTACGCTCAGCCGGCGCGGCGGAGGCGCGTTCGAACCGGGCTGACGGCAGCGGAGAGGACCGGAAGACTTCGCGCGACGGATGGGGACTTTTTATCCGCCCGCGCAAGCGCCGCGACACGGCTCTGACTCGAGAGCCCGCTTCCGCGGAACCACTAACGCCTTTTTCTCAAAGGAGTTAAGGTTGTCGTCGCTGCGAAACCGCCGGGCATGGCACGGCGATTGCACGCCCAAACCCTAAGACGGATTCGCTATGACAAATGGACCGAACGTTGAGGACGCCAAGCCCATGCAAGGTATCGGCTCAGCCGGCGAACAGCGGCTCGACTTCATGATGCTGTTGGTGGAGGAGTTGCGGAATCAGAACCCGCTGGAACCCATGGACCATCAGCAGATGGCCGCGCAACTGGCGCAGTTCTCCCAGCTCGAAGAGACGGAGAAGATGAACGCCAACCTGGAGACGATTAACGCGATGATCGAGCAGATGGACGGCAGTTTCAAAGGCGCCCTGTTGGTGGCCGAGCTCGACTACGCGCGGTCCTTGCTGGATCAGCAGGTGACCTTCAAGGCCGACGAAGGCGGCCGGCTTCTCACCGGAAGGGTCGATTCGATTCACTTTGTCTCGGGCCGGCCCGTGCTCGACGTGGAGGCCGCAGTGGTGGACAACCAGGGGCAGACCGAGCGGCGGTCGTTCCCCGTTGGGCTCGACGCGATTACCAGTATTGCCAAGTAGGATCGTGGTCCGAACAGAAGGAGACAAAGATGGGAGCGTTGGCATCAGGGGTATCGGGGCTCAAGGCCCATCAGGCCATGCTGGACGTGGCCGGTAACAACCTGGCGAACGTCAATACGATCGGGTACAAGGCCAGCAATGTGACCTTCTCCGAGTTGCTCAGCCAGACGATCCGCAAGGCCAGCGGGCCGGTCGGGTCGTTGGGCGGCACCAACCCCCAACAGATGGGCAGCGGCGTGGGCATCGCCAGCATCAGCCGAGACATGAGCCAGGGGAACATCATGTCGACCGGTCAGGATCTCGACGTGGCCATCGACGGGGAGGGCTATTTTGCCCTGAACGACGGTAGCCAGAACGTCTATACCCGCATCGGCTCCTTCGCCGTGGACTCGGACAACACGCTTGTCGATCCGGCCACCGGTTACAAGGTGCAGCGCATCGGCAACTACGGCGAGACGGAGGGCTTTCAAACCGCCGGCGACACCAGCATCCATATCCCGTGGGACGCCTCCATGCCGGCCAACGCCACGACGACGGTCACCATGAACGGCAACCTGCGCTCCAGCGCCGCGGCCGGCGACGCCACCGTCCACAAGCTGACGGCCGACTTGGCGTTCACCACGGGCAGCGGCGCCAGCATCGCGGCGACCACCACCAACCTCGTCGATCTGGACCAGTTCACCCTCAACGGGGCCACCAGCCCCCACGGCACGATCTCCATCACGGGCGTGCTGTCCGACGGCGCCACCGCGCTGCCCGCCGGCGACTACACCGTCACCAGCGCCAGCACGGTCCAGGACCTGCTCGATTGGGTCAGCGCCAAGTTCTCCGACGCCACGGCCGCCCTCAACTCGGACGGGCAGATCGTGCTCACCGCCGATTCGGCCGGCTACAGCCAGGCCATGATCACCGGCATGAGCTACACCGCCGACGAATCCGAGTCGCTGACCCTGCCGAGCTTTTTCAATCTGACCACGCCCGGCGGCAACGACAGCAAATCCTTTAATATCACCGTCTACGACTCGATGGGCGAGCCCCACGTGCTCAACGGCTACCTCGTCAAGACCGACACCACCAACACCTGGGACCTGGTGGTTCCCAGCATCGGCGGGGAGACCAGCCCTACCTGGAGCGGTTACGACCTGAACTCCTCCACCTTCAACCGCCGGATCTCCGGCATCCAGTTCAACACCGACGGCTCCTACGGCGGCCTGGTCAACACCAGCGAGAGCTTGTCGATCGGTGTGCAGTTCGCGTCGAATCCCGGCAGCACGCAGTCAATCACCTTCGATCTGGGGACGGAGGGGGAGTTCACCGGCCTGACGCAGTTCTACAGCGAACAGTCCAGCGCCAACGCCCTGAGCCAGGACGGCTACCAGGCGGGCGGGCTGTCCAGCATCTCCATCGACAACAGCGGCATGGTCGTCGGCACCTTCACCAACGGCGTCAAGCGCAACGTCGCCGCCCTGCAACTGGCCACCTTCCAGAATCCGGGCGGCCTGGAGGCGGTGGGGGACGGCTACTTCCTGTCGTCGGCCAACAGCGGCTCGGCCATCGCCACGATGGCCGCCACCGGCGGCGCGGGGACCATCACCGGCAAGAGCCTGGAGAAGTCCAACGTGGACGTCGCCACCGAGTTCGTGAACATGATGCAGGCGCAGAACGGATACCAGGCCAACGCGCGCACCATCCGCGTGGCCAACGATGTCCTGCGTGAGCTGACGAATCTCATCCGGTAAGGAATCGGGCGTGGGGGCCTGGGCGGACATCCTGTTGAACCCTATCGGCTATGGCGTGGTCGCGGTCCTGAGCCCGACCGAGCGCTACCAGGCCATGCGCCGCTTCCACCCGCCCTCGGCGTGGGATTTCATGCGCGACCGCTGGTTCATCCTGACCGGTCTGTCGGTCATCTTCATCCTCACGGTCGTGCTGATGGCGGTGCGGCGGATGCGACGCCAGCGGGAAAACCAGACCGACCAGCAGCAGTTCGACGAGGAGTGCCTGCGCCGCGGCCTGACGGCCGCCGAGCATGAGATCCTCACGGGTATCGTCGAGCGCTCGGGCCTCCACCGGAAGATGTCCATTTTCAGCATGATGCCGGCGTTCCACAAGGGCGCCGCACGCCTCATGCAGGAGCGTTTCGCCCGCGGCGACAGCATCGTCGAGCGCAAACGGCTCAACGTCGCCATCCAGTCGATCAAAGAGAAGCTGGACTTTCGCGCCACCGATCAGGCGTATGGCGTCAAGCGCAGCCGACACGACAAGGGCATCAGCAGCCGGGCCATCCCGGAAGGCAAGCTCGTCACGCTTCACCCCGTCGGGACCGACGAGAACACGGTGATCGAAGGAGTCGTGACGCGGAATGACGACTTCGAGCTCGTCGTCCGCACGGCGATCCCCGTGGCCAGTCCGCCCGGCCAGGCCTGGAACGTGCGTTATCGGTTCGGCTCGGCGACGTGGGGCTTCGATGCCCTGACCCTGGCGTGCACCCCGGAGGGTCTTGAGCTGAGCCATTCGGACAACGTCATTTTCATCAACCGGCGCCGTTTCGTCCGGGCCGTGGTCCGCCGACCGGCCCTGCTGGCGCGTTTTCCCATGATCGAGGCCAAAGGCCATCGAAAAGGCCTGGCCATCCCCTTCCAGCAGGCCACGGTGACGGAGATCTCCGGCCCCGGCCTGCGTCTTCAGTGCGACCTGGACGTGCGGCCCGGCGAGCGGCTGCTGGTGGTCTTCCAACTTGACGACGGGCGGATCGTCCAGGACCTGGCCGAGGTCCGTGGGTCGCGCGACACCGCCGTCAGCAGCTCGATCGGCGTGGAGCTTATCGGACTGAGCGACGCCGGCGTCAATGAGCTGATCCGCGTGACCAATCGCATCGCCGTGCAACAGGGTGGCGACATCGAAGTGGCCAGCGAGGATCTGATCCTCGCGGGAGGGCAGACCCATGAGTAGCGCGCCCCATCCTCTGGGATCGAGCATCCGATCGCTGCTGGAAGAGTACCAGTCGATCACCAACAACCTGGCCAACGTCAGCACCGCCGGATACAAGCGGCAGGTCAACACGTTCAGCCGCCATCTGATTGAAAAGCTCGGCGACGCCCCGGCCTCCGACCCACCGCTGGCCCAGATTCTGACCCAGCGGGCGACCGATTTTTCGCAAGGGACGCTCGTGGCCACCGAGCGGTCGCTGGACGTCGCCCTGCAGGGCAAGGGCTTCTTCGTCGTGGAGACCCCCGAAGGCCCGCTCTATACGCGAAGCGGCTCCTTCCAGGTCGATGGCTTGGGTCATCTGACCGATTCGCGCGGGCGGCAGGTCGCCGGGGCCGATGGGCTGATCATCATCCCGCCGGAGACCGACCTCCAGGCGTTGCAGATTTCATCCGAGGGGGCGATCTCGGCCAATGGTGTGCCGTTCGGTCGGCTGCGGATCGTGGACTTCGGCGAGGAGGAGGGCCAACTGCGGCCCGTGGGTTTCGGGGCCTACGAGGCGCCGGAGGGGATCTTGCCTGTCGAGGCACGCGATGTTCAGGTCCGCCAGGGCTACCAGGAAGGGTCCAACGTCAAGCTCATGGAGGAGCTGGTGGGCCTGATCGGCGTGTCCCGACTGTACGAAACCAACATGAACCTCATGAATCGCAACCGCGAGCTGACGCGGACGATTATGGGCATCGCGACCGGTTGATCTGTGGGTGAAACGATGAATCGACGACATGGCCTGACACGAGTGGAAACCGTGACGGTGATCATCACCGTGGTGCTGCTTTTAGCCGCCTTGGCGATTCTCTACAATAGACAGACTCCGCATCCTTCGGCAAGGAGGCTGGCATGCAGGACGAACCTCAAGGGTTTAGGCACGGCGATGTCCGTCTACGCCAATGACTACGCCGACCGCTTTCCGCAGTTACCGGGGACCGGGCCATGGACCAAGCAGTTGGGTTTTTCCTATGACCTGACGACGCCGGACTTCTCGCCGGGCGGGGCACAGTCTAACGTCGGTCGCACCGTGACGGCCAGTTGGTACCTGCTGGTACGCGAAGCGGATGTGAGCCCAAGAAGTTTCGTGTGTCCACTGGATGAGGGTAGGGGCTATTTCGATCCTGCCCTGCCCAACAACCTTGATATCATCGAGTTGTGGGATTTTGGCCCCGATCCGTACAAGCACGTCAGCTACGCCATGCATCTGCCGTATGGCCGGTATCCTGCCGATGGGTCAGGACCGGCGAGTTTCGCGGTAGCGGCGGATATGAACCCCTGGATGAAGGACGGTGACTTCGTGCCGCCGCCGGCGTCGATCACGGCGAATGAGTGGAAGGGCAAGGTCTCGTTCCTGCCTCGGTACTGGGACCAAGGCACTTCGTGGGAGAAGTGGGAGATCCAGCGAGCCAATGCATATGCCCATGAGCGTGAAGGGCAGAATGTCCTTTTCGGCGACGGCCACGTCTCCTTTGAGAAGAGCAGCGACTGCGGCGTCCGGAACGACAACATCTACACGTACTGGTCGAGCGAGGACGGCGCCCAAGAGGACGACCGCCGCATCGGCACGAATCCGACCGCCCGCGACAAGGACAATGATGCGAAATCCAAGGACGATTCGTTCCTGGTGATTTGAACGGGCGCTCCCAGAACGCCGGAAGCACCCTGGACAAGAGGAGAACACGGATGTTACGAGCCTTTTCAACCGCCGCGACGGGCATGGACGCCCAGCAGACCCAGGTGGACATCATCGCCAACAACTTGGCCAACATCAACACGGCCGGGTTCAAGCGCTCCACCGCGAATTTCCAGGACCTGCTCTACATGAAGATCCGCGAGGCCGGCCGCGAAATCGCCAGCGGCATCACCGCGCCCAGCGGCCTGGAGGTCGGCAGCGGCGTGCAACTGGCCGGCACCAACCGCATCTTCACCGTCGGTGAGTTCCAAAACACCGGCAACGAGCTCGACATCGCCATCCAGGGCGACGGCTTTCTGCAGGTCACCCTGCCCAACGGCGACGAACGCTACACCCGCGACGGCGCGCTCCAGATGGACGCTGACGGCCGGCTCGTCACCGCATCGGGCTACATTATCAGTCCCGGTATCACCATCCCGCAGGAGGCCATCTCGGTCGATATCGCTCGGGACGGCACCGTCAACGTCGAGACCCCCAGCGGCAACCAGGTGGTCGGCACGCTGGAGCTGTATCGCTTTCAGAATCCCGCTGGCCTCAGCGCCGAGGGCCAGAACCTCTACCGCGAGACCGAGGCCAGCGGCGACGCTCGATCCGGCACTCCCGGCGAGGAAGGCTATGGAAGCATCCTCTCCAAGTACCTGGAAAAGTCCAACGTCCAGATGGTCAGCGAGCTGGTGAACCTGATCCAGGCCCAGCGCGGCTACGAGATCAACTCGCGGTGCATCCGCGTCGGCGACAACATGCTCCAGCAACTGAACACGCTGGTTCGGTAAGGGACCGGAGGCCTGCCATGACAAAACACGTGCTGATCGGGACCTGGCTGCTGCTGGTCTCCGGACACGCGCCGGCCGCCGACGAGACGTTGCGTGTCTATCTGCCGCGCGAGGTGGTCGTCCAGGGCGAGCAGATCAGCTTCGATCAGGTGGCCGTCTGCCAGGGCGATCCGGCACTACGGAAGAAGGCCCAGGCCGTAAGCCTCGGGGCGTTTTCCGTCGCCGGCCAGCAGATCGTCCTGGATCGCCACGCCTTGCTCAGTCGGCTGGCCTCCTGCGGCGTCGACGGCAACGCCGTGACGTTCAGCGGCGCCGAGCAGGTGGTGGTGCGTCGCCACGAGACGACCATCGGACCCGAACGGTTCATCGCGGTGGCCCGCGCGTTCCTTGATGCCCAGATGCAGGGGGCGCGACCTCACTCGGTCAAGGTCATCCAATCGCCCGAGCCGTGGGTCCTGCCCGGCGAGACCGCCGACGTGGAACTGCGGCCTCGCATGAACCGCTACGCCATCCATGGAACGCAGCGCGTGCGGGTGGACATCGTGCAGGACGGCCGCGTCGTCGGGCATCGCGACGTCGCCTTCGCCCTGCGATATCAGCAACCCCAGGCCGTCGCCGTCGTCGATCTGGCGCCCGGCACGGTGCTGACCATGGAGAACACGAAGATCACCAGCGTCGACGCCGATCAGCCACCCTCGCCCGGATGGCAGGCCCCCTTCGGGCAGGTCGTCCGGCGGCCCATCCGCGCCGGCCAGCCCATCCCCGATACGCTCGTCGCCGATCCGGAGCCGCCGGTGCTCATCCGGCAGCGGCAGATGGTCGTCGTCCGGCTCGAGACCTCCGTCCTGGTGGTCTCCTGGGTCGGCCAGGCCCTGAGCGAAGGCCGGCTCGGTGAACTCATCAAGGTCCGCATGGGCACCGATCGAGGCGGTCGCATCATCACCGGCCGTGTCCAATCCGATGGAACCGTCGAACCCTACCATGAAGGAATCGACCTATGAATCATTCAAAACCCGTGTTCCTGATGGTCTTGCTCATCGGCGTCCTGGCCGCGACGGCCCCGGCCGGCAGCATCTGGGCCAAACGCCACAAGGACAGCAAGCCCCTCTACGCCGACGACAAGGCCTGGAAGGTCGGCGACGTGCTGACTATCATTATTAATGAGGATCACAAAGTCGACAACAAGGTCGACCGCAAGCTTGACAAGAGCACGACGCACAGCCTGGACTTCGACGGCGACAACTTCACCGTCGAGCACCTCGTTCCCAGCCTACCGAGCCTGAAGATATCCGCGACCGGCAGCAAGAGCCTTGAAGGCAAGAGCGACTACAAGGACGAGCGTTCCTTCGAGGACCGGATGACGGTGGTGGTGCAGGACGTCCAGCCCAACGGCAACCTGCTCGTCCTGGGTACCCGTGCCCGCGAGGTCAGCGGGGACCGTCAGGTCATTCAGCTCAGCGGCATCGTGCGGCCCAGCGATATCGCCTTCGACAACACGATTCGCAGCGAGCGTGTCGCGAATTTCACGCTGGTCAGCATCAGCGACGGCGTGACCGGCGACTACAACGAGCCCGGCTGGCTGGCCAAGATCTTTGATTTCATCTGGCCCTTCTGAGTACGCGATTCATGATGAACCGTCGGAGAACAGAAGCTATGAAACGCACGGGTATCGTCCTGACGATCCTGGCCGGCCTTATCACCGCCGCGGCTCCCGTTCGTGCCGCCCGGATCAAGGACGTGGTCTCGATCGCCGGCGAGCGCGGCAACCCCTTGCACGGCATCGGCCTGGTCGTCGGGCTCAACGGCACCGGCGACAGCGCCTTGCCCAGCGCCCAGATGCTCTCCAGCCTGCTCAAACGCTGGAACGGGGTATCCCTAACGCCGAACACGCTGGCCAGCGGCAGCATCGCCCTGGTCTACGTCACCGCCGATCTGCCCGCCTACGCGGTGCCCGGCACGGAGATCGACATCACCGTCTCGACGATGGGCGACGCCAAGAGCCTGCAGGGTGGCCAGCTCATGCCCACCGAGCTGCTGGGTCTTGACGGCGAGGTCTACGCCGTCACCAAGGCCGCCGCCGTGAGCACCGCCTCCTGGACCGCCGAGGGACGCACCGGCAGCAACGTCACGAAGAACCACCCCACCTCCGGCCGTGTCCCCAACGGGGCCTACGTGGAGCGGGCCGAGGTGGCCGAGGTCTTTGAGACCATCGCGGGCCAGCGCTACGTAACCCTGAAATTGCGCAACCATGACACCACCACCGCCGAACGCATCCGGCAGGCCATCGAAAAGGTCTATCCCGGCACCGTCTTCGTGGAGAACGCCGGCACTCTTCGCGTCCGCGTACCGCATACGATCAGCCGCGAGAATGAAATCGCCTTCCTGGCGCAGATCACCAGCCTCGACGTCGAGGTGGATCTGCCCGCCGTCGTCGTCATCAACGAGAAGACCGGCACGATCGTCGTCGGCGGGCACGTCACCATCTCCGAAACTGCGGTCGCCCAGGGCAATCTCGTCGTCAAGATCAAGGAACAGCAGTTCGTCTCCCAGCCCTTCGGCCCCTTCACCCCCGGCGCGACGACGGCCGTGGTGGATGATACGAGCCTGGCGATCCAGGAGCAGGAAGGGCATCTGATCCGCGTGCCCCAGGTGGTGACGGTCGCCGACCTGGTCGACGCCCTGAACGCCATCGGCGCGACCCCTCGCGATTTGATCGCCATCTTCAACGCCCTCAAGGTCGCCGGGGCCCTGCAGGCCGACATCCGCATGATGTAACAACCGCGTGGAACCGGAAGCGATGAACAAGACGCAATCCAACCGAATCGAACGCAGGTGACCCGCGATGGACGTGGACGGCATTCACTTTGATCCGACGCCGCACCTGGTGTTGCCCGTCGGGCAAGGCAGGGGACCCGGCGATCGCGCGGCCCTCGATCCGGCCGAGGCCGGGCGCCAACAGGTCGCCCGCGATTTCGAATCGCTGTTCCTGCATCAGTTGCTTCAGACCATGTGCGACACCATTCCCGAATCGGACCTGGAGGATGGGTCCTCCGAACAGATTCAGGGCCTGGCGTGGTCCTTCCTGGCCCAGGCCATGGCCGACCAGGGAGGGCTGGGCCTGTGGAAGGCGATCTACGACCAGATGCCCCCCACGTCTGCCCCGCCGGACGCCGATGCGAATGGCCGCCCCGAAAACACATTGGATGAACGCTTATGAATACCGAATCGACGTTGTGGGATCAGCGGACAGAGCCTCTGTTTGACCTGCTCGATGCCGAACAGCAGCGGATCGAGGCCACGCTGCGGCAGCTCGACGCGCTCCGCGCCGCGATCATCAAACGGGATGAGAACGCCCTGCGCGACCTGTTGGAGCAGATTGCGGCACAGCAGCCGGCCGCTCAGCAGCACGAGGATCGGCGCCGCCGGCTGCAGGCCGAGCTGGCGGCCGCGGCCGGGTGCGCTCCGGAAGAGCTCAATCTGTCCCGCTTGTGCGCGCTCCTGAGTCCGGCCAGGCGGGCCGCGCTTCGCGCTCGACAGCAGGACCTGCAGCGGGACGTGCGGCGCCTGCGCGGCGAGCATCGGCTGACGACGTTGCTGCTCCGCGATTGCGCCCGCATCAATCAGGCGCTCTTGCGGTGCCTGCTGGGCGACGTCGCCACGGCGACCTACGATGCGCGGGGCCAATCGGACTGGACCGTCGAAACCCCGGTGGTCAGCCTGCGGGCGTGAACCGGGATGCCGCGAACGACGTGGAGTTGAACGATGGGTGGATATGAAATCGGGATCAGCGGCCTGCACGCCGCACAAAGCGCCCTGGACATCGTGGGCAATAACCTGGCCAACGCCGCCACGGAGGGCTACCACCGCCAGCGCGCCGAGCTGCGTCCCCGCACCGAGGTCTACACCGGTGGCCACTACATCGGCCAGGGCGTGGAGATGGACGGCGTCCGCCGCAGCGTCGACAAACTGCTCGACAAGGAGATCGCCATTCAGGAGGCGGCGATCAAGCAGCTCGAAAAGGAGCTTGAGGCCCTGACCACCATGGAGGCGGGCTTCGCCGAGCTGAGCACCAGCGCGTTGAGCAGCGCCATGGACGAGTTTTTCAACGCCATGCACACGCTGGCCGCCAACCCCAACGATGTGAACATGCAGGCGCTGGTCTCCAGCGGCGCCGAGTCGCTGTGCAACCTGATGCGAAACCTCGGCGCCGTCGTCAGTGAGCTGGAGGACGTTGCGCTCACCGAGGCCCAGTCCACCATCAACGACGTGAACATCCTGGCCCAGCAGATCGCCGAGCTCAACGAGAAGATCAGCTCCCTGACCGTTCGCGGCCACGATGTCAGCAATATGCTCGACCAGCGCGATCAGCTCATCACGGCGATGTCCCGCCTGATCGGCATTCAGACGTATGAAAAGGACGACAACGTCGTGGATATCGTCGTCGGCGACGTCACCGTCGTGCTCGGCAGCCGCACCACCGCCCTGGAAGTCGGTCTGGTCACCAACGGGTCCCACCAGGACCTCGGTGTGTCGGCTCGGGGCCAGAGCATCTACAACACCGAAGTCAGCGGCGGGCGCATCGGCGGGCTGGTCTCGCTGCGTAACGAGCTCATCCGCGAAGTCAGCACCAAGCTCGACACGCTGGCCCTGACCCTCATCCAGGAGGTCAACCACCTGCACGTCCAGGGCGTCGGCACCGACGGCTCCTTCGAGCGGCTGACCGGCTGGACCATGACCCAGACCGACGTCGATCGGATGGTCCCTCCCGTCACGGACGGCACGCTCTTCATCCGTGTCACCGATGCGGCCGGCAACATCACCCGACACGCGGTCACCGTGACCGCCGCCAGCAGCACGCTCAGCAGTGTCGCCGCGGACATCGCCGCCATCCCGGGACTGGACCTGAACACCGGGGTGAACTCCGGCCGCCTGCAGATCGTCGCCAATCCCGGCTATACCTTCGACTTCATTCCCGGCGCCTTGACGGAGCCCTCGGATTATCCCGGAGGTCCGCTTGCCGGGGCCGGTGCCGGGGCCGACCAGGCCCCACCCCAGATCCGTATCACCGGCGCCTATACGGGCGCCACCAACCAGACCTATACCTGCACCGTCAGCACCACGCCACCGGGCTCCACGTTTGCCCTGGGCGAGGGCAATATGGAATTGACGGTCGTCGACGGCAACGGCGTGACCGTCGCCCAGCTCAATCTGGGCGAGGGCTACAAAGCCGGCACCGACGTGGACGGTATCCTGCCGTTCGACAGCGGGCTGAGCCTGTCGTTCCGCGCCAACGGTCCCAGCCCCGGTTACCTCAACGACGGCGAACAATTCGAGATCCACGCCCTGGCCAATTCCGACACGTCGGGGTTTCTCACCGCCGTCGGCATCAACACCTTCTTCTCCGGCATCGACGCCACCAGCATCGCCGTCACTGAGACCATACGTGAAAACGGCGGCCGTATCGCGATCTCCCGGTCCGTTGCGCAGGATGACAGCGCCAACGCCTTGGCCATCGCCCAGATCGGTGACACCGCCCTGTCCGCGCTCAACGGCATGGACCCCAAGGCCTACTACCGGGACCTGGCCACCGACGTCGGCAACGAGATCGCCGTCAAGAAGGTCCAGCAGGAAAATGCCCAGGGCATCTGGCGCAATCTCACCGAGCGCCGCGCCGAGGTCAGCGGGGTGGACATGAACAACGAAGCCGCTCAGATGCTCATTTTCGAACGCATGTTCCAGGCCATGGCCAAGTACATGAACAGTGTCACGAAGTCCATGGATACGGTGATGGGATTGATGACCTGATCGCACCGCCCGTGACGGCGCGGCGCCCACGAAGGGATCGCAGGTTATGAGTTACTCGCTGGAAGCCATCTACAACGGAGCCGCCTGGGCCATCGCCCAGCACAGCAGCGCCCTGGCCGCGCTTCAGGAACAGGCCGCCAGCGGCCAGGAGATCAACCGCACCAGTGACGATCCCTACCAGGCCAACCGCATTCTCGACCTGCGCACTGAAAGCCGCTCGATGGAGCGTTTCATCACCACCGTCGACGACGTCATCAATATTCTCGACTTCAGCTCCTCCGTCATCCAGCAAATGAGCGGCGAGCGGGGCATCGCCGGCGCCATGGCCAGCCTCACCTCGGCATTGACCCCCATCTACTCCGACCAGTCCGTCCGCAACCAGAAGGCCGAGGAGCTCAACGCCATCCTGGAGGAACTCGTCTCCCTGGCCAACAAGCAGCGCCTCGGCCATCGCCTCTTCGCCGGAGCCGCCAGCGACAGCAATCCCTATCAGGTCGAGCGTGACAGCAACGGTGATATCACCCGCGTCACCTACGTCGGCAGCCACGAGGAACGCGACGTCCTGGTCGCCCCGGGCGTGCAGGTCTCCAGCGTGCTTGTGGGGGATGAGCTCTTCCGCGCTGACGAGGTCGGTGTGCCCCTGTTCTACGGCTCGACCGGCGCGGCCGCCGGAACCGGCACGTCCAGCGTCCGCGGCGATGTGACCCTCAGCGTCAGCGGCTCGGCGGGCGCCTGGGTACTCAGCATCGACGGCGGCGCCACCACGGTCACCGCCACCGGCGTCGAGACGAATGTCCCCGTCGTCAATGCCGCCACCGGGCAGGTGCTCTACGTCGATGCCACCGGCATTACCCAGGCCGGCACGGAGAACGTCCGCGTGCCCGGCACCTATGACATCTTCAACATTCTCATCGCCACCCGCGACGTGCTCAAGAACGTCAACAGCCTGCCCGAAAGCGTCTGGGGCGACTACATGGACGCCACCATCGAGGCCATGCAGGATGTGCAATCCAAGTTGGTCCGCGCATATCCCATCATCGGCGGACGACTCGACACCATGACCAACCTCAAGAAGAGTCTGGAGGATATCAAGGTCAACGCCGATGAGGAAATCGCCCGCCGTCAGGACGCCGACATTACCCAGGTCGCCCTGAACCTGGCCCGACACGAGGTCCTTTATCAAATGTCGCTGGCCGTCTCGGCCAAGATGTTCAGCCTGTCGCTGACGGACTTCATCTCCTGACCGGTCGGGGGATAGTATATGAAGGGCCGTCCGTCCGTTGCGAGGGTCACTCGGATATCGCCAGCAGACGGCGGGCCAGACTGCACACGCCGAAGATGAGCGCGCCGACGATCACCGTACACGCCCCGGTCGGCAGGTTGAACACGTATGATCCCAGAAAGCCGAGGGTCGTGGCCATCGCTCCGAACCCCGTGGCGGCCAGCAGAACCGATCGGTAACCGCGACACACCTGGTACGCGGCCGCCGCCGGACACACCAGCAGACTGAAGATCAATAAGCCGCCCACCGCCTTGAGATTCACCGCCAGAATCAGCCCGCAAAAGCACAGAAACGCCAGGTAAACCGGCTCGGTGGCCGCACTGGTGACCGCCGCCAGCGAGCGGCTGAACAGAACGGCCTTCAGTTCCTTCTCAAAGGCGATCACAAACGCCACCAGCAGAACCGCCAGACCGCCCGTCACCACCACCGTGCCCCAGTCGGCAAAGAGGATGCTGCCCCACAACAGGCCCAACATCTCGGTGCGGCTGCCCTCTTCCAGGGCCACGGCCAGGAAGACCAGTCCCATCATGAACACCAGCAGAATCGCCTGGCCCGTGTTGGCGTCAAAGTGCCGGCGGTGGGGGTGGATAAACGCCACACCGGCGGCGGCGAGGATGGACAGGACCAGGGCGCCGAGCGTTGGGTTAATCTGGAACAGGGCGGCATACACGGCCCCGACCATCGCGGCGTGGGAGATGCAACTGCCGATAAACGGCATGCGCATCCCGACGATGAACACGCTCAACAGGCCGATGCTCAGGCCCGCAAAGGCTCCCGCGATCAGAATGGGCACGAAATAGGCATCCATCATGCGCCCCGCTCAGATCTCCGCCAGCACGTCCGCGGCCGACGGCGAGGCCAGGACCTCATCCCGTGGGCCGTCGACCTCGATGCGACCCTGCCGCAAAAGAAGCAGCCGCCGACACGCGTGGGGCAGGAACTCCACATCATGCGACACCAGCAGCACCGTCATGGCCCGATCTCGAAAGAGCCGCTCCATGATATCCCGCAACTGCCCTCGGGACCGCGTGTCCAAGTTCGCCGCGGGCTCATCCAGGATCACCAAACGCGGCGCGGCGACCATCGCACGTGCGATCAGGGCCTTCTGTTGCTGACCGCCCGACAAGGATCGAAACGTCTGATGCCGGCGGTCGTACAGGCCCAATTCGGCGATCCAGTGGTCCACCGCTTCGAAGTCCGACCGATCCAGCGGACGCAAGGCCGGCTTCAACGCGTTGCGTCCCATCGCCATGACATCCCGCAGGCTGAACGGCAGGTGGCTGTTGTACTCCGTTTGCTGAGGAATGTACCCGATGCGTCGATCCTGCCGCCCGCGCCAGCCGCGCCACCCGCCCACCGGTCGACCGTCCAGAAGAACGGTGCCCCGATTCGGCCGAATCAACCCGCAACACAACTTCAACAGTGTGGTCTTGCCCGCCCCGTTCGGGCCGATGATCCCCACGCATTCACCGGCGGTCACCTGCAAGTGATCCACGCGCAGAAACGGATGACGCCGCGACCCGACGCCGACCTGCGACAGCAGGATGGACAACCCGTCGCTCACGGGTCCTGCGGGTCCAACAGGTGATCGACGTTCGACAGGACGAGGTGATCGAAAGCGTGCTCGACCTCCGCCCGGGTGTCCGGGAAGTTGCTGAACGCGACCAACCTCGCCCCCACCGCGCGGGCCATGTTCCGGGCCAGGTCGGTGCCCTCCTGAAGGTTGGCGATCACAAGATGAGCCTCGCCTTGTCGCGCTGCGGCAAGACACGCCTCGATCTCGCCGGGTGTCATGACCTCGGCATTGCGAAACGTGCCCACAACCTCCAACCCCAGCCACTCGGCGAAGGCGCTTTGGTGATACGACACGAGGACCTTGGTGCCCTGGAGCCCGGCGTCCCGCACACGCGATCGCGCGGTGTCGGACAGCCGCTCCAGCCGGGCCTCCAACGCCGCGAAACGGGCTTGAATCGCCTCCGGGCTCACCAGCGTCCCCTCGACAGACGGCATTACTTCACGACAGGTCTCGAGGTAAGTCTCCGGGATACACAGGCCGGTCCGACCTTGGATTGAGACCACGCGCTCGCGAATCCGCTGGACGGCACTGTCGAGGTTCTGCTGGAAGTCGAAACGGAGCACCCGCTTGCTGTCCAGAAGCCGACGGAATTGCTCGGGCGTCAGGTCGAAGTGCCCCGGACACATGCCCGGCGGCGCCAGGCAGAACACCTGCACGGAATCGCCGCACAGCTCGCGCACGGCCGATGCCAGATAGGTGTTGGTGACCGACACGGTGGGCAGCCCCGACGATTCGGACTTGCTGTCGCAACCGCACAGCGCGTAGAGCAACACCAACAGAAGACCGAAGGCCGTCCGGCAGCGCATTCTCAATCCCCCGCCCGCGTCTGCTCGAACGAGCCGATGTGCCGCCCGCCCTTCAGGCGCACGCGCACAATCAGGCCCTTGCCCTTTTGCGGCGAATACCACGTCCGCTTCGGCACGGGCCCGTTGAGCTCCTTGAGCGTCTCCCATTCATCGTAGCGCGGGCCCCGGCTGTACACCACCCACGTCACGGGCGACACCTCGGGGTCATCGTACAGCTCGTCTTCCTCCGGCGGTCCCTCTCCCGTCGGGAATCCGGGCGGAACGTGCAACGCCGACCGGATGAACGGCATGTATCGGTCGTTCTGGTACATCTCGCCGACGGCCCAGTAACTGTAGGTGTTCGTCGGATGGAACCGATCCTCGACCCGCGCCGACAGGCCGCTTTCCTGTGCCGGCGCGGGCAGGTATCCCCCCTCGACCAGTTCGGGGGGCAACTGGTGGTCCTCCCACCCCATCGAACAGTCCTTGCGGGTCGGTGGGTGTTTGCCATCGTGCTCGTTCATGTACATCTCGAGGCACAGACCGATCTGGTACAGGTCGGCGTTGACCGCCACGACCTTGGCCTGCCGCTTGACCCGTGCCAGCGACGGCATCAGCACGGCCAGCAGCGTGCCCAGGATGGCGATGACGACCAACAGTTCGATCAGGCTGAAGGCTTTTCTCATCATGTCTTGCCTACCAGGCTGTTGAAAAAGGTGTCACCCCGGACCCCGGATCGAGTCCGGGGCAGGCTTTGATCCGGGGTCCACGCTCAACGTGAGGTGCGCTCTGTGCACGCAAAGCGTGGATTCCCGCTTTCGCGGGAATGACAAAAAGGGCCCGTTTCCGTGGGCCGCACGTTTTTCAGGCGACTGCTACAGGCAGCCGTATAACCCGGCCCGGACCGCGAGCCAGTCGGCGGCCAACTCCGCCAAGTCTAGAAGGTTCACCATACCATCATGATTGATGTCGCCGGCCAAGTTCCCGCGAGGATGCCCCAGATCGCCGAGGACCAGACCGTTGCCGTCATAATCCGGGACAATCAGGTAGTACCCCTTTCGCGGATCCGGCGGAAATCCAGGGGCCACCTGGTTCAGGATGCCGAGGACATCGATCACCCCGGCCGGGCACGCGTAGCGGGAAAACCCCGTGCCCAGACCCAGCCGGACGGGAAACGTTCGACCCTGGCCATCCGTCGCCGTCAGGGTCTGGCCGGGCCCCCAGTTCTCCGGGTCCACGATCGTCACCTCTTCGAGGCGGACGTGGCACGCCTGGTAGTACTCGCCCCCGCGCAGCCGGTTCGGGTCGAAGATCTCCGTGTCATCCGCGTATTTCAGGTCGGCCAGCGTGATCGGTTCGGGCTGCGGCAGGCCAGCGCCGGCCTTGACCAGCTCCATCGTGAAATCGAATTGGGGCACGGTCTGGTGGTTCTCGTTGATGTTCAGCTTGCCCGCGTAGAAGAGGTATGTCCCCGTCACGCGGACGCGGTCACCGGCGCGGAAGATGTACCCCGTCTGCGGGTCGCGATTCAGCCGGCAGATCTCCGCGAGCCATTCTTCGTTGCTGTAGTTGTCGCTGCCCGGCCCATTGCCGTAATTCTGGCCGATCCAGCAGGCCGTCCCCGCATGGTCCTCGCCCTCGCCCTGGATGAACACCTCCCACTGCCCCCCCATAAGCCATGGCCCGACCGTCGGATCGGGCGTCGGATCGAGCCACTGCTCCGGGTTGTTCAGCAGAATGCCCTCCAAAACCACCTGCCACGGGCCACCGTCGTCGAACGCGCTGCTGCCGTCGGCGTGCACGGCCTGCAACTCCCGGTGCGTGACGGGCACGGGGGCCTGGGCCATCACCAGCGGCCCCAGCACCACCGACACGAACACCCCCAAAAAACACACTTTCATCACATCCCTCCTTCGCATAGCATTTGCCCTTGACAGGGCACGACTTTCTCGTAGACTCAATGAACGCGCATAAGAATAGGCGAGTCGTGTTACCAAGTCAAGCGCCGAAGCAGGTTTTTTGCCGAACAGGACATCGTGATCGACCGGGAGACGCCAAAATGCCGACCGAACCACTCGTTTTGAAGATCAAGCCGACGCAGGAGTACCAGCCCCTGCTGGAGGGACAGCCCGCGACCTGCGGTATGCGGTCGGGCCGGGTTTTCCTCAAGCCCGGCGAAAGCTGTGGCCGGCACTCCACCGGGGCGCACGAGGAGCAGCTCGTCTTCATGGCGGGCCGGGGCACGGCGTATTGCGGCGATCCGGCCCAGGGGCTGGAGGTCGCCGAGGGGTCGATCCTGTACATTCCGCCCCACACGCCGCACGACATCCACAACACCGGCTCCGAGCCGCTGGTCTACATCTACTGCGTCGCCCCCGTCGCCGATGGCCAGACCGAGGCCCCGGATTCGTAGCCGCCGGCGGATGGGCAGGCGACTCCGCCTGAACACGGGAATCCGGACCGGTACAGGATGCAGCGACTGTCTTGGCTGTGCCCACGCGGTCTTCATTTCGTGCATGCCATTCCACGAGTGGGTGGCCATGGCGTGATGCACGGGCCTGCATCGTGAGGACATGCCCACGCGGTCTCTGTGGCGCTGGGTGTCATTCCGGACTTGATCCGGAATCCAGAGCCCCAGATTCCGTCATTCCGACTCCGCCGTAGGCGGACCGAGGAATCCGTTCTTCCGGGTCGCGCAGCGACCCCGCATCTGTCTCCTTCCAACGGGCAATTCTTATTCTCCCGACCGACTTGACCGGCTAACCCCCGCGCGGTACCGTGTAGGCGTCCTTGCTGCCGATGAAGAGTGTGAGTATGGCCCATCGGACAACCGCATCGAGGGTTGAATGTATGGCGCGGATCGCCCCTACCGCATGTCGTCACTCTCCAGGATCGGGGTCCGGGACAGGCTGCACTAGAAGTCTATACTGAGCAGGTGACAATGTGGCCCCGGACCAAGCCGGCGTGACGCTGGCGGGCGGCGACGATAGGCCCGACCACAAGCGGACGAAAAGACACCAGGGATATCAGTAGGAGGCAACTGTCCTGAATCGCATCGATGCCTTGGCCGAGGAGGTAGTCAAATGAGTCGCAACCAAGGGCCGACCTTCGATCTGCCAAAGAAGCTGGAGAAGGTGCTGGCTTCCCTTGCGACCTACTATGGGCAGCATGCGAAGCGGGTGCTGCAACGAGTGGTCGTCAACTCTCGTTATCATATCCACGAAGGATGGTCATATGATAATTGGAACGGGGGTATATACGGGCACGCTGTGTACTTCCAGGTGCCGGCTGCTATCTACTACGAGGTTTTCGATAACCTGGATGCCGTGAGAAATGAGATTTGCAAAGATATTAACAGAATTGTCAACATCCAGAACGAGTTTGTTGAGGAAGTCTTCCTAGAGTTGCAGGATGACCCTTCGCTGGCGAATTGGCGGGAACAATCGGGATCGCTGTTGCACCCAACGCCAGCAGCCATGATTGGCTCTCAAGAACAACTGCTCAGGCTCTGGAAGACAGGTTATCTGCGGCTGTTCCTCAGTCACAAAGCCCATTACAAGAAACAGGCCTCGGAGCTCAAGGACGCGATGGACTACTACGGTGTTTCATGCTTCGTCGCTCACGAGGACATCGAACCGACGAAAGAATGGCAGAACGAGATTGAAAAGGCCCTCTTCAGCATGGATGCGCTCGTCGCGCTCATGACAGAGGATTTCGCGGACAGCCGTTGGACTGACCAGGAAGTCGGCGTAGCAATCGGCAGGCAGGTCCCCGTCGTGCCCATCCGGCTTGGCACCGACCCATACGGTTTCATTGGCAAGTATCAGGCGATTTCTGGTACCGTCAAGAGCGCGAAGAACTTGGCCAAGGAAGTCTACGACGCGTTGTGGACGAAGCCTGTACTGACGGCGCGGCTGACTGAGAGTCTGGTCGCTCGATTTGAGACAGCAGAGGACTATTACCACGCCAACGCGCTGATGGGAATCCTTGAGGAGCGAATTGCGAATGCCTCGCCGGATCTAATCGAGCGGTTGGAACGTGCACCCAAAGGTAATTCCCAGGTGTCGGGCGCGTTTGAGGTCCAGGCAAGACTTCCCAAGCTCATACATCTGCTCCGCGGAACATGCACATAGGACCATGGGCAAAACAACGGTGTCAGGAATGTTTGATTTTCCTAGGGATTTCGATGATGAACACCAGACTCTTGGCGTATGGTCTGATAGTGCTCTGTGTCATTAGCGGTGTCGTGTTTGTCGAGGCGCTGCGGATGTGGCAGTATCGCACCACGTACGTCTTAGAAGAAGACGAGATCCTGATTCCCGAAGGCATCGAAGTGCCGCCTGGCGGGTTCGACGCAATCACCACGCATTATGAGATAGATATCAATGTACTTCGCGTGCTCACAGGCCTTGGCGGGGGACTCCTGGCGGGCCTGCTTTTGGCTCGTCTGGTCGATCCGACGTTCTTGCGAAGGACTGGATACACTAAGAATCGCCAGAGGAAGAAGGCGGACTGGGGGAATCGTCTGCTTGCGATTGGATTTGTTGTACTGGCCATGCTGTTCTGGGTTGTGTCCATTATCGTCTGGGAAGCACAGATTGATGTGACTAACGAACTCAAAGAAAGGATTGTCTTCAGGTACTCGGGATGTCTGTCGGTGACGTTGGCATGGCTTATCGTTGGTCGAAGGGTCAGGCTCCCGTGTGCTCTATCCCGTTGGGTCCGGCGGTTCCTGCTGGGCCCTTTCAACTGGATCCCCGTTAGCACACTCAGCACGAGACAGCAGATCAGTCTGTGGCTTTGCCTCGTGGCGCTGGCGTTTCTGTTGGTCTGCCCACCTCGACAGGCCTACTGGGTCGCCAGCGGCGGCGTGGGTCTTGGCAACTCGGACTTTGCAGGCTTTCACCTTCTTGGGACCAGCGATTACGCGATCTTGCAGACCGCACCCTACATCGTAGTAGAGATAGACCATGGCTTGCAGCTTGTCCTGATGATCTGCGTTGTTGGCGCAACATCGCTCTACCTTCTCATAGAGTCTCTACGGGAGAGATGGAAGAGGCGCCACGTGGCAGTGACTGAGTCCGCCACAGGCGGATGACGTCGATGGTCATCTGAATGCTGGCGGGCCGGCGGATTCGCACGGTCCTCGGCGGCGTGACGACGAAGTACTACTACGATGGCCAGCGGGTCCTGCTGGAGACGGACAACGCGGGGACGACGGATCAGCGGATGTTCGCGTACGGCAACTACATCGACGAGGTGGTGGTCGTGTTGGACTGAACGGCGCCGGCGGCGGGTGAGGGTCCTGACGGATAGTCCGTTGTGCTTGGATGGATAAGGACTGAAGAACGTGTCATTTCGAGCATGTTGGAAAGTCATGGGCAAGGTCCTCCTCGTAATCGCCGTCGCGGCGGCGGTCCTGCTGTTGGGGTGGCAAGGATGCTGCTACAAGCACCGGGTGGGGCTGCGACGCTCGGCCTTGCCGGCCGGCGTGACCGAATACCGTGACTATATCTGGATGGGGTACGCCGCCGATGTGTACTGTCTCAAGGCCCGAATGAGCTTTGATGAGTTTCAGGCGTATTGGATCAACCGTGAATACGTGACTGCCACATCAAGCAGGGTAGACACACCATTTGCAGTGATACCCCACCTGCCCTCCTGGTGGGATCCCCAACGGGATCAAAGCCCGGTATATTGCACGCCGGACTCTGTTCCGAAGTCCTTCCGCGCCATAAAATACGAAAATGGGCATATGTATCTCGTGGACTGGAATGAGTATTTGTGGTAACATTTGGAGGTGTTTTGGATGCACCCGCGGGTGCCGACGGATTCGAGGGTTCGAATGATGAACTGGCTTAGGCTACTCGTGGCCGTGGGTCCATTGATGACAGGAGCCGTCCATGCGCTTCCGCCCCCCACACCTGGGGAGAACGGGTCTGCGGCCGCCCCCGATACTGTGCAAGGGAGCACGATCCAGTTGGATCCAGGTCGTCGCGGAGGATCAGCTTACGTCAACGTGGAAGCCGTATGCAGGCTGGTTGAACGCCTTCTCCATGATGCGCGGCAGACAGCGCAGACTCCGGACCCCCGGAGTCTGATCGACTGTGCGGTACAAACCGGTAGTCCCGATATCGTACGCACGGTCCTCGATCATTCCGGGCGCAATATCCGCTCGCCCGATGTACTCGGCCATGGTCTCTTGCGGGCCATCGAACTGGAGGACGTCGCCACGGCCCAGGCCCTCCTCGCTTACACACCTGATCTTTGGCGCCGCAATCGCGCCTATCTGACACCGCTTGAACTGGCCCACCAACAGGGTCTGGAGGATCTCGCGCGCCGCCTTCTCGCGGGCTACGAATCTCGCGGTGGGGAGCCCTTCGGCCGGTCCGTTCTTCATCTCGGCGTGCTTCGAGGCAATCTTGGCTTTGTGCGGTTTTGCCTGGAATCCGGAGCACAAGTCAATGCCCTCGATCAGGCGGGCTGCAGCCCGCTGGATATAGCCGCGAGATACCAGCACGAGCAGCCGGAGTTCCGCAGGCTTCTGGAGGCCCATGGCGGAGTGCGTTACTGCAAGGAGTCGATCTACGCCAGCCGTGATGAGCAGCGGCTGGATGAGGCCAACCGATTGGACCTGGCTTTGTATGAACTTGGCCCATCGGAGCCTTCCGAAGGCCAGATCGATCGCAATCGAATGCTGGTTACGGCGGTTAGTCTTGGTCATGCTGCGGCAGTCGAAATGCTTCTGCTTCATGGTGCCGATCCTAACAATCGTCAAGGGGGTCTTCCGGTCCTGCACATGGCGGCAATGCGCGGGTGTGTGCGATGCGTCCGGTTGCTCTTGGACGCCGGCGCGGACCCGCACATGCGATCAGAGTACTCTTTGCTGGCGATCCACGAGGCCGTTTGGCCCAGCGGTAACGCCGAGACGATCCGTCTGCTCGCCCCCGTCAGTGATATCAATGCCCCCTCTTCGGTGGAGACTCCTCTCTATCGGGCGGTGGGCTTTCGAAATCTCGAAGCCGTGAGGACTCTTCTGGCGTTGGGGGCCGACCCCAACAGGCGTACCGGGCCTGGGGAGACGGCTTTACATCGGGCCGTCGAGATTGGAGACGTGACAGTCGTACGTGCCTTACTGGAGGGCGGAGCCGATGTCAGTGCCAGGGATTCAAGGGGACGCACCCCGTTGGATTCTGTGGATCGCGCAAGCCCCGTGGCCAAACAACTCATTGGCGTGTTACGGGCAGCGGGTGGCGGCGACTAAGTCCCGTCGCGATCTTGAGTTGCCGGAAACATCGCGAAACAACGGTGTCAGGAATCTTTGATTTCTCTGTTGCAGTGATTTCTGAGGCGTATGAACTTGATGCGAAGAGGCGGCGCGATCACTCTCGATGGGCTGTTGATATCCATGGTGCTCATGGCCATCTTACTTACCGCTCTGTCCATAGTCTCATATCAGT
>Ga0068712_1001417_pt1 | contig 34149 bp, 25 predicted proteins | sample MTBAKSrepl1MetaG_FD_62987 | JGI IMG/M metagenome (GOLD analysis project Ga0068712, IMG submission 62987) | Enrichment culture microbial communities from Arthur Kill intertidal strait, New Jersey, USA, that are MTBE-degrading - MTBE-AKS1... | ecosystem: Environmental > Aquatic > Marine >... | reverse complement strand
TTTGATTTAGGGTTTCTAGTTTTGATTTAGGGTTTCTAGTTTTGATTTAGGGTTTCTAGTTTTGATTTAGGGTTTTAGTTTTAATTAGTATTTCTTCGTTTTTTTTTGGATTTTGGGTTTGATTCAGGTTTTTTTTTCGGGTTTAATCTTATTTTCGTTTTTATTTTTAAATTCAAAACCTGAGTGGGGCTTTGAATCATATATATTACGTTTTTTATTATGTTAAGATCTCATAATATTTATTTTTTTATGAATGTTTTTTTACTTTTATTTTATTCAAAATTTATTCTTGAAACTGACCCTCTTAATAGCGTATTTTCTACATATTCTGTTTTTCTTTCTCAGGTTTTAAAATTCATCTTTTGCGGGTTTGCCCTTAAGTGGTCAGCACCCTTTACCTGAATCTTGAAGAGTATTTTCCCGAAAGCAAAATTTGTTATTTTATTTTAGGGTGTAAATATTTTTGCATAATTAGCGAAGGCGGGTATACGTTAATATACCATACTATTTAACATTTTTCTGTAAATTTCTCCCTGTGAAATCCACGAATTCGAATGCCCCAGACAGGGATTTTAGTTAAATAGTTCCTTTTTTATTGTCTACTTTTTCCTTATCTTTCAGGTAACACGGATAAAATACTCCCCCTTTTTATTAAGTTTTAAAATTTTTTTATGACCCCGATCATTCATTCCCCTTGACGGTTAAACTGGTTTTTTTCAAAATCAGTTCTTACGTCTTTGTTTATTTTAACTGACTGACGTATAAATTTTGACTTATACTTCAATATTATTATTCTGTTGACTTACTTTATTTACACAGTACTATTTATATTTTTACATTAATTATATTTGATGGATCTTATATCTTTAATATATATCTCGTTGATATAAAAGAAAAGCTACGCTATTCAATTTGTTTATTTCCCTTTGTTGATTACTTATTTCTCTTTATTGACTTGCTTATCGAGGTTGTAGCTTTATTCCTCTGGAATGTTTGACCCCCGGCCAAACCTCTCTAAACACCGTCTTTTAAATAACAAAGTCTTACTTTTATATTTCTAAAATTTATTAATCTGCTATATACTATTAAAATTTATATATTTTTCTCTACTGTCCAATCTCCTCCTAAATCTCAACTAAACTGAAAGGGATAGTTTTTTCGGTAATCTGAACTTTTACAGGGGTTATTTCTGGATAAACTGGAACATAAAAAGAGTTGAAGAAAAGTTGTTGCAAATGGAGTTGAAAAAAGTGGTAATAAGGAGAGTTGAAGAAAGTTGTTGTAAATGGAGTTGAAAAAAGTGGTAATAAGGAGAGTTGAAGGAAAGTTGTTGTATAGTATAGGGTTGAAAACTCGGCTTAAGGTATTGAAATCCGTTTACGCAAACCGGGGGGATGAGAGCTAATTTTTAGTTCTTCAGGGTTTTTGACATATAAACTCCGTCGAGAGTGTACCCGAGTTTTCGGTAATATTCTCTGGCTCCTATTCCACTGATTATTGCAAGTTTCCCGTAACCGGCTTCAGATGCGGTTTTTTCCGCGTACTCAATAAGCTCCTTCCCATAGCCCCGATGCTGCCATTCCTTTTGTTTTGCCCCTTTTCCCACAGGGACCATGGAGCCATAAACATGCAGCTCTCTTATCAGGGCTGATTCCTGCAGTTCCTGGCGGTGGGGAGTTGCCGGGAAACGCAGGCGAGTGAAGCCGATAAGGACATCTGCCGAAAGGTCTTCAAAAGCAATGAAATGCTCTGTACCGTTGCAGGCTTCGTAAGTTTCCATAGTAAGCTCGATGTCTTTTTCGTTTATCTTTCTCCCTTTCAGGCTGTTGTGCCCTACTTCCCTGCAGCGTATGCAGCGGCATTTGCCTCCTTTTTCCCGGAGTTTTTCCTCTGCGAGCTGCCTGAGGTTACTCTTTCTGACGCCTGCAAAAATCTGGTGGGCCGGAATGTCCCGCTGGATGCGCTGGAGCCTTACCCATTTGGGCAGGATGGCTTTTATGTCGGCAACAAGCTCTGCAGCCTCTTCATCGGAAAGGGCCTGATATTCTCCGGCTTCCCACATCCTGTACAGGGCTGTGCCTTCGGTCACAAGGGTCGGATAAATTTTGAGGTAATCCGGCCTGAAACGCGGGTCTTCAAAGAGTTTTTTAAACCCTCTCAGGTCGAGTTCGGAATCCGCTCCCGGGAGGTGGGGCATCATATGGAAGCCTACCTTAAAAGCGCTGTCTCTTAAAACCCGGTTAGCCCTTACGATTTCCGCAACTCCGTGTCCTCTCTGCATCCGGGTCAGGATGAAGTCATAAACACTCTGGACTCCAAGCTCGACCTTTGTCCCTCCAAGCCTGAGGAACTCATCCACATGTTCTTCTGCTGCCCAGTCGGGACGAGTTTCGAATGTTATGCCCACGTTCCGTATATCAGCTACTTCGTTAGCTTTCTGGACCTCTTCAAGCGGGATGTAAGGGAAGGCTTTTCCGATCTTCCAGACGTTTTCCCTCCATTCGATGCCTGTGAAATCGTTCATTGCCTCAAGGCAGCGTTTGCTGAACCATTCCTGATAGTCGAGGCTGCGGGCTGAAAATGTGCCTCCCATTACTATCAGTTCCACCTTCTCCACATCATGGCCTATCTCCTTTAGCTGAGATAGCCTGGACTGGACCTGGGTGTAAGGGTCGAACTCGTGCTGTATAGCCCTCATTGCTGCAGGTTCTCTCCCCATGTAGCTCTGAGGGGATTTAAACGCTGAATTGGGGCCTCCGGGGCAGGGAAGGCAAACTCCGTGAGGGCATGGGGCAGGAGAGGTCATTACCGCGATTACCGCAACTCCGGAAATTGTCCTTACGGGTTTTCGCCTGAGAAACTCCTTTATTACTGCCTGCTCCTCAGGTGTACCCTGCATAATGATATCTCCGTTTCTGGGCAGGCTGGCAAGACGATGTAGTTTACTCACATCTTTTTTTACTTTGTTCAACTGGTCTTCGTCTTTTATTTCGCCGGCAAGTACCTTTTCAAGGACACTCCTGCAGGCCCTGTTATAATCAGCTTCCTTCATTTCAAATTCCGTCTTTTCGGGGCATTTTTCCCGGCTCTTTATTTCGGCAGCAGTTTTAATTGAAAGTTTCTTTCAGGACTTTAATTTAGTTGCGGGATTTCCGGGTTCGTGCACTTTAACTTCCCGGGTTTGCCACTTTCGATAAGTTCACTTTGCTTAAATCTGTGTGTAAACCTGCTACTGCATTTTAAAAAAGATAATTTCGGTCTTTCCTTCTGTACGGATGACCGTTTTAGTCTTTAATGTTGTATCAGGTGGTTGTATCAATATAGTATCTGTAATCGATTGCTCTGAGTAGAGCAGCAATCATAGCATCTAAGCAATTGCTCTGAATATGGTATCCAGAGTATAATATAGTCAATTGATCTGAATATAGAATCAATTGCTCTGAATATGGTATCCAGAGTATAATATAGTCAATTGATCTGAATATAGAATCAATTGACCTGTATCATGGCTTTATTGTATGTTACGGATGTATTTCTCGGGTATCCGGGTAGGTTTAGCAATTTCTTTTGTCTGGTTTGGTCAGCAGAAATCGAATCCTATGATGAAAGTTCCCTGACCTACTGCTGGCTTGAGGCTCATTACAGACCTTATATATTCATCCGAGGGCGTAGAAGGAGATGCGAGCACAATGTTGTTTATGCTACCCACGCACTCTAAATCCGTACATTTTTGAGGGGGGAGGACAACGGTGATAGGTTCCTTCTTTGCATCTCTGGGCTTTGGCACTGCACTTCTGTAGATTACAAAATTTCCCATCACCATCATATCCTTGCACTTTTTGCACTCTTCGAGTTTTTCGGGGTCATAAATGTCCTCACCTACTTTTTCCCCGTACTGCATGAGAATCACATTTGGTCCCTCCGGCCAGACATAATCCATGTTGGTTGTAAAAGCTATGATTATTTCCCGTTTGAGGACTTCTTTGATCCCCTGGTTGTCTCCGACTCCCATGCCCATCAGGACTGCACCTTCGGCTTTTTTCTCGAGCTCAAATATCTTCTCCTTATCTTCTTCATTCAAAATGTACGTATCTTCCACGCCTTTGATGGCTTTAATCCTGCAGAGGACATCCTGGATAATATCTTGGCATTCCAAAGCTGATACCCCGTGTTGTTTTTTAATCCTATGTTACGTTGTTCATATAAAATATGATCTTATATAGTTTACCTGTCCAAGACCAGGGTACCCTCTTTTCAGGGTATCCTTTCTTGAGGCTATTTCTCTACTCTTTTCTGTTATATATCTTTCTTATTTTATATTTCTTTTATTATATCGTCAATTTCTAATATTCTGAACATTATACTGTCGCCTGTGCAATATATACAATTTTTGACTTTTATTTATGTAAAATTAATGAAAGTCTGCGCGAAAAATAACTTAATTGTTTCAAAAGTTTATTCTCACTTTAACCCTCAATTCTCTAAATTTTCCGGCTTTTCCGGACTGTTTTCTGAGCTGATCTTTTTTCCCGCCGTCTGGTGCGCTCAGCAACAGGGCACATGTAAAAGACAGCCCCGTTGTGGAGTATTCAAGCAGAGTTTTTTCTGGAAGATGCCTGGCAATGTATAATATCTAGTGCATTCCGGCTGTCGGAAAGATAAAGCCCTGCTCCGGTTGTGCCGTTGAGAAATGGGTGATATGTGCGAAGTGTCGAATAATTTTTTCCGCTTCACTAGCTTTTCAAAATGAGCAAGCATCTAATAGCATCTAATAAATAGGGTTTCTACATAATTTGTTTTTAAAACTAGTATTGTTTCAAATTCTTTAGTTCGACTTCCAGAAACACATTACCTTTTTTCCATAGTGTTTTATAAGTATTTCGACTTTGTCTTCTATGTTAACCTCTGACGAATATTCTGCCCGGGTTCTTTCGACATTTACCGTCATTTGTATCGTTGTTTTGCGCTTTTCCTCTCTAATTTCTCTGAAATAGACCACAAAAGATTTAATAATGCAATTATTTTATAGAACACTTGTAATCCAATTTAGAGGGATAAGGAGGGAATGAAATCCTCTTCGGCAATCGACGAAATGGACAAGTCTGATTTGGTGAAGAATGGTGAAACCCTTTAAGTGTTTGATCCCGACACTTCTTCTTACATACGATATATCTTAACAAACATGGAGGAAATAATAAAATGAAGAGATTTGCAGCATTATCACTGGCTGCCCTCATGATTCTCACTGTATTTGCATCCGCCGCAAGTGCAGCAGATGTAGTTGAGATCCGTGGCCCAGTGTACAATGGTTCCACTCTCCAAAATATAGTTAGTGCTGAGGGTGGCAAAATTACAATGGATGCAACTAACTTTGCAGCATTCTACTATGACATTGACGATAACGTAACAACCGAAACCCTTTCCATTGAATATGGTGGAGCAGGCTCCGCTGCTAACGTCATTGGAGAAGGCGATCTTGTCTATCAGACAACCATTCAGAAGGTTGCTTACGCGTATGAAAATAAAGACGCTGGCTGGAGCAACTACAGCCTGATCGGTTTCTTTGCAGAGAAGTACATCCCGATCAACCCTGACAAAGCTGACAAGCTCGCAAAGCTCGTCCTTGACAGCGATGACAAGTACACCATCAGAACCGGCGAACTCCTCGACCTCGGCGAAGGCTATGCAATCGAAGCCAAGCAGGTCGATGTTGACGGTAAGAAAGTCTGGCTCGAATTCACCAAGGACGGAGAATTCGTAGACGACGAAATTATCTCAGTTGACACTGGTGACAACACCTGGGAAGTCGAACTCGATGACATACAGGATGAAGACGATGTCGTTGTCCTCAAAGTCCACGTCAACCAGGTCTTCCAGGGCGCAGTCGACAGCATTGCCCAGATCGAAGGTCTCTGGCTCATTGACTACGCAAACGCAATGACCATCGAGTCTGATGATGAATTCGGTGCCCTTGACGATGTATCCATCGACGGTGCCACCCTTACCATCAAGAACGAAGACACTTTCACCCTTACCAGGGACTCCAGCGAAGAAGTCGCTGAAGGCATTTACTTCAAGACCGCTGACACCCCCTCCAGTGTGCTCAGGTTCTATGCAATGAAGGAAATCACAGAGCCCGGCACCTATGAACTCAGAGGAAAGGTCGCTTCCGGCACCGCTGATCAAACATGGGACGCAAGCAACTTCGCAGGCTTCTACTATGACCTCAATGACGATGTCTCCACAGAATCCCTCAAAGTCTCCGGTATTAACGGAAACGTGATCCCTAAAGGCGGCCTTGAATATACCACCACCATCAAGGACGTTGATTACCAGTACTACAACAAAGACGCAGGCTGGGAACAGTACCCTGTTATCGGTTTCTTTGCAGAAGAATACATCCCGATCAACCCTGACAAAGCTGACAAGCTTGCAAAGCTCATCCTTGACAGCGATGACAAATACACCATCAGAACCGGCGAACTCCTCGACCTCGGCGAAGGCTATGCAATCGAAGCCAAGCAGGTCGATGTTGACGGTGAGAAAGTCTGGCTCGAATTCAGCAAGGACGGAGAATTCGTAGATGACGAAATCATCTCAGTCGGTACCGGTGACAACACCTGGGAAGTAGAACTCGATGACATCCAGGACGAAGACGATGTCGTTGTCCTTAAAGTCCACGTCAACCAGGTCTTCCAGGGCGCAGTCGACAGCATTGCCCAGATCGAAGGTCTCTGGCTCATTGACTACGCAAACGCAATGACCATCGAGTCTGACGACGAATTCGGTAACCTTGACGATGTATCCATCGACGGTGCCACCCTTACCATCAGCAATGAAGACACCTTCACTCTGACCAGGGACTCCGAAGAGGAAATCGGCCAGGGCATGTACTTCAAGATCGCTGACACTCCAGCCTCTCAACTCAGGTACTACCCATACGTTGAGAAGACCATCGTTGGAGAAGAAGGCGGAGAAGAAGTAACTCCAACTGAAGAGGAAACCCCAACCGAGGAAGTAACCCCAACCGAAGGCGGAGAAGAAGTAACTCCAACTGAAGGCGGAGAAGTTACCCCAACAGAGGGAGAAACTGAACCTGTAGAGGGCGAAACAACCCCTGCAGAAGAAGGTGCTCCTGGATTCGGCTTTGTCTTCGGACTTGTCGGACTCCTCGCAGTTGTCTACCTCGTCAGGAGAAACAACTAAATTTTCTGAGTGAAGGGTTTTCCTACCCTTCTCTCTTTTAAATTCTTTTTTGATTTCTTTTTGCAGATAACTTTTTATTTGCGGACTTCTTAGTTCTGGCGATTCTTTTAAATCTGAAATCCTGATACTATAAACCGCATGGTTTTTCAGGGTTAAGATCAAGGTGAAGTTTTATGAAAAAAATCATAACTTTAGTATCTGTGTTTGCGGTTTTGATGATCGCGTTTTCAGGCTGCGTGGGTAACAATTCCCCTGCAGTTAACGGGACAGGTTCGGACAATCCGGAAACAAGCGCAATTTCTGAGGAAGATGTAGCTGGAATAAGCACACTTGAAACCCTTCCTTCAGGCTTTGAGTATGTTGATACCATTCCGCTCTCCACAGATGAGACTAAAAGTGATTACAACGCCGAAAATGTCTCCGGGGTCCTTAATGTCTCCGAAGGTATTTACAAAGACTCTAACGAAACTAACTATTATGTAGACGTAATCGAGCTTGAAGATAAAGAAGCTGCGAACAATTTCATCACCGCTTACGAGGCTTCTTTCCCTCCGTTAGCCAGTGGCTCCCGTTTTACCGATGAATCCTTTAACGGGCATTCCGCTGTGAAAATCCTTGACTACATGACATCCGGAGGAAAAACAGTTTCCAGATACACCTATGTCTGGAGCAATGAAAACTATGTGATAGTAGTCTTCGGAAATACCGCTGAAGAAGCTCCCATCAGGCAGCTTGCAGAAGCAACAGGATATTGATTCTAAATAAGGCTGATACTTTCAACCTTTTCTTTTTTTTATTATTTTGGCTCTTCGCCGTTTTGTATGGGTTGAAAATAGTTGTTCAGTTAGGGAGTTGCTACCCCTGAGAGGTCGACATCGATCCTGTATGTGATTTTTCCACAAGAATGATTCCATCTTTATCTATGTTGCATCCGCGTTTAGAAGCTACTATAAATTACCCACTCAAAATAGCGAAGAGCCGTTATTTTCTTGTCTGAGGGTACAGGGGTATAGAGTCGAAGCTCTGCTGTAATGAGAAAACAGATAAAGCCCAGGACCGCAAGCAGGAAAGCAAAAAAAGCCAAAAAAGAAGAGTAAACGGATAAGAAAGGGACTGATGAGGTTTTTTTATCTCTTATCCGCAAAGGTACGTAATTTTTCCTCAGATTTGTATGTAATTTTTTCCTCAGAATTTTTCCGAGTATTATTCAAAAATCTTCGTTAGATCAGGTTTCTTTTACTTCAAGTCGTTCACCTTATAAGCAAAATGCCTTTTCCGCCGACGTTAACATCGCCCATGAACTTGCGGTATGTAACGCCTTCGACTTCTTCTGTCCCTTCTTCTTTGTAGGAGGGGAGCAGGTCGGACACCTCGCCTTTGATGATGACTGTGCCGTTCTTCATTTCGCTTGCCGGTATGGTAGCATTGCCTTCGATGACTATTTTTCCGCCGTTGTTTGAGATTGCGGGAAGTAGCCCTACATCGCCTTTTACGAGAATCTCTCCTCCGCACATGTGTTCGCCGAGGTAGTCCTTCGTATTGCCGTTGACGGTAATCTTTCCTCCGCGCATGCCGCAGGCTTCTCCACGGTAACCTGCCCCTACATAATAGGAGGCATTTCCATTGAGGATGATTTCTCCGCCTGTCATCTCGCAGCCGAGCCAGCTGTCAGCATTGCCATTTATTACGATCTTTCCGCCCTTCATGTTTGATCCGCAGTGCATGTCCACGTTGCCGTTGATCTCGATTTCCCCTGCGCTCATGTTCTGCCCTATGCGCTTTACTCTGGAGACATCGCCTTCGAAAACGATCTTTGTGTTTTCTGCAGAGTCGCTGCCTTCTACCTCTACATTGAAGAGGTCTCCCAGGGGGCACTGTCCGTTTCCGTACCAGACGAGGAATGCTCTTATTTCCTCTGCGGGCTTGCCGGCAAAGTTGTCAGGGTTTACATTATCGGCTTCGATAGGGATTTTATTTGCTTTTTTGAGGGAAAGTTTTACAACCTGCATTTAGAACACCCCCTCCGTGTCGATTTCAACAGGCTTCTGGATGTAAGAGTCCTCAACCATGTAATTGGCTTTGCTCACGGTATAGTACTTCCTGAATTTGAGGTCTATATCTTTCTGCATTGCAGCATCGATGCTTTCCGGAACTTTCGCATTCACCCAGTATGTCTTTCCTTTCGGGGTGGCTTCGATTTCTCCGTCCTTTACAACGATTTCCCCGCCTTTCAGGGTATATGCCGCACCTGAGAAAGCTTTCTTAACCTTCGCGTACTCGGTGGAGGGGTCAACCTGGCCGGGCAGGAGGTCATAGATTGCAATGTCGGCATCCGAGCCCACTTTAAGGTTTCCTTTTTCCGGCATGCTGTACATCTTTGACTGGGCACTCCGGGTCATGACAGCAAGCTCGTAGAAGTCCAGTTCCCTGTCGATTCCGGGCAGTACCATCCTGTCAAGAGCCATCTTGGAAAAGCCTGAGATTACCTCTTCTCTCCTTTTTGCGCTCATCAGGTAGGTAAAGGCTTCAGGGTAGTTCACGAAAGAACCGCCGTTAGGGCTGTCGGTTGTGAACATAATCTTCCAGGGGTCCTTTACGAGCAGGGCGAGTTCAAGTCCGATTGCCCACTGGACCGCGTTTACGAAGCTCTTGGGGGAATAGAACAGGGGAACAACTCCGGATGCATCTTCCAGTTCGATGTCCTGGTTGCTCCATTTCTCGTGCAGCATTCTTGCGTTTGCATACTCCACAGGGCCGTCTGCAGTCATGGTCACGGCAGGGCCAAAGATTACCTGTCCGAGGTCGAAAGTCAGGTGGTCTGCCCCGTTGACATAGTCTGCAACCATTGGGGCTCCGGTTTCAAAGTCCCTCCAGGAGGTTCCTGCATAGGCGTTGAACTGCACGTGAGTTACATGCAGAGCCTGTCTATCCCGGCTCGGCTTAACATTCTCAAAGAGCTTCATGGTCTCTATGGTGGTTGCATAGTTTCCGGGCTTTCCGAGGTTATTACAGTGCACATGCACGGAGTGCGGAAGCTGCAGGCGTTCATTAGCTTCTGCGAGCCCCATAAGGATCTCTGCAGGGGTTACATCAAAGTTGGGGACAGGGTCGTAAAGGCCGCTTACGTTCCTTCCCCAGCCCCAGGCTTCTCCGCCTCCGGGGTTTACAATCTTTACCCCGTAGCCTCTTGAAGCTTTCAGGCCCCAGGCAATATAAGCTGCAAGTTTTTCAGGTTCCTTATCCCGGATATATTCCATAACCTGCCAGTTGCTTCCGAAGAGAGACAGTCCCATTTTGTCGAGGATGGGGATTTCCTTAAATTCCTCATGGGTGTGCCTGGCAGCAAGCAGGGGGATTGCAGCCTCACAGATAGTTGTGTATCCAAGCTTTGCATATCTGTATCCGATTGCGTAAGTATTGGGGGTGTTGTACCCTACCTGTGCTCTTGTTTTTTCGGTACGTGCGACCTGCCCTGACAGTCCGGGTACAAGGTTTTTCCTTGCATCGTTGGGGTTCATGAAGCGGCCCACGTTAATCTTACCTGCGCTGTGGGTATGCCCGTCAAAGCCCCCTGCCATGGTAAGCTTGCCTTCTGCATCAATAACCTTCGCATTTCCAGAGACACTGTCCACGATCTTTCCGTCTCTGATGCAGATGTCCATAGCCTCGCAGTTAATCCCCTGCGTCGGGTCACAGACACTGGCATTTTTAATCAGGATTTCCGACATCTTATGCACCTCTCTTCAGTTCCCTGACCTTTGCAGTCAGGTCTTTTACGATTTCTTCGTCGGTCTTGAATTTGGAATCAATCAGTTTCTTCATGCGGAGGGAGATCGCATCCATACGGTAAGCTGTACCCTCTGCTTCTATGCCCACAACGGCTGCCGGGATCACCACATCGGCAATTTCGGTTGTAGGGTTGGCATACGGGTCAATCTGGATTACAGGGATCTTTGCAAGGTGCCTGACAGCTTTTTGGGGGAAGTGGGCTCCTGCATCAGCTGCAGCTATAATTGCAGCGTCCGGCTCCTCACGCACAAGCAGGTCATTTGCTCCTGTCTCTCCGGGGTTGTAATAGGGATACCCTCTGGCAAAGTCGATTGCCATCGGGAAACCGGTTTCCCAGGTCGCTACCTGCCCGAAACCAGTAACATTATAGTGTCCGCGCATTCCTATCATTACGGCTTTGGTATGCTGGTTAAGGTCCGATATGAGGGAAGACACGGCATCTCCGTTCTTGTACTTTGAGCGGGACTGGGTGACCCCCATACCGAAGAAAATGCAGACAAACTTTGCGTTCTTCAGGGTCTCTGCAAGCGCAATGATTTCAGCTTTGGGAACACCTGCAACGGTTTCCGGAATAACGTCTTCATGCCCGTTTACAATTGAACGGAGCGCGGTTATAAGGAGCAGGTCCGAGCCCTGTTCAATTTCCACATAGTTATCCGCGAGTTTTGCAGTGTCGGTTTTTCTGACATCAATGACTACCATTGTCCTGCCTTTTCTCCCTTTTTCGGTAAAGAAGCCTTTTGAAAAGCTGGAGTAACGGGACATGTGCCTGGGGTGGGCATGGACAGGGTTGCAGCCCCAGAAGACGATTACATCTGCCCTGTTCTTTATTTCTCCAAGGGAGGCTGAAGGAGAGCCTTTTTCCTGGGCAGCAAGGGCTGAAGGGCCGTGGCAGACGTTTGCTGTAGAATCTATAACCGAGCCGGTTTCTTCGGCAAGCTGAATTGCTCCGCTGACGGCTTCACAGGATGTAGAACACCAGCCGTAGGAAAGTGTCCTCCTGGAATTTACGAGAATTTTTGCGGCAGCTTCGATTGCCTCTTCATAGGAGACCGGGACAAGTTCTCCATCTTTTCTGATCATCGGGGTCTCTATTCTGTCGTGTTCGAACATGCCGACAAACTTGCTGTGCCCGAGGATGCAGGCGTTTTCTACCTTCGTGATCTTGTTGTCCTCAACAGTGACCGTGATATCGTCGCAGAGGGACCCGCAAAGGGAACATACTGCGTCTTTAATTACTGGCATATTTTTTTCCTCCGAATTATTCAGTTCTTCCGGGCCTGATGAAAATGTGAGTTTTTGCGGGGGTGTGGAATTAGTCTTCCAGGTACTTCCTCATCAGGGCCTTCATTTCCAGGGGCTTTTCTTCCGTGGCTTCGATCTCAGCAGGGACACCTTTGAATCCGGGCATTCCGCAGCCGTGGGTGTCAGGGTTCAGTACGGCGTTTGCCCAGGGACCCATGGGAATAAAGGCGAGGCCTTCAGGGTTTCCGTTATTTGCCTTTGCAAATACCACCACTTCCCCAAATTCGGTGGTAACTTTCAGGCTGTCGCCTTCCGAGACGCCCAGTCTCTCGAGGTCAGCAGAGTTCAGCTCGCAGTAAGCACAGGCATCAAAATAGCCTTTATGCGTCTTTGCTTCCAGATGTGCGCCCTGGTCGGCGGTCCTTCCGGATATGAGATTTGCTTTTATTTTCATGGAAATTCCTCATCTGGGGTGTAACAGAGTTTCGATAAAGAGTTTCAATAAGCTGGATAGTTATCCTGCCTGAGTCTTTTTAGTGGTTAATTTCTCGGGCTCAAAACGGTTCAGAAGTCCGTTGATAACGTTTAAATTAAATCAAGGGCCAGATTCATAGCCAAGTTTCTTCTTTTGAGAGTGAACACTTGAAGGGTCCGGTTTTCAGGTTCAGCTTTCAGCCCCATAGTTTCAGTGGCTCTACTGTCTGTCTATGGGTCTAAAGCCTGACCTTCCTATCTGAAGTTTGTATCAAATTTTCGTTATAATTATATGTTTTATATATATTTATGCAGATTCAATAAATCTGTGGCATTTCCATAATCATGCCTGATTGATAGGAACCCTTCATGGGTGGCTTTCCCGGGTTTCCCTCGTTTTTAAAAATCCATTTGAAATATAGTTATTATATCTTTTAAATTATATATTTATTCGTTATACTGACCATACCCCAATAATCCCTTTTATTATATATTACCATATTATGTTACGTTCAACATAACGTGCTTACTGTTACCCTTTCCATTTCCAAAATCCTGCTATTCTGTCGGTTTTATTTTCCTGCCGCATTCCGGAACAGTAAATTATGGGTCGTGGAGGCGGCCATTGATCAAATCTGCAAAAACGGACACAAACTTCGGTACATACTTCATGTCTGAAAAAAATAAGAGAGATTCGCAGGATTATGGTTTTCAGGTGTGCTCCCTCATCCTCAAATTATGAAAAAAGCCCTTTTTACCCTCTTCCGATCGTTACCCTTTAATATATCTTTGTCCATTTGTGTGTTGCAAGCCCGGATAGCCTAGTCGGTTGGGGCGCCAGACTCATAGGGACTTTATATGAGGCGTCTTTAATCTCCTGAGATATCTGGAGGTCGCGTGTTCGAGTCACGCTCCGGGCACCTGATTTTTTTTAAAAGTAGTTTTAAATTCTATTTTCATACTTCTTTGGTTTGCGGGATAATTTGTTATCATTTCTCTATATGTATCTTAGCAATTTTATTGTCTGTCTAAGTAATATAGCAATAATAAGTTGATTTTTTTTTAGCTACTCAGATACTTGCTCTTTCCATCCCATTTCCCGCGTTGTCTTGATTTTTTCTTTACCGGAGGTAAGCTCAAAAAACAGATTAAACTGATAAGGCAACCAAGGGTGCAACATCAAAAACTGAGGGATTCGATCCCAAAAACCAAAATCTCTAGTGCTCACTTCCCCTCTGAAGTAGTAAAAATGTACTCTTACATTATCTTCCCCCGTGACAATAATAGTATAACCTCCGGAGATAAAACAAAGCTAAGAAAAGGACTTTCTCCACTAAAGGTTGATATTTTCTTTCATGTTTTAAGATCTCACACTTTAAGCGTTCTGTCATGAGACTGAAACCGCATAATTTCCATCAGGGGTGACGGAAACTGCTCTAACCGAATCGGAGTGACTTTTTTGAGTTTCAGCATATCAACTACTGGTACTGATAAAAATACAAAATACTACAGGACACAGAATTTTTAAGAAAATATTGTCAAATTAGATTGGATTTTGGGATCTAATTTGATATCATTTTCATTTTAAGTACATTTAGTAACACTTTTATATTTCTATGTAATATCTTTGTGTGTTGTTAATATTATTTATTCAGATTATCAGGTGATTAGTAGGGTAATTCACAAAAAAGGGTGTTCTGTAATGGAGAAAAAAAAATTATTAGTATTATTTTCTGTTTTCCTGACAGCCCTGATCTTAATGACGGCAGGCTGCGTTAGTCAGGACAGTTCCCGGGCTGAGACATCGGCTAAGGGGATGCCGGCTGAAGAAGCCTTGGCTGAGGAGACACTGACTGAGAATACTGCTGAAGGATCACAGCATGCGGATGTTGTTTATCTTAGCGGCGGAGATTGTGGTTATCCACAGCCGTTTACGATATATCCGAGAGGTCCCGGGTCATCAAAGGTCGGAATGATCTTTGACAGTCTGTTAGAAAGGGATGAAATCGGTATAATTCCCTGGCTGGCTGAAAGCTGGGAGGTCGGTGCAGATGGAACAGAGTATACATTTCATCTCCGTGAAGGTGTCAGCTGGAGCGATGGAGAACCTTTCACGGCAAATGATGTTAAATTTACTTTCGATTATGAGCAGGAAAATGTACCTGTCTCAGGTGGGATTGAGTCCGGTGTTGTAGACAATGTTCAGGTTGTGGATTCCAGTACCGTCAAATTCGTACTGAAGCAGCCGGCCTCATCATTCCTTTATAAGCTCACAGGTTTCAATATCATACCCGAGCATATCTACAAAAACGTCTCCGATCCTTTCACTTTCCTTGATCCGGAGGCAGTCGTCGGGACCGGTCCATTCCTTCTTGATGAGTACAATAAAGAGCACGGAACATATCGGTTTGTAACAAACGAGAATTTCTGGGGGCCGGCTACTGCCGTTAAATCCGTTGAATTTATTCCGGTCAGCGATTCGTTAATAGCTTTTGAACAGGGGGAAATTGATTTCACAAGTATATCCCCTGATACTCTCGACCGGTTCACATCAGACCCTGATATAAGAATAGTCCAGCAGCCGGCATTCTGGGGTTACCAGTTTTATTTCAACATGAAAAACTGTCCGGAGCTTAATGACAGCAGAATAAGGCAGGCCTTTGCTTACGCCATTGATCGTGATGAACTGGTGGAAAAGATCGCAAGAGGTGCAGGGAAAGCCGGTAAAATGGGCATACTCCCTGAAGACCACATCTGGTATAATCCTGACCAGCCGGAATATGGCTACGATCCGGATAAGGCCGGAGCATTGCTTGAAGAGGCCGGATGGATTGATACGGATGGGGATGGAATCCGTGATAAAAACGGGGAAAAACTGTCATATGTATTGTCTCTCGGCAGTGGCGAAGTCCGTATCGGCGAACTCATAAAAGAGAGACTGAGTGGAGCAGGAATTGACGTTCAGGTAAAGGCCCTGGAGAGCAAATCCCGTGATACCAATCTGAAAAACGGAGACTTTGAACTCCTGATAAGCGGCTTTGGGGGCTGGGGAACAGATGCAGATTATCTTCGTACAAGATACTGTGATACAGGTGCACAGTCAGGAAGTGTATCATCCGGCGCAGCAGTATTCGGTTACCATAATGATACCCTGAATGCTCTTGGTGCCCGGGAATTGCAGGAATTGGACGATGATAAACGGAAGGAAATAGTATACGAAATGCAGACCGTGCTTGCGAATGATATCCCTGCAATCCCGCTCTATTATACTACATCGTATGATGTCTGGCGCATTTCAAAGTATGACGGCTGGATGAATATGTATGACCACCATGCAAGAACACACAGTATTCTTTCGTATCTTGAGAGGGATGGAATTGCAGAAAAAAGATGATATTAATAACCTGATCGAATGCTGGAAAAAAGCCATGACTAATGGTTTGATCCTGGATGAAGGCAGGATGGCAGAGTTCTGGAACAAACGCTCCGAGAACTATGCCAATAACATTGAAAAAGACAAAAGAAAGAAGAGAACCGATGAAATTCTCGAATTTCTTGAAGAATCCGGTTTCAATCCGGAAGGTTCCAGAGTCCTGGATATCGGGTGCGGACCCGGTACCCTCTCTCTTCCTCTTTCAAGGCTCGGGGCAGAGGTGACTTCACTTGACATATCGTCCGGAATGCTCAACAGACTAAAAGATGCTGTAAAAAAAGAGTCTCTTCCGGTAGATGTCATCGAATGCTCCTGGTGGACGGCAGACATAGATGAGCTTGGATTCCGGAAAGAATTTGACCTTGTAATTGCCTCCATGACTCCCGGAATAAGGAATGTTGAAAACTTTGATATGATGATGGCCTGCTCAAAAGATCTCTGTTATTACAGTAACTTCCTGAGAAGAGTTGAGGATCAGGCGTATCGTGATATCCGGAGTTCAATACTCGGGGAAAAATCCGAGAATAACATGAACGGCATAATTTACCCATTCATGTATCTTTACCTATCAGGCTACAGGCCCTCACTCAGGATCAACCATTCCGAATGGAAGGAAGAGCTAAACTGGAAAGAAACGGCAGAACAGGCAATAGGTTTCATAGGACGGGGCCGGGATTTTGATGACGAAACAAAGGAAAAAATAATGGATTATTATCAGAATGCCTCTCCGGATGGAATCTACCGTTCCGAGTCGGATGTATATACCGGGATGATGGTCTGGGAAGTTAACGGGAGATAATCGAGTGGCAAAGGGGCAGATGATTGGATGGTAAAGGACAGGAATTCGTTTATTTTCAGGTTGTTATCGACCCTTTTTGTAATTCTTGCCATTAATTTTTTCCTTCCGAGGATGATGCCCGGAGATCCGTTCTCAACCACTTCCGCAGATGAGGTAGGGGAAGAAATTATCGTAATGACCGAGGAGCAGCGTCTTTATTACATGAACTATTACGGACTTGACAGGCCGCTTTATGAACAGTTTTTAGTATATATGAAAAATCTGATGACGGGCGACCTGGGCAGGAGTATTTATTACAAAATGCCGGTCAGTGATGTAATAATGCTCCATCTCCCCTGGACTGTGTTGATTGTCGTGGGTGCTACGGTAATCAGTACGATCTCCGGTGTGGTTCTCGGAACACTTTCGGCAAAGAACCGGAAAAAAGGGAGTGACAGAATTATGATGACGGGTATGATTGCCTTTGCAGAAATTCCTTCATTTCTGCTCGGCCTGATCCTTCTTCTGGTTTTTAGTGTGTATCTCAGGCTTTTCCCACTCGCAGGTGCTGTTACTCCCTTCGCAGACTATAATGGCCCGGCAGAACAGGCATGGGATATACTGTACCATGCCTTTCTGCCTGTTGCGACTCTATCACTTTCACAGCTTACCGGCGTGTACCTGCTCACCAGAAATACCCTGATTACAGTGACCACAAAAGATTACATCAGGACTGCCCGGGCCAAAGGCCTGGGTGAAAAAACCGTATGGATCCGGCATGCCCTCCGAAATGCACTGCTTCCCGTAGTGACAAGAACAGGTTTTATGATCGGTATAATGATGGGTGGGGTTGTACTTGTTGAGAGTGTTTTTTCTTATCCCGGCATAGGGATGACACTCAGAAGTGCTGTAGTCGGCCGTGATTATCCTCTTATTCAGGGTATTCTCCTGGTAATTGCAGTCTCCATACTTATCTGCAACATGCTGGTTGACAAAATATACGGGAAACTTGATCCGAGAGTCGTGATATGATAAAGGATGTTGCTGCCTCTGGAAATGCCGGAATACTCTCTTTTATTCAGGCTTTAAATATTAACAGAATTGTCAGCAGTATAGCCAGGACCTTCTCCAGGTTCAGGACTATAGCTAAGCCATTCTCCAGGTTCAGTACCGAAGGCAAAATTGGTGTCCTTGGCATTCTCTGTATCATTTTAATGGCAGTTTTTGCTCCTGTGATAACAATTTATCCTCCTCAGAAGATCACTGGGGATTCACTTGAACCCCCGGGTCCCGGACACATACTCGGAACCGATGAACTTGGTATGGATATCTGGTCACAGATCTGTTACGGGGCAAGAATGAGCCTTACAATAGGGCTTGCAGTAGCCTTTTTGTCAGGTTTTGGGGGAGGAGCTGTCGGGATACTGGCCGGGTATATGGGAGGGCACATTGACCAGGGCCTTATGAGAGTAATTGATGTGACAATGGCTCTTCCGAGTTTTCCTCTTCTGATTGTAATATCCGCTTTTCTCGGGCCGAGTATTCTTAACGTAATTCTTATACTCGTTCTTTTCAGCTGGGCCAAACCCGCGCGTATTGCCCGTTCTCAGACGCTGTCATTAAAGAAGAACAACTACATTATTGCCGCCCGGAATTACGGTGCAAAACCATTTTACCTGCTCTGGAGGCATATTTTTCCTGAAGTTATGCCTGTTCTGCTTGTGCTTGTCATCGGCATATCCTCACATGCAATCATAGCCGAAGCAGGACTTGCCTTTCTGGGCCTCGGAGACCCCACTTCCAAAAGCTGGGGGATGATGCTTAATCATGCAACCGGTTTTCGTTCAATATATTTTACTCCTTACTGGCAATGGTGGCTGTTGCCTCCGCTGTTTATGCTCATTTTCCTCCTGCTCTGTCTTGCGTTCATAAGCAGGGATATGGAAAGGATACTTGATCCGAAATTAAAGATAAAGAAAGGGTTCTGACCATGAGTCTGCTTAAAATCAATGATCTTAAATGCCATTATCTGACCGATATTGATACTGTTAAGGCTGTTGACGGCATTTCTTTTGAAATCGAAGAAGGAGAAATTCTGGGTATTGTCGGGGAATCAGGAAGCGGCAAGACCACTGTTGCACTGGGGATCATGGGGCTTTTGCCGGAAAATACCGCCGTTTCCGGGGAAATTCTGTACAGGGGTGAGCTAATCTCTTCTCTACCCGAATCAGGAATGGACAAATTCAGATGGAAGGATATCGCAATAGTTTTTCAAAACGGACTGGAGGTTATGAATCCTGTCATGAAAGCAGGCATCCAGGTAACGGAACCGATGATAAGGCATCTCGGTCTCAGTCCTGAAAAAGCCCGGAGTAAATGTGCCGGTCTCTTCCGGACTGTCGGCCTTGATCCTAAATGGATGGATTCATATCCTCACCAGCTCTCCGGAGGCATGAGACAGAGGGTTCTTCTGGCAATGGCCCTTTCATGCGACCCGAAATTACTGATCCTTGATGAAGTTACTTCCGCCCTTGACGCATTTACCCGAAAGGAGATCAGGGACCTTCTTGTCGACCTTCAGAAAAAGAACGGGTATACGATGTTAATGATCTCTCATGATATCACTTTTGTGTCTTCTGTTGCGTCCAGGATTGCTGTTATGTATTCGGGAAGGGTTGTTGAAACCGGGCCTGTAAGGGATATTCTCGTATCCCCTCGTCATCCTTATACGAGGGGGCTTGTCCATTCGACCCCGGATATTTTCGTTTATAAAGATTTATGGGGAATTCCCGGGGATGTCCCGACAGGAGACGAGTTCAAGGGATGCCCTTTCAGCCCGAGATGTACACAAAAAATCGATATCTGCAGTGAAGCCGCCCCGGTTCTGATGCCCATAGGGGGTGGGCGGGAAATTGCATGCCATAGAGGCGGCATAGCAGGCCTTCTGGAGGCAAGAAACTTGAATTTCAGCTATCGTCTGCCGGATGGAGAGTATCTTCAGGCAGTTGATAACGTCAGTCTGGAAGTGAGGGAAGGAGAGGTTCTTGCACTTGTCGGCCAGACCGGTTCGGGTAAGTCGACCCTTGCACATATTCTTGCAAATGTAATAAGGCCCGAGTGCGGAGAGGTATTTTTTATGGGTGGAAATGTCAGCGGGGCTACCTATGGGAACAGGTTCAATGGCATTCAGATAGTATTCCAGGACCCTTTCAGTTCAACCAGCAACAGGTTTACTGTGCTTGATGCAGTCAAAGAGCCTCTTTATATCAATAAGATCGGGTCCAACGGAGATCGACTGCAAATGATTAAAAGTGCCCTTGAACTTGTTCGTCTTCCCACTACTGATAATTTCCTCCGTAAATATTGCGGGGAACTCAGCGGCGGGCAGAGGCAGAGGGTTGCACTTGCCAGAGCAATGGTTATGGAGCCAAAACTCCTTATTGCCGATGAGATAACTTCTGCTCTGGATGTTTCAACCTCTGCAAATATATTGCGGCTTTTAAAGGGCCTTCAGAACAGGAGAGGGTTTGCAATGATATATATTTCACACGACCTCTCCCTTACCCTGAAGATTGCTGACAGAATAGCCGTTATGAATTCCGGAAAGATCGTAGAGGTGGGCAATTCTCATGATGTGATGCTTTCACCCTCGGATGAGTATACAAAAAGGCTTGTGGGTTCAAGAATAGGGCTGTGCTGTCATACTCATTAAGCACTATGGATCTTGTTTTTACAATTTATGAATTTTCACGTTTATCTTTGTCAATAAAAGATGAGTTTCTGATATGTGAATTTCTAGTAATTGTTCTAAAATCCCGGTTTGAAGGTTTTGTTCAGGTTTGAAGGTCTTGTGTAACATGAGTGCAATAATAGTTAAAGAGCTGACAAAAAAATTCGGAGAATTTACTGCTGTGGACAGCGTCTCATTTTCTGTTGAGCCCGGAGAGCTTTTCGGGCTTTTAGGTCCTAATGGTGCGGGAAAGACGACTATAATCAACATGCTGACCACTCTCCTTCTTCCTACGGCAGGAGATGCTGAAATAGCTGGATATGATCTTAGAAGGGATCCTCATGAGATCAGGAATAACATCGGAATAATATTTCAGGATCCTTCGCTTGATATCGGGCTTACCGGGAGGGAAAATCTTGAATTTCACGCCATGATGTACAACATCGGTTCGGATGAGCGGAAAAAAAGAATCCGGGAAGTTCTCGATGTTGTGGGCCTGGCTGATAAAGCTGATATTCTTGTTGAAAATTATTCGGGCGGGATGAAGAGGCGACTTGAAATTGCAAGGGGGCTTATTCATTATCCGAAGGTTTTGTTTCTGGATGAGCCTACTCTCGGGCTTGATGCACAGACCAGGAGATCAATATGGGACCATATCAGGAACCTGAACAGAAATTACGGGACGTCTGTCATTCTGACTACCCATTATATGGAAGAGGCTGATTCCCTCTGCGACCGCATTGCGATAATTGATCATGGAAAGATAATTGCACTTGATACCCCGGCAGGTCTGAAGAACCGTCTTCGGGGGGATTGTGTCAGCCTGACTATAGAGGGGAGGGTTGAGCTTATTGCTGCTGCCCTTGGGGAGAAGGAATGGGTGAGGGAAATTGTCCCTAACGGAAAAACGCTTGATGTTATTCTGTCGGATTATGGAAAAAATATTCCTTCTATTTTTCAGACGGCCGGCAATCTGGGGATCGGAATCAGTTCGATAAATTTCAGCAAACCAAGTCTTGAAGATGTTTTTCTCCGCCTGACAGGTTCGATAATACGGGAACAGGAAGGCAGCAGGCAGTCAGCCCGGCGGGACCGGATGAGAAGGAGGATGCTCCGATGATTCAGGGAAGAGTTGTATATGTTCTCTGGCGGCGTGAGATGATAAAGTACTTCCGGGCAAGGTCCAGAATAGCGGGTGCGATCGGTATGCCGGCTTTTATGCTGATCTTTCAGGGCATGGGCTTTAGAAGAGTGGAATTTCCGGGCCTGCCCGAATCAATAGGATATTTTCAGTATCTTGTGCCGGGTATTATAGGGATGACCCTTCTTTTTACGGCTGCTTATGCAGGTATGAGTGTCATAATGGACAAGCAGTTCGGATTTTTAAAAGAAGTTATGGTGACTCCTGCAAGCAGAGTTTCTATTGTCCTCGGGATGATCTCCGGAAGTGCAACCACATCACTCATTCAGGCGCTTATTATTATGATGATGTCGGTATTACTTGGTTTCAGGTTGCCTGTTCTTCCTGCGATCCTGTCCTCGGTCGTGATAATGGTTCTTATTTCTATGATCTTTATAAACATAGGCTTGATTCTGTCATCCGTACTGAAGGATTTTCACGGGTTCAGCACAGTTATTAATTTTATTGCATTTCCACTGTTTCTTTTATCCGGAGCTTTATTTCCGGTTTCGAATTTGCCTGCTCCGATAAAAATTCTGTCTTATTTTGATCCGCTGACTTATGGGGTGGATGCTTTACGGGGAGTATTGATTGGTCATTGTGAATTCTCAATCGTTCTGGATATGTTTATTCTTTTAACACTGTCAGTTCTGATGGTCTGTACCAGCAGTTATTTCTTCCGGAGGGCAGAGTCGATATAACGTGTTTTTGTTTTTAAACCGGAATAATTCTGGTTTCCGGAGGATAACATCCGGGATTTGAAAACCCCATTGAACTAAACATCACAAAAAATCCGGGCTAACGGGTGAATATCGAAATCCTCTAAAATCCAATAACAAAAGGTATCTTTGAATGTCAATTAAAAAATTAAAGGAAAAGGAAAAAGAAGTTCTCATATTCCTTTTCATCAGTCACTGGAACTCTGAAGTGGTATATGTTGTAACTTCAAGAAAAGGTATTTTTATAAGTTCCATGTCTGCAAGTTCTGATTCTGCAAGTTCTGATTCTGTAAGCTCCGATCCTGTAATTTCTACTTCTGCAAGTTTCTTTTTTGCAAGCTTCTTTCCTATACTGACGGCGTTGAGCACTGCATTGGGAATAAGGCATCCCCTCGTGCAGTCCAGGGCACATTCCCTTGTGCACTCAAGGGAGCAGTCCGTTTGTCTTTCCAGTTCAAGGGTGAGCTCGCTCTGGTTCTCGGGCAGTTCCTGAAGAGGGAATTCAAGGCAGGCGAGTTCTCGGAATTTCTCGCAGGGGGTATCGATCTTTATGATGATCCTGCCTCCTTTCACCCTTCCCGTTACCGTATGGCTGAAACCGCACATGCCGGAAGATACACTTATTTTTATCATTTCCAAAGCCCCTGCCATTTGACCTGTTTTCAGGGATTCTCCCCCTCAGTAGACCCCGCCGGTGATACTGCCTTTCTGAAGCCCGCCTGTGTTTTGAATTGCGATATTCTTGAAGTCTATCGCCTTTATCGGGCAGGCCCGGACACAGCGCCTGCAGCTTGTCCCCAGGCAGTCCTGAGTCCTGCAGCTTGCAAAGAAACTCCCGTTTTTCTCGATGGTCACAAGGGCATTCTCCGGGCACTCTTCATTACAGCGGCTGCACTGGATACAGCCTTCCACAGGCACCTCTATGGTGATCCCCACGTCTTCCACAATCTCTACAGGCACATTTCCGGTTTCCTCTATATCCCTGGAGGCCCGCTTTTCCATTACCGCATTTTCTACCGGCTCCGGGAGAGGTGGATATTTGTACATTTTAAAGAACTTTTTGTACAGCTTCATGCTCATGCCTTCGGTCCAGTAGGAAAGCTCGCATGTGTAGATGTTCTTGAAGGTCTCGCTGGTAGCCATCATCAGGTGGTCGGCTTTTATCGTCCCTGCAAGGGCAATTACTTTCTCGAGCCTGGACTCGTCCAGAAGAAGTTCACGTGCAAGCGCGATAGAAGTGTTTCCGAACTGAACCGCCTTCCTTGAGAAATCCGGGCAGGAACCTATTTTTCTGGCTTTCCTGCAGTCCACATATGTCCCGGAAGCTCCTGACATGTAGACATTTTCCAGTTCCTCAAAAGGCACTCCCGCTTCAAGCAGGAGAGTGAGCTGGGCTGCCCGGATTGCCCCTATGGCTTTTCCGGCTTCGGCGATATCTTCGTTTGTAATCTCTATCCCGTTGCCAAGGATCAGCCTTCCGTCGGGCAGTTTCGGAGGCTGTTCCATAAGCCCTGTCTCCATTGCAAGTGCTATGACTGCAATTACCCCTGTCCCGGTAATTCCCAGGGCTTCGATTTCTCCTCTCTCCACCGTCTCGCCGGTAACAGGGTCTATCAGGGCTCCGGGTCTTCCTTCCATCTTTTCGTTCAGGACCGTAAGCCGCCAGCAGTCCTTTTCTATGCCCTTTTCTATACATCTCTTTTCGAGATTCACATCGGAAATCGCACCCGGGCTTGCAATCATTCCGCAGCTGATCCCCTGCCCCTCAATGGCGGGGCCTGCAGCTGCACTGCCTGTGATGATCCTGTCTCCTGCTTTGATTGCCATTTCCGCATTTGTCCCGTAGTCAGTGACAATGGAGACCTCTTTCTGGTTCAGGAAGTCGGTTTCGATCATCATCGCCAGGGCATCGGCTCCTATCTCGTGGGCAATAGCCGGAGGCACGGTAATTTCGCAGTTAGGAAGATCCAGTACCCCCCTGAAAAGATCTGATGCCGGAAAGACCCTGGCACTCCGGTCCACATTCTCTACTCCAAGCCTTCTCTGCATGTTTTTCCCGGCAAAGGCCAGGTCCCTGATCTCCGAGTTCTGGAAAAGCGAAAGCTGGATAGGGTTTCCGCATACAACCAGTTTCTTAATGCAGGCAGGGTCTACCCCAAAGGTCTCAATAATCTTGCTTACCGCATCCAGTATGATGCTGTTTGCAATATCTTCCCCGACTTCCAGTGCGAAGTCCAGGTGGTCGATCACATTGCCCCCTGGCAGGGGGTGCCTCATCGTCATGGCAGTTCTTACAACTTTTTTTGTTTCCAGGTCTATGAGCTGCGCTCGAAAGCCGCTGGTACCCAGATCAAGTGCGATCCCGTACATTTTTATACTCCACTTGCAGCAGTCGTTGAAAATAAAGAAAAAAATACCCTCTTTATCCTGTCCACATCAGGATACCGTATACTCAGATGTATACCGGGTTAACTTCAGGCAGTGAAATTGGCTGCGCAGCGTCATCACTGTTATTCAGTCCTTTTTATCTAAATTTTAGGCTTAAATGTATATAACATAATTCGCGGCTTATCGTAAAGGGTCTTGATTTCAGTAAAGGCATTGATTTTTGAGGGGGCATTGATTTTTTAAGGGCATTGATTTACAGAAGCTATGATATTATTGACGGGGCTAACCATTGTGGTAATGTCATTTACTTCCTGAAAAATAGTCTTTTCTCCCAAAAAATATGTTTTTAATCCCGCAAGTCTATAATGCATGCGTATAGACTTTTTTACCTGAAGTTATATGACAACAAAATACCAAAAAGTTGTTATAATCCTTGTAACAGGTATGAATAACTGTAAGAAATAGGTCTTAAAACGAGAAAAATAGCAACATTTTAGGCTAAAAATGTTGCTATTCTGCAGCTTCTCTTGCCAACAAAAGAACTGAAGGCAGGTTCAGGAAAACATGTAGTATGTAAGCCTATAAGTTCCAGACCAAAAAAATGGGTTTTTGGTGTCTTGTGCTTTAGCAAATCCGCTACAACTTCAGGATTTACTTTTTTGACGTCTAACAGCTTGATGATTACACGACCTCCAAAATCCCAAAAAGACGATTTTAGAAAGCTCACAAAGTTTATTAGAAAACGTATGGATCCGAAAATATATCTATACGTTCTCTATTTTAGAGATTCCAGTTTCGTTACATAAATTTGATGTAAACGTTTCCATCTACACAGCTCGGTGTCCCCCAAATTGAGCATTTGTCGCCGTTACAGTCTGGAGTGTATGCTCTTGGGCAAGATTCCATTTTGTTACTATGATCTTTATCGGAAATCTGAACAGTCAACATGCCATCTTCACAGCGCGGAGTTCCCCAAATTGAGCATTTATTGCCGTTACAGTCTGGAGTGTATGCTCTTAAACAATAGTAGTTATGTTGTTTCTTTTGATCCAAATGTTATTCCTCCTATTGATAACTTTATTGACAATCCCAACTTATTCAAATCATTTACTGATTTTTTTTATTACGTATATTTTTTGGCTAATCTCCTTTTATACTTATTATAATTCTCGTTATGAGAATTATCTATATAATTACGTCATGATTTAAGATACTTTTTATATTCTTTTATATTTTTAAACACTTTAATATTTTTAAGTAAAAAAACTAATAATATGAATTTTGTGCCAGAAAACATAAGTAGTTACAGATATCAATAAGTTATTAATCAATAACTTTTTAGTATGTAGTAGTAACTGGAACACAAAATATCACAGTCTATTGCAAATCTACTGGAGGCAAAGAAATGGCAGAAGCAGTAAGTTCTGATAAAGCAAAACCTTCTCCCACTCTTAATACTATTCTTATGGTAGAAGATACCCTAAAAAACAGCCCGGACAGCGTCATAACAGTTGCAGACCTAAAAAGAATGCTGCCAAAACAGGTTAATCACAATACTCTAATGGTTATTCTGGACTATCTGGAGCAGAGTAATAAAATTGTAGTCGGACTTAAAGGAATAAACTGGATTCATAGCAGGAATGAAAATTTGAGAAAGGCAGTGGCTCATGGACTTGAACTATGAAATCTGTCAGAGTAATCCTTACATAAAAAGTAAGTTAACGCCGTAAGCTCACGATTTTTCAATTCTGTTTCATGCATCATCGGTTAAGCATTAGAAAGCTACTCTTGTATGTGTTTTAGATTTAGAGATTAACGGTTTGAATAAGAAATCAAGGGAACGGAGATCAAAAAAGTAAGAAGAGAAGGAAGTAAATACTTCACCGATGACCGGTGGAAATGATTCAGGCTTATTTCAGGCCTTGGTCGTTAAAGCACTTTGTGTATTGCTTGTCTGATCCGTTGATGTGGTTTGTCAGCCATTCTTTCAGGAAGTTCATAACTTCTATTGATATTATTGCATTTCCTGATTCAAAGTCATTTTTGAATTTTGTCACCGTTTCGACGAATTTTTCGTGTTCGGCTTTGTGGGTCTCTTTTTCAGGGTAGTGGTATAAATCGAAGTACTTTTCTTCTGTCTTGAAGTGGGTTGCCGTGTATGTTATCAGATTGTCCAGTATTTCTCCCATCACATCTTTACTTTTTCCTACTTTCATTGCCTCGTACAGCCTGTTTATCATCTCTACGAGCTTTTTGTGCTGGTTGTCGATTTCTACAACTTTTACGCTAAATGAATCTGTCCAAGTTATTATGGGCATATGTAACACCTTTACATATTTTATCTTGTTAATTTATATAGATTTCGAGGATTTAAAATTAAAATTTTGATTTTCAAGTACTGTTACGGTGTACACTTGCAAGTTTGAAAAGAGAATAATGAAACATGTATGAAAAAATTTTGAAATCATGCTGGTGTATATAAAAGACAGGCATTGGATCCTCATGCAGGCAGAGAATGTATGTTAGCAGAGAAAGATTTAGAGACGAATGGTTTGAATAATAAATCAATGGAACAAAGATCAAAAAAGAGTATGAAGAGAGGGAAAGTGACAAGAACGGTTTTGGTATAGCGAATAAGGTTGTAAGGGTCACTCATTTATGGTTTAGTCCGCTTGAGCGAAGCGAAACGGACTTCGTGCTCCCGAAGCGAAACTCGGGTGGTGCAGTTAGAGCGGGTCAGAACTCTGATTTTTCCAGTCAGGTAATATTCATCTCTTGCTTCAACAAGTGCCTTTATATTTTTTATCGGGGTCTTCGGGGCAATCCCGCAGCCGGGAGCGAGAATATCAATACCATCTTCCAGGCACTTCTGCGCTTCTTCTTTTATCTCTTCGCAGGTTCCGTTGAGCATAACTCCTGATGAGGAGAGGTTCCCTATCAGTTTTGTTTTGCTTCCTACAAGTTTTTTTGCAGCTTGCAGGTCAGTTACTTTTTCTTCGATACTGATCCCCTGAAAACCGCATCCTGAAAGGGTTTCAAGGATAGGGGTCGAGTTCCCGCAGACGTGTATAAGTTTTACGCCTTTTCCCGACCTGCAGAAGCTTTCATACTCCGGTCTTATGAGGGCATCAAAATGTTTGGGGTCAAGCATGTCCGGGCCTGCTATTCCATCCACAATGCAGACAGCATCTGCCCCGGCTTCGGAGAGGATTTCCGCATACTCGGAGCAGGCGGCTCGTGTAACTTTAAGGAACTGGCTTATTGTTTCAGGTCTTCTTATCGTCCATGTAAGAAAATTATAAGTCCCGAGCAGCCTTGAAGCAAGGGATGCCGGGCCTTCCATTCCTGCTATCAGGGGGACTTCTTCACCCGCCTTTTCCCTCAGGATCGAGGTCACATCCGCAATAAGGGGAATTCTTCCCCGCTCCGCAAAGTCTGAGGGGAGTTCCAGCTTTTCCGGTTCCTTTGCAAAAGGGTTAGAGCCCGGAGAGGGCTGAATATCCTATCTGCCCGGGTTAACCCTGCAGCCCAGAGCTTCGGAAAGGACAGTGAGGCAGAAGGGGTAGCGTACGGCTTCAAGGCCTGCAAAGGTATGGGCTGAAAGGGCAAGGTCTGCCATTTTTTCCGCATCAAAATGAGCGTCAGGCCAGGCCGCTCCGCTTTTTCTCATTAGTTCGACGGTCCCGGTCTGAGTTACCGAAAGGACGGGGACCTTATCCACGGCTTTTCCGTGAAGCGTGTTCAGGAAACGGTCTCTTAAATCTGGATCTGCCATCAAAATCTGCCATTAGGGTTCTTTTTATTCGTTAAGTGTCAGGTTAAGCCTTTGTAGCTTTTTTCTTCTGAGAACTAATACAAGCAGGATCACTTTTATATTTTTCATTTAAAATATCTGTGAACTAATTATATAAATTAATTCCCATATGGGGCATTTTTTTAGAAGATAGCGAATCTCCAACCATTATCCATCCCCTGTTACGGCAGATTCTATAAAAGGGGGTCCCGAAAATTCTTATCATACATAATCGTAGAAAAGAGACTAATTATTCACATGGTGTTGAAAATAACTTTACGAAAACCTTCACCGATTGGATTGCTTAACAATTGGATTGCTTAACAATTTGGTTGCTTAACGATCGGATTGCTTAACAATTGGATTGCTTAACGATCGGATTTGGCTCCTTTTCCTGCCGGAGGGTCCAGACAGTCTGGAGCATACCGATCTTCTGGAGTTTTTCAGGATTATTAACGCTTTTTCAACTCTTAAAATGGCAAAAAGAGACTGATTAAGCGATTTCATCCTGATCATTCAGGTTCGTAGTCCTTCGGTCTGGAGGTTTGAGGCCTGGAACATTGAACCTTTTTCTGTGGGTCTGGACTTTGCTTTTCTGAGGCACACTAAAATGGCGAAAGTGCCTCCTGAGGAAGTTTCCAGGTCTATTTACTTTTCTGGAGGCAGGATAACAATGCCTTCGAGAGGGAGAAGCATTGTCATCATCGTGATCTTGTTACCTGAGAATTCAGGATTTTTTGTGGAGGAGTGTGGAGATTTTTCTGGATTTTTTCGACATCTTCTGAACATCTTTATAAATATATTGTTTCGTAAAAAGAAAGGGTGGGCAAAGGTGCCACCCTCTCAATCGGCAATTTTTTGCATTGCCTTTTTTGACTGAATGGTATCAACGGGTTTATCCGATGATCTTCTTGAAGAGTTCCGGACCTGTCTGTGCAACAGTGTAGGACTGGGCGGTGACGGTGTCGCACGGACCCCTTGGTGGGACTTCACAGCCGGTTGCAATCACGTACTTGGACTGCATTCCGTTCTCCTTGAGAGTGTTCAGGACGCTCTTCTGGAGGGCAATTGTGTCGTTCTTAATCTTTTCGATGTTTTCGGGGCTGTTGTCCATGAATGCGACCGGGCTGACTTCTCCCCCGAACATGACGTCTTTTCCGTAGTTCTCGATGAGGTACCTGTGGTCCTTTGAGCCCTTGTTAACCTGCTCCGGGTAGAAGGTGTAGCTGTAGTACTTTGTGTCCCACTTTTTGATGAGGTCCCAGTGAGGGGCATCTGCACAGTTGTGGACGACCATTGGCTTGTCGTACTCCTTATAGAGTGGGGCGAATACGTTCTGCATGGCCTTACCTTCTGTCTTCATGTATTCGTCTGCACCGAGGATGACGTTGTTAGTCCAGAGCGTTACAAGGCAGAGGTTGTCAGGCTGGGCTTCCTCGAACATCATCTTTGCCATCTCCTTACAGTACTCGGTGGTCTTTTCGAGGGCTTTGAGGACAACATCGGGGTTAGTCCTGAGGTCGGAAAGCACACGGGTTGCTCCCATGATCTGGGTCAAAGCGACCATAGGACCTTCGAACAGGGCGGTGACAGGGGCGTCAATTGCCTTTGACTTCTCGGTTGCAAGTTTATTGCCCTGGATCAGGTTGTAGGCACGGGTGCCTTCCTTGATTTCCGGGACTTCAAGAGCTTCATAATCTTCGAGATGTCCTGTGGCTGCAGGGGTGTCTTCCTCAGGAACCCTGATAGTTGCACCGAAGTCTTTTGCAACCACACAGAGGTCAGTAAGGCCGACGAAGTTGTCAATGTTGAAGTACTTGGTACCCGCGACTACACTGGCTGCATACATCTCTGCCTTTGTGGAGTAGTCTGCGTAAGTGCAGGGCACAAACTTTCTGGAGAGCCCGCAGATAAGGGGAGCGACCGGGAGCCTGTCGACCTTCTTGTCCTGGAAGGCGGAGACAAACCTCTCCTTTTTGGTCATGGTCTCGTTGAACTTGGGCACAACTGAGTCATACTCTGCAAGGATCTTCTCAGCGGTAACCAGCCCGATATCGACTTCTTCCCTGGTGCCTTTCTTTGCGAGAATTTCTTTATACTTCATCTTGCTTGTTGCAACTGAAGACTCGTTCCATGCATCAGCAGGAAGCGTGCTGACAAGAGAAGAAAGGGCCTCGACTGCTCCGCTTGCGTCACGGGCAGTTCCGTCTGCTCCGATACTGTCTGCGAAAGCCTGAGAAACAGGTGCACCGCCGACCATGACTACGAGGGAGTCCCTGAGACCTTCTTCCTGAAGCTGCTCGATTACAGTCTCCATTCCCCCCATGGTGGTGGTCATCAGGGTGCTCATGGAAATAGCTGCTGCTTTGTTTTCCTTTGCTGCTTCTACGAATTTTCCGAGCGGGACATCGACCCCGAGGTCAATTGCATTGTAACCTGCAGCTGTGATCATTGTCTTAACAAGGTTTTTCCCGATATCGTGCACGTCTCCTTCAACAGTGCCGACAATAACGTTCTGGGGTCCAGAGCTTGCGTCGACCTTCATATAAGGTGTAAGAATTGCCATTCCTGCATACATTGCATCTGCTGCGAGCAGAAGGCTGGGGACGAAGGCTTCTCCCTTTTCGTACTGGTCACTGATAATGTTCATACCCTTTGCAAGGCCGTCAACGATCGTTTCGTATGCGTCCATTCCTTCATCAAGGGCTTTCTGTGCGAATTCTTCTGCAAGTTCGTCATCGCCTTCGACGACAGCATCAGCTAAAGCATTTAAAATCTCTTCTTTTGCCATATTAAACCTCCATTTTTCAGGATCAGGAATTCCAGGTCCTGGAATCCAGTTTTACTTTTGAAGGCAGGGTTGTTTAAGAGGGGTTCCTGCCCTTTATTTTTTCCATAGGTCTCCTGATGCCTATCCAGCAGCTACTTTCTCCGACCAGATGGCCTTTCTCAGTACTCCTGAAAATAGCCGTTTTCTGTCTCTGGACCTTCATCTTTACGCTATGGTTGTTAACATTCAGGTAGTATTCTCCAATATTATATAGCATAGCCGATACTGTTTTTGTAAAAACCTCTAATATTTCATCGTACTCTTATTTTTTTACTTTTCCTGTTTACGGATATGTTTAAGTTTTCCAGCCCTGCCCTTTTCAGGACCCTTTCCTCTCTGACAAAGGATCCCCTTTCCCGGGGTAAGGAGAATTTGCAGATACTGGCTTTTTGTGAGAATAGGGAATCTGGTTATCCTGGAAATTTTGAGGAAAAAAGAAATCAATAAACGATAACTTTTGAGGGGGGAATAAGAAAAGCTTTCTCCGTTGAATTACAAGCTTCAAAAAAATATATGCCCTCAAAAATAACCCCCTTTGAGGTATTTGAGGGTAGGGTTTTTAGCGCGTGAATTAATTCTCATAAGGAAATAATATTAATCCCGTAAAATAGGGTTGCGAAATTAATAGTATGAAACTTTTTGGTATGAAACTGTTTTCAAGTGGCGATCTGTATGCGTCATTGATATGTGAAATTAATATCAATGGATGGCGAAAACTTTCTCTTAATGTATTGTGAACGCTTTCGGCAAACGGAGGATGAAAACCTTCGATAGCCTCAAAGTTTACCGAGATTTTGAGATAAAACAGAGGTTTCAGGAGGAAAAGAATCTCTTTTATAAAATTAAATGGAGGCTATATCTTCGGATATCGGAGGCTGAAACGATCAGCCCCAGAGTCGCAGCTTATTGCACAGTTTTTTTGTTAACATTTTTACTTAATTTACCTTTTCCGAAAGCCCTATATAATAATCAGCAAGTTCGTTTCCCCATTCGATGGCGCTGCTGTTGAAACTAACTATCTTTCTGTGATCAAATTCCCCTTCCTTTCCGAAGAGCTTCAACACCATCAATTCATCTGAAATTATAAAGGAAGAAGGCTTTATTTCTCCCCTGTAGATGTAAAGCGAAACATTGTTTTCTAGCAATAGTCCGTATATATTCTTAAAATCATTTTTCAGTCTTGTGTATACCTTTTCATCCAGAATCAGGTCCACCTTTGCCCCGTTCTTTGCACAGGTTGCCTGAATTTCAGGGCAGTCCGGACAAAAGAATGAGTAAAAGCTCCTCAGTCTCCTGGGCCTGACTAATAGTTCTTTCAGGTCTTTGGGGAATTCAAAAATATGGTCCAGTTCAGGTTCGTTCAGCTTGCATTTCCCAAGCATATGGATCTTTTCCATCAGATGCTCCGGTATCGGCCTTCTGTCGTGCTTTGACCAGTAGTCGTTATTTCCTTCAAAGACCTGAAGGAGGTCATTCAGAGGCAGGATTTTTTCGCCAATTATTTTTCCGATATCTGATAGTTCGTAAATGTCCCCTTTCTGGAAAATTATATCCATCTCTTTTAACCTTTTTAGCTGTGGCATTATAGAGACTGTATCTCCTTGCAGTTCTTTTTTGATTTCATCAATATTCTTTGGTCCTTTTGCCAGTAAGACCAGTATTTCCCTTCTTTTTTCAGAAAAAAAGATCAAATCTATAAGTCCACTCATAATATCAACTTCTAACTCCCCAGCCCGGATAACCATGAAAAGCAATTCCTTACAGCATTAATCTCTTTTATGCCGAAGCGATAAGGAATTTCATGTTGATCGGGTAGTTCCGGAAACCTTCAGATTTCATGTTTCCTGCAATCTCAATCTATGGCAGGTTCTAACGAAAATGGTTCTAATTATCCGGTACCGGGAATTTCCCCTAACTCTGGGACTAACTCTATATAACATAATTCTCGGCTTTACACGAAGGGCTTCGGTTTTCAGGGGGTTTTGATTTTACATGGGACCTTTTTTTCCAGAGGGCATGTTTTTTTAAGGCCACTTCGATTTTTCGGGACGTATTCCTTTTACCTCGCCTCCGAATTTTTACTTCGATGAGAAAAGAAGGCAGTTAAGCTGCCTTTACGCAGGATTTTCTGGAACTATAATTCCCCTTCCGGAAAGGCATCTTTAAATGGCAAATTTGTGCCTTTCCGGAAGAGTGTTGCAGGTCTAACTTCCTTTTTGGTGCATATGACAACAATGCCTTTGGAGAGGGAGTGGCATCGTCATCAGCATGATTGGTGTGATTTTTGAATTTTTCCGGCTCCCTTTTCCGGATTTCTGCTTCCGTGCCTGTTTTATTTCCTGGTTGTTTTCATCTCTTAGGCACTATCTCATCTATCCTGAGCACGTTCCTTGCCGTTTCCGTGCCCGCGATAATGGCGAGTTTCTTCACAGTTGCCGAATCGTAGACTTTAGGTCCCTTCTCCGTTACCTTTCTTGAGAGGTCTATCCTTGCTTCCACTCCTCTTGCATACGAATTTCTCAGCTGCGCCATCGCATCGATTTCATTCATTCCCATATTTCTGGCAAGAACCACAGGAATTTTT
>Ga0068712_1001415_pt1 | contig 34205 bp, 30 predicted proteins | sample MTBAKSrepl1MetaG_FD_62987 | JGI IMG/M metagenome (GOLD analysis project Ga0068712, IMG submission 62987) | Enrichment culture microbial communities from Arthur Kill intertidal strait, New Jersey, USA, that are MTBE-degrading - MTBE-AKS1... | ecosystem: Environmental > Aquatic > Marine >... | reverse complement strand
CCCAAGGACACCCTTTCACCTGCCCGCCATGCGAGTGAGGCGAGTCAGGCGGGTCGATAGGGATTCCTTGCTGCCTTTCAATAAATGGTATCCCGAGCCCGGGGGCGGTCGCCGAACGATACGGCTGCATTTTATTGCAGCCCTTGGGCAGAGACCCCCACGGGCGGGCGGAAGGCTTCCGGGGCTTGGGGGAGACCTGTTTGGTCGCGGCAGTCAGGCCGCCTTGGGGCATGGATTCCAGAAAGGCCCTTTGCTGGTCAGGGGGTGGCGCCTGAATAGCTTTGACCCCCTCTTCCATTGATGGTAACATGAAAAAGATCTTGCTTCCATTTGCAAGAAAGGACCCTGTCTAAGAAGTGAGGACACGAAATCTCATCATTTTGCTTATCATTGTCGGTGCGGCCGCAGGGATCGCATGGATGATCTGGGACCGCCTGCAAAAGGCCCAGGCCCCTCCCGGTGCGGCCCTGGGCCGGGCAGCGATCCCGGTAGAGGCGGCCCCCATTGAACGGGGATCCCTAAAATGGCAGAAGACCTTCAGCGGGACGCTGGAATCCCCTTCCAGGCTGGTGGTGGCGCCCAAGATCGGGGGTCGGATCCTAAGACTGAACGTGGACCTTGGCGATCCTGTGGCCCGGGGCCAGGTGGTGGCTCAGCTCGACAATGATGAGTACGTGCAGGCCGTGAACCTGGCCAAGGCCGAACTGGCGGTAGCCAAGGCCAATCTGGCAGAGGCCAGAAGCGCCCTGGAGATCGCAGCCCGCAAGCTCCAGCGCATGGAACAGCTCCGCGAGCGCAATGTGGCCTCAGATGCGGAGTTTGATGCGGCCCAGGCTGAGCATCTGGGGAAGCTGGCCCAGGTGGACGTATCCAGGGCACAGCTGGCCAAGGCCGAGGCGGCTCTGGAAACGGCCCGGATCCGGCTAAGCTATACGCAGGTGACGGCCAGCTGGGCAGACAGGGTTGGGCATAGGGTGGTGGGGGACAGGTATGTGGACGCAGGCGAGACGGTCTCGGCCAACGATCCCCTCATCTCGGTGGTCCAGTTGGACCCCGTCAAGGCCGTCATCTTTGTGACAGAAAAGGATTATGTGCATCTGAGTCGCGGACAGCCGGCCTGGCTCAGTACAGACGCATTCCCCGGTGAACGGTTTGAGGCGCAGATCGACCGTATCTCGCCCGTGTTTCGTGAGACCTCGCGCCAGGCAAAGGTGGAGCTTCAAGTGGCCAATCCGGACCAGCGTCTCAAACCCGGAATGTTCGTACGGGTCTCCGTAATCCTGGACCGTGTGGAAAATGCCGTGATCGTTCCTCAGCAGGCCCTCACCCAACGAAACGACAGGGATGGGGTCTTTGTGGTGAGCCCGGACGGTTGTTCCGTGCTCTGGCGCGAGGTCTCGATCGGGATCCAGGAAGGGGAACGGGTCCAGGTAAAAGGGCAAGGATTGTCGGGCCAGGTGGTGATCCTGGGACAGCAACTGGTGGACCACGGCTCGCGCATCACCATTCCTGACCACAAGGGAGAATGCCCCTCCACCGGGGCGAGACCCTAAGGCGGCCTGACGGCCGCAGCCAAACAGCGTTCTGCCCGGCCGTGGGGGTCTCTGCCCAAGGGCTGCAATAAGGTGCATCCATATCGTTCGGCGACCGCCCCCCGGGCTCGGGATATTGTTTATTGAAAGGCAGCAAGGAATCCCTATCGACCCGCCTGACTCGCCTCACTCGCATGGCGGGCAGGTGAAAGGGTGTCCTTGGGGCTGGAACAGACTGTATTTCAAAGCCCTGCTGCCGTTCCCAGGAGCTGTATTCGGTTTTTGCAGCCCTTGGGCAGAGACCCCCACGGGGAAACTTCTTCGCACGTTGCGGAGAAGTTACGGACAAAGAGTCTAAACATGAGCCTTCCGGGATTCAGCGTTCAAAGGCCCATCTTCATCACCATGGCGACCCTCATCGTGGTCATTGTCGGCATATTTTCCCTCAGCCGAATGCGCATCGATCTCCTCCCCACCATCGAGCTCCCCACCCTAACGGTCCGCACTGAATACGAAGGGGCCAGCCCGGAGGTCATGGAGCGGCTGGTAACCCAGATCGTGGAAGAGATCATCGCCACGGTCCCGGGTGTGGAAGAGATGACCTCCCAGTCCTCTGAGGGCAACAGCAGCGTTCAGGTCCGGTTTGTGTGGGGCGCCAACATCGATATCGCGGCCATGGACGTCCAGAGCAGGCTCGAAGACGAGATCGACGAGCTGCCCGAGGACGTGGTAAGGCCGCGCATCCGCAAGTTCGACATTGCCTCCTTTCCGGTGGTAATCTTAGGCATCTCCAGCACTCTGGACCCGGTGGAGCTGACCCAGGCGATCGAGGATCAGATCCGGTATCGCTTTGCCCGGATCCCCGGAGTGGCCCAGGTGGACGTATGGGGCGGCTACAATCGGGAGGTGCGGATTGAGCTGGATTCTGACCGGGTTCGGGCCCTGGGCATCCCTCTGGATCGCATCCTTCAGGCTGTGCAGGACGCCAACCTGGATCTGCCCGCGGGCAAGATCGAAGAGGGCCGCTATGAGATCACCCTTCGAGCCCCTGCCGAATTCATCGACCTGGAACAGATCCGGAACACGGTCATCACGCTGAAGGATGGGGTCCCTGTGACCTTGTCCCAGTTGGCCGGCGTCAGAGATACCTATCAGAAGCTGACCCGGATTGTGCGGGTCAATGGCAAACGCGGTCTGAGGGTGGCGATCCGAAAACAGGCCGACGCCAATACGGTGGAGGTCTCCAGGGCCGTGCTGGCCGAGATCGATGCGGTCAACAGGAGCTTCCCACAGATCCATGTCATCCCGGTCATCAATCAGGGCAATTTCATCGAGCGGTCCATTGCCAATGTAGCCCGTTCGGTCCTTTACGGCGGGGGCCTGGCCGTCATGGTCCTCCTCCTCTTCCTCCGCAATGTGCGAAGCACCCTGGTGATCTTCCTGGCCATCCCCATATCCATGATCGCCACCTTTTTCTTGATCTACCTGGGCGGGTTTACCCTGAACCTCATGACGCTGGGCGGACTAGCCCTGGGCGTGGGCATGATGGTGGACGGGGCCATTGTGGTCCTGGAGAACATCTACAGACGCCGCGAGGAGGGGGGCGAAACCCCTGAAACAGCAGCAGTGGAAGGGGCAAGCGAGGTAGCGCCGGCCATTGTGGCCAGCACCCTCACCACCCTGGTAATATTTCTCCCCCTCATCTTTGTCCGGGGCGTCCCGGGCATCCTGTTCAAGGAGCTGGCCTATGTAATCATCTTTTCGCTGGTCTGTTCCCTCATGGTGTCCCTCAGCCTGGTGCCCATGCTGGCCTCCCGATTCTTGAGCCCACGCACCGGAAAGAGAGACGGCCCGATCCAGAGACTGGCGGCTCTCGCAGAGGCCTTTTTTGAGGGGCTCAATCAGTTGTATGCCGACTTCCTCGGCTGGGTCCTGAACCATCGGGTAATGACCATTTTCACTGCAGCGGTTGCCCTGGCCGGCAGTTTCCTCCTCATCCCCCTGATCGGGAGCGAGTTTCTCCCGCCCAGCGACGAGGGCGAGGTGCGGGTGACCGGGGAAATGGCCATCGGCACCCGGCTCGACATTGTGGACAGGCAGACCCGGAAGATGGAGGCCATTGTTCAGGCCGCGGCGCCGGAGACGGTCTCTTCGGTTGTTAGCGTCGGTTCAGTGGGCTGGCGTCCGGATGCAGCCGCCACTGGTCAGATCAACCTGGCACTGGTCCCTTCGGCCCAGCGCCAACGGTCCAACACAGACATTGCGGATGATCTGCGCCGCCGACTGACCGGGAAGATCCCAGGCATGGAGATCCGCACCCGGGCACCCCAGGGCCAGTTTCTCTTGCAGCGGCTTCTGGGTGGAGACGAGGGGCTGACCATTGAAATCCGCGGCTTTGATCTGGCGAGGCTGGACGCCCTGGCCCGGCGCGCAGCATCGGTGGCCGCCCAGGTGGCGGGCGTTGCGGACGTGGATATCACCCGCGAGGCCGGGGTGCCACAGTTCCAGATCCGGGTGGACCGGGACAAGGCCTCTGACATGGGTCTGACCGTGCGCGACGTGACCCGTGTCCTGGAGACGGCGGTGGCCGGTTCCAAGGCAGGAGAATTCCGCACGGACGGTGATTCCTACCGGATCCTGGTACAACTTAAGGATGCGGAAAAGCTTTCACTGAACGACATTCTCGATCTGACCCTGAATACCCCCTCGGGCGACCCGGTGGCCTTGCGCAATCTGGTCACTGCCGAGCCCGGTCGAGGCCCCATTGTGATCGATCGGAAGGACCAGCAGCGGGTGGTGACCCTGGAGGCCAATGTGGCCGGCCGCGATTCCGGTTCCGTGGCCCGGGAGATCCAGGATCTCCTGGACCAGATTCCCCGTCCCGCGGGATACGGACTGACCGTGACAGGGACATTTGAGGAACAGAAAAAGGCCTTTAATGAGCTGGTCGCGGCCCTGGCCCTGGCCCTGATCTTGGTCTATATGGTCCTAGCCTGTCAGTATGAATCCTTCATGAACCCATTGGTGGTCATGTTTTCCGTGCCTGTGGCCGCGGTGGGAGTCCTGATTATCCTGTTTCTGACCCACACCACCCTGAATGTGCAATCCTATATCGGGTGCATCATGCTGGGGGGCATTGCGGTCAACAACGCCATCCTCCTGGTAGACCAGGCCGGTCGGCTGGGCCGCGCCGGCATGACGGTCCGGCCCGCGGTCATTGAGGCGGGCCGACGGAGGTTGCGACCCATCCTCATGACCACGCTGACGACCATCCTCGGCCTTCTCCCGCTCGCCCTGGGAATCGGCGAGGGGGCCGACGCCCAGGCCCCCCTGGCCCGGGCGGTCATCGGGGGGCTCACCGGATCCACTCTGATCACCCTCGGGCTCATCCCGGCCATCTACACCCTCTTTCACAGGGATGCTCCCAGAGCCGTTCTGAATCCGAGAAGGCGGCCCATTGACATGGGAAAATGAGAGCTTAATATAAATATATTGGTCAAACAAACCGTTCTTACCCAAAGAAACCTATACCGCATGGATCTTTTTCTTAATACGCGGCGCTGTATCATCTCAATAACCCGGGGCAAAGGAAAAGCTGCGAATTCATCCCGTCCCCGGGATAAGAGGTTGACACCTAAATTCCAAAATTTACAGGGTATTAACTTCTCAATAGCGAGATGATGCGCTGTGATGTGGAAGGGTAAAACGGCGACAGTCCGCCGATGCATATCGTATCCGCATGATCCGGTCGTTGTTGGGCCGGATAAACCTGCTTTTCCTGTGGTGAGGGACAGGAAAAGCCATCCTCTGTTTTGGTTTGCTCCTCCCCTTTTCATGCCAAGCCATACAGGGCATTCGCCAATACCCTCCGCGCCAGGGGACGTTATCGTCCGTTGACCGTTCGAAAGCGACGGCTGATTCTGTTGTCCGCAATCAGCCGGGGGGAGAGGTCGTTTTCTTAATCAACAGACAACCCAAGGGGGTCCCCGGCCGCATCGCACAGGAGGAAAACGATGACAACGCTCAAGAATGGAGACACCGTCAAGGTCCACTACACCGGCACGCTGGAGGACGGGCGCGTATTCGACACGTCCAAAGGACGGGAACCACTCGAGTTTACGACAGGTGAAGGCCGAATCATAACCGGTTTTGAAAAGGGCATCCTGGGCATGGAAGTGGGCGAAACCCGGGACTTTGAGCTCTCGCCGGACGAGGCGTACGGCCATCGACAGGAGCAGATGGTCCTTGAGGTGCCGGCGGAGGAATTTCCCAATCACATCCAGCCGACCATCGGTATGCGGCTGCAGATCCAGCAGTCGCAGGGGAATCCACTGGAAGTTGTGGTCACCGACATCTCGGACGAGGCCGTCACGCTGGATGGGAACCACCCTCTGGCAGGCCAGACCCTGCACTTCCAGGTCGAGCTTGTGGAGATCTCAAATCCCGCGTGATCCTGAACTGCATCTAAATGCCTTGAGGACCCCTTTTCTTTCCCAAAAAGGGGTCCTCAAACCTTAGTCACGGTTTGCTCAAACTCCTTATTGCCTGACATCGCTTCCTCTCATCCTGCCGTTTCATGAACACACTGGCCTTTTAAAATAGGTTCGGCCCGTTAGAGAGGTTGTAATTATTTCTGTTGGTAATCGGGAGCTCTCGGACGCCCCTGATAGGAGGCTGACGTCTGAATTCCGAATCAGGAACTTATCCGTATACAGCTCCTGGGAACGGCAGCAGGGCTTTAAAATACGGTCTGTTCCAGCCCCAAGGACGCCCTTTCACCTGCCTGCCATGCGAGTGAGGCGAGTCAGGCGGGTCGAGAGGGATTCCTTGCTGCCTTTCAATACACATTATCCGGCGCCAGGGGGCGGTCTTCGAACGATCAGAACGCATTTTATTGCAGCCCTTGGGCAGAGACCCCCACGGGCGGGCAGAACGCTGTTTGGTTGCGGGCGTCAGGCCGCCTTGGGAAGACTGTTGGGAGGGCGAAAGCCTTGCACGGCCAACAGTTTTGCTTGCACCCGATTCGAGATTGATTTTTGTACAAAATGCGGTTAAGACACTTGTCAGAACGGCCGGAGAGGAGGACACGTGACCGTCTTGCAGAGGAATTGGGCCATGACAAATTCACCAGACAGAGTTTGCGCCGAATGCGGGGCTGCGTGCAGGGAAGCGGAAGTGTTTGCAATTGACGGCCGGAATGTCTGCCGACGGTGCCTGTACGGAGATGTGAAGCCGGTTCGGATCTACCCCATCGGATTTGTCGGCAACCAGCTTGAGCGGGACAGCACGGATTTTGGGACCAAAGGAAGAACCGAGAGATCGAGGATCGAGCTCTTTCCGTCGCAAAAACGGTTCATGTACAAACTGGAAGAGGAACGCAGCCTCACCATTATCTATTACCTGCATAAGGCGCGGTCCGTGAGGTCCAGGTTCAAGCGCGGGGTGGACGGAAAGGAAGTGGGGGTATTTGCCTCCCGCACGCCGGACAGGCTCTCCAAAATCGGCATCCAGGACGTGCGTCTGATAGCCCTTGAAGGGACCACCCTGATCGTCGAAGGGCTTGACGCCGTCAACGGCACGCCTGTGCTGGACATCAAACTGAAGTGGCCGGGAAGGTGAGGCAGGCCTGCCGGGTTGCTGCAAATACACTGTCGGAGACCGCCATGGATATCAAACGCTGCTACGAGATTCTTGACCTGAAACCCGGGGCCTCAGCCGAGGAGGTGAGACAGGCCTACAAGGATCTGGTCAATATCTGGCACCCGGATCGGGTTTCGCACAATGGGAGGCTGAAGCAGAAGGCCGAGGAAAAGCTGAAGCAGATCAATGGGGCCTATGAAGCGCTCCTTTCTTATTTGAACAGCCGTCCCCAGGGCATTACAGACCTCGAGAGGACGCAGCAGCCCCGACCGGGAGACGACGCCAAATATGCTGAGGCATCTGCCGACACGGAAGAGACGGCAGGACCAAAACCCCCTGAAAGAACAGGAGCCGGGGTTGTATCGGCCATCTGGTCCCGCATCTCGGATCTTCTTCGCAGCCTCAGGGAAAAGTCAGCTCTCCCCGATTCCGAGACCGGCCCTTATTCCCCCAGTTCTCCGCAGGGATTCAGCCGGAACAGCCGCATGGCTGCGAGAAGGGCCATGGGAAGAGGAGGCCGCATGGGCCGCGGCGGCCGCGGCATGGGACGCGGCAAAGGAATGGGTCGAGGAAGACGCTGACCCATTCTTAAAACTGCTGATTCTGGGAGGATCGTTATGAAGCATATGCGACGGATGTTCATCTTGGGGCTCTTTGTTTTGTTCTCATGGTTCTCAGCAGGCACGGCGTTCGCTGAACAGCAGTTGACCGCTTCAGGCCACCCTGAATATCCCCCGGTCATGTGGAGACAGGGTCGCATCATCACCGGCGCAGGGCCTGAGCTTTTAAAATTGGTGTTCAAGTCCCTGGGAGTTGCTGTCAATTGCTCCTATAAAGGCGACTGGCTGACGGCTCAAGACAAATTGAAGACGGGTGAGATCGATGCACTTGCCGGCGTGTATTTGACAGAAGAGAGAAAGGCCTTCATGGCGTTTTCCGTCCCTTTCATGAAGGATCCGGTCGTCATATTTGTAGCCAGGGGGAAGGCGTTTCCCTTTGAAACATGGGATGACCTTGTCGGCAGAAAAGGGGTTTCCACGGCAGGGGACAGCTTCGGCCAGGCCTTTGACGCCTTCATCCATTCCAGGCTCCATGTAACACGCCTGGTGACGGTTAAAGAAAATTTCGAAAGACTCCTGTCGGGTGAAGCCGACTATTTTATATTTTCCAAATATTCGGGGGAATTTGAAGCAAAAAAACTGGGATTTGCCGACCAGATCGCATCACTCAAAAAGGAGGCCGCGGTTGAGAATTTCCATTTCGCTTTCTCGAAAAAATCCAAGTTCACAAGCCTGCTTCCGAAAGTGAACGCTCAGATTGACAAACTCGTCAATAACGGCACCGTGGAGAAACTCATAACGATCTATTCGGATATCTATGAGCAATCACGCGAAAAGAAAGACTAATCTCTGTTTTTGCCGGCCCTGATGGGAGCTGATTGCCTGAGGGACGCCATTCAGCTCAAATACAGTCATCATCTCAATAAACATTGCATTATTTCGGCACGCTGTCATCTGATTGCAGATTTTGGCTAAAAATATTGAAGGAGAGGCGGAATGTGTGCTACCCTGTCGACAGGCTTTTAAAGACGGTCACAGGTTAGGGGCGTGATGCCCGCGGTTGGAACGCGAAGCGTCCACCCAAAGCCGCACATGTCGCCAAAGGGTTCTCACACTGGTAAATGCTGGCAATTCTTTTAAAGGGGCTTTGAATCCAATCATGATATTTGTGAAAGCAATTGTATTTCTGGTGGTTTATCTTGTTCTCCAATTCATTAATGCAAAAAGCGCCCTCGCCTGGGGGCCCGGTGTCCATACGGCCCTGGCCCTCAGTTCCCTCAATTCCGCCAGTCTCCTCCTTCCATCCATCGCCCAGATTATTACATCCTTTCCCATCGAATACATGTACGGCTGTCTGTCTGCGGATTTTTTCATTGGCAAGGGAAAACCGCGGTATAAGAAGAACCCTCATACCTGGGAAGGCGGGTTTAGATTTCTTCAAGGGGCCAGGGACGATCAGGAAGCGGCGTATGCACTGGGATTTCTTTCTCATCTGGCAGCCGATGTGATCGCCCACAACTATTTTGTCCCCAATCTGTTGAGCGCGTATCCGGGCAAAGGGAAAATGGGGCACCTCTTCTGGGAAATCCGGGCCGATTACCTGATCGGGTCGGCCTACACCCGGATCGCACGGGGGGTCCTGGAGATGGATCACCAGATCTGCGACGACCTTCTCAAGCTGGTTGCAGGCAGGAAAAAGAACGGCTTCAAGGCAGGCAAGGGGTTTTTTGCACAGACGGTCAAGTTTTCAGACCGTCTCCATGCCACCCACGATCTTTTTTTTGAAGCCAAGGTCGTCCGGAGGCGTTATTTTCACCAGTATCTCTCTCTGATGCTGGATCTGTCCCGAAGCCTCGCAAACGACTTTCTGAAACACCCGGAGACATCCGTTTGCCTCATGTACGATCCCATGGGCACTCGCAATCTTCTCCTTGCAAAAAAGAAGCGGGCCTTTTTGAGCCTTTCCAGGTCCCCCCGCCTGGTTCGGCGATTCGATGTCGATGAAAATCTTCTCTACCTGTAAAGACAACCCAGAGGGGCCGCTTCACGGCCCTGTGCGCCTCACAGTGATATGAATATCATCAGGATCCTCCCTGAAACAGTGGCCTGTCAAATTGCGGCCGGCGAGGTAGTGGACCGGCCTGCGTCCGTCATCCGGGAACTCTTGGACAACAGCATTGACGCAGGCGCGGACCGGATTGCCATAACCATCGACAGCGGCGGGAAACGGTGCATCAAGGTGAGCGACAACGGGGCCGGCATGTCCAAAGACGACCTCTTGTTGTGCGTGGAACGGCATGCCACCAGCAAGATCCATACGGCATTGGATCTGATGAGCGTTCGGTCCCTCGGCTTTCGGGGAGAAGCGCTCCCCAGCATTGCGGCTGTATCGCGCATGCAGATCACCTCCCTTCCCCGCGGAGACATAACAGGCCACAGGCTCGCCGTGTCTGGCGGAAAAATGCTGGCTATAGAGGAAACCGGCGCGCCCCCGGGGACCACCGTGGAGGTGAAAGACCTTTTCTTCAATATTCCGGCCAGGCGCAAATTTCTCCGTGCGGTCAGCACCGAAACGGATCATATCGTGGATGTCCTTTCCCGAATTGCCATGGCATTCCCGGAGATCGGTTTCCGGCTGGATGACGGCGCCAGGCAGATCATCCATCTCCCTCCGTCAGAAGACCCCCGCACTCGCCTCGCCGGGCTGATGGGTCGAAAGACCGCAGAGGCCATGCTGACAGGGGAGGCCAAAGAAGGCGACCTCGAAATCCGGGTCTATGCCGCACCGCCGGAGCTTGCGAGGACCAGGGCCGATCGGCTGTACCTCTACGTCAACGAAAGACACATCAGGGACCGGCTTGTGACAAAGGCCATCCTGGAAGGATACGGGAAACGCATCATGAAGGGCCGCTATCCCCAGGCGGTGGTCTTTATCCATATCGATCCCCTGCAAATCGACGTCAATGTCCATCCCAGCAAGCAGGAAATCCGATTCCGCAGCGCCAACAGGGTGTTTCAACTCATTGTCTCCTCGGTGGAAAAGGCACTGCAGGGGCTGCCCCAGCCCTTTCCCGCCAATACCCGCATGGATCCTTCGCCGGTCGCCTTTCACCAGGGAACATGGAATGCCGTCTCAGAGCCGGCGTGGGAATATTTCCCCCGGATGGAGGCAAGGGAGGTCCCATCTGAGCAGACGGCTGCCGGACCGGCCCCAGAGGCCTCCCTGTTCACAACAGGACCGAAAATCATCGGCCAGTTGGGCCTCACCTATATCCTTTACGAAACCGCAAACGGACTGATGATCGTTGATCAACATGCGGCCCACGAACGGATTGTCTACGAACAGCTCAAGAAATCCTTGCTCGCCCAACAGCTTGAGGTGCAGGCCCTCCTCATCCCCCATGAGCTGGAACTCTCCACAAAAGAGACCCGCATCATGTTGGAAAGGGGGCCTGCGTTGCGCAGGCTCGGTCTTGAAGTCAGCCACTTCGGGGGCAACACCTTTCTCTTGACGGCCGTTCCGGCCATCTTGAAGAACGTAAACTGGTCTTCATTGGTATCCGAACTAATGCCCGAGCTGGCAAAACGGGACCTGGATCAGGCCGACCTGTTCGACGCCTGTATCATGTTGATGGCCTGTCACGGCGCCATTCGTGCGGGACAGGCCTTGAGCCCCGATGAAATGGAACGACTCCTCAGCGAACTGGCGCAAACAGACATCCCCGCCAGCTGCCCCCATGGGAGACCCGTATTCAGGGAGATCGGATATCACGAGATGGAACGGATGTTCAAGCGGGTGGTCTGATCCAAAACCAGGAAACATGACCCAAGCAACCGAACCCAAGATTCTGGTCATTGCAGGCCCCACAGCCAGCGGCAAGAGCAGCCTTGCCGTAGATTTGGCCCTTTCCCTCTCAGGGGAAATCGTGAATGCCGATTCCATGCAGGTCTATCGCGGCATGGATATTGGCACGGCCAAACCCACCGCTCAAGAGCAGAAGGGCGTCCCCCACCACCTGCTGGATGTGGTGGAGCCGGACGAAACATTTAACGCCGCCCTCTACCGCCGCAAGGCCCTCCCTGTGATCGCCGACATCTGCTCCAGGGGAAAAGCATGCCTCGTGGTGGGCGGCACCGGGCTCTACATACGCATTCTTCTCAGGGGGCTCATGGAGGCCCCCCCTTCGGATCCAAACCTGCGGAAGAAACTTCACAGAAAATGCGAGAAGCACGGGCCTGGGCTTCTCCATGAACGATTGCGGAACATGGACCCGGAAGCGGCCGCTGCCATCCACCCAAATGACCGGACACGGATTATAAGGGCCCTTGAGATCGCCTCCACATCCAACCGCCTCTTTTCCGATCTCACCAAAAAACACGGGTTCAGGGATCTGAAGCTCAGGGCGCTTCAGCTCTGCCTCCGTGTGGAAAGGGACCTCCTCTATGAACGCATCAACGAACGGACCCAAAAGATGATTGATATGGGCCTCATCGAAGAGACCCGGGCCCTGCTCAAAAAGGGCTATTCCCCTGAACTCAAGCCCATGAAGGCCATCGGGTATCGACACATGGTCACTTATCTTCAGGGAAAATGGTCTCTTGAAGAGGCAATCGCATGCCTTCAGAGAGACACCCGCCGCTACGCCAAAAGACAGCTCACCTGGTTTCGCGCGGAACCGGACGTCATATGGATTGACCCTGAGGCCGTCGATATGGTATTAGAAAAAATTAACAGGTTCCTGTCTGAGGCTGCCTGAACCTGCAAGCCGGATGGTTTCGAACAGGCACGCAATTGCATCAAGACGCCAATCCGGAGGCAATTCTTGACGCGGTTTCGGCAGACCCGCCCTTGTATCTCGCGGCAGGCGCCGGTATCCGGTTCATTTGAGTCCCGCTCACGCGGATGGCCCGTCACTGGAGGACTCCTGATGAATATCGTCATTCGTGATGTTTTTTCCATAATGATCGCTGTCCTGTTCCTGGCTGCGGGTCTTCTGGCCGGTTGTTCGGCCACCCCCAGGGCGCCTGAAAGCGTGCTGGACACGCCGGAACACCATAGCTTAAGCGGTTTCAAGCTGCTCCGGAAAAATTACCTGTTCCATGCCGAGAGGGAATTTGAACTGGCCTTGCAGCTCAATCCTGAATACTCGGATGCCCATCGGGGCATGGGTCTGATTTATGGGATGAAAAGACAGTTTCAACATGCCTTCGACGCCATGCGCAGGGCCAGGGACACGGCCAAGACAAAAAGACAACTGGCCCTCTCCTATGTGGGATTTATGCGTCTGCACATCATGGAACAGGGGGACCAGTGGTTAGACAGGGCATCGGCCCGGTTTTCCAATGCCCTGCAATATGAAAAAGACCTGCCCGAGGCCTATTTTTACATGGGCATCGCCTATAAAAAGGCAAACAGGCCGTCGGAAGCAGCGAAGGCCTTCAAAAAGGTCCTCCAGATCAACAACGGGCTTGTCGCGGAATCTGAAAATGAACTCAAGTCGCTGCACGTATCGCCGTAACAGGCGCCTTTTTGTGGCCCTCAGCCTTTTTCTCCTCCCCGGCATTTTCTTGTCCCGGGCCGCAGCCACAGGGATGCCGGAAACAGGGGAAGTCCTGGCCATCGGTGAAGCCCCCGTACGGGAGGGAAATTCTGCCCTGGCCAAAAAAACCGCCATCGACCGGGCCCTCATGAAGGGATTGGAATCCTATCTCCTACAGCTCTTGGGAGGCGAGAGGGCCGTTGCTCATTTTGACCGGATCGTGCAGGAACTCATCCCGGCCGCTCAGGAGCAAGTGACCAATTTCCACATCCTGACAGAGGAACCTATGGGAGACAGATTCCGGGTCCTCGTCCGACTCAGGGTGAATGAGGGCATTGTTCGGGAAAGGCTTCAATCTGCCGGGGTCATCCTCTCCGAGAGCCCGAGCGTCAATCTCCTCCTGATGGTCTCCGAAGCCAGGGACGAAACCCAATCCTACTGGTGGAAGGATCCCGAGGGTTTTCCAGGTCTGAGTCCTGTTGAGCTTGCGCTCCATAAGGCCTTTCAGGGCAAGGGGTTCAGCCCTGTCAACCACACCTTCGTCCCACCTGGGGCCGGACAGCCTGCCGGACTGAGAGAGGCCTGTCTTGAAAACGATGACCTCCTGAGGTGGGGCAGTCTCTTTTCAGCCGATTGGGTCCTCTACGGTGAGTGCCGCATGGTGAGCAATTCGCATATCTTTCTGAGCGTAAAGGCCCTGCATGTACGCAAAGGCCTGGCGGTCTGTGAGGAAGCCGTCAAGCAATCCCTCGGCCGCAAATCAGACCCTGCACAATCATTTGCCGGCCCCCTTGAAGAGGCGGCGAAGCAGCTGGCCGACCGGCTCTCCCCATGCATGATGGAAGCAATGGCCGGCGACTCAAAGACCAGGGGATCCCTTACAGTCACCCTCAAAGGGATGCACATGCCCAGAGACTTCTGGCGCTTCAGTGATTTTCTCACCCAGGATGTAGCCGGGGTGACATGGGTGATCCCGTCTGAAATTAAAGGCGACACCATGTCTGCGATGGTGATGTTTGAAGGTGGGCGAGATGCCTTCATTCACCAAGTCCTGAGCCATCCCAACCGGCCTTTCCCACTCCGCCTCGATCCGGGCCGGGGTGAAGGGGCCGTTTTCAGCATCGAGCAGTCCCCGTGATGACCATCCCCAACCTGATCACCACCTTACGCATCATCCTGGTCCCCATTTTCGTTATTTATTTGATTAACGGGAGGTTTCTGGTTGCCCTGATCCTGTTTATTCTGGCAGGGTTGAGCGATGGGGCCGACGGGCTGGTGGCCAGGCTTTTCAACCAGAAAAGCCGGCTTGGATCCTATCTGGATCCCCTGGCGGATAAATTCCTCATCATTGCGGCCTTTGTGGTGCTCGCCTTCCGGGACATCGTCCCCCCATGGTTGACGGTAACGGTCATTACGCGGGATATCCTGATCCTGTTGGGGGTGTTGATCTTATTCCTTACCAAACAGGACATCGTCATCAGACCGTCGCTCCTCAGCAAGCTGACCACCTGTCTCCAGCTCGCCACCATCTTCCTGGTGCTTGCCGGCAATCATTTTCAGCTTTTTTCCCATCTCATTCAGGCCAGTTACATCGCGGCCGGCGTGCTGACCGTCACCTCGGGGCTGCACTATATGCGCTGCTGGTTCCAAATGATGGGGGAAGGGTTTCCGGACCATAAGGGGCCGTAACAGTCATGGCAGAAACAGCACGAAAAATAACCTGGAATCTTCTTCTCATGGCGGTGGGGAGCGTCATCTGCTGTGTGGCCGTGAACGGGATCCTGATCCCGCAGAAGTTTTTCGGTGCAGGGTTCACAGGCCTCTCCCTCCTGATACATTACCTTTTCGAGGCCTTCCCCGTATCCATCCTGTATCTGGCCCTCAACGTCCCGGTGTTTGTCCTTGGGTGGCTCTACGTGGGCAGGCGCTTCTTCCTTTACAGCATCGCGGGCATGTTCTTTTTTACGGCAGCCCTCCAGTGGACCCACATCATCATCCCGATCCAGGACAAGATCCTGAGCAGCATCCTGGCCGGCATCATCATGGGGCTCGGTTCCGGGATCATCCTGCGGTCCCTCGGCTCGGCAGGAGGTCTGGATATCCTTTCGGTCATGCTCCTCAAGCGGTTTTCCATTCGCCTGGGGACCACGATTCTTGGCTTTAACAGCACCATCCTCATCCTGGGCGCATTTCTCATTTCCCTGGAAGGGGCACTGTATACCCTCATATATGTCTATGTAAACTCCTACATTGTGGATTTCGTAGTGACCGGGCTGAGCCAGAGGAGAACCGTTCTGATTATCTCCCGGGAATGGGAAAAAATTTCCAGGGAGATTATGGAGCGGATTCAAAGGGGCGTCACCCTTGTCCCCGGTCGGGGCGGGTTTACCGGAGAGGAGATACAGCTCATCTACACGGTTATCACCTTCCGCGAGGCGCCCAGACTCAAGCAGATCGCCAAGAGCATCGATCCCCACGTATTTTTGGTGGTCTCGGACACTCTGGAGGTCGTGGGGACCCGCATTGGCAATCAGCCCCACTGGTAAGGTCCCGGGCACGGATCATGTGTTGTCCATCCTCAGGAACAGACAACGACCCCATCCGGAAAACGGTTCAGTTTCTTCATGCCTTCACGCGTCACCACCCAGGTGTTCTCAATCCCCACCACCCCTTTTCCAGGCATGACGACCTTGGGCTCCAGGGCCAGGGTCATTCCCTCTTTGAGCAGCGTTTCGCTCCCACGGCCGATCACGGGCCACTCGTCGATGTCAAGACCCACGCCGTGACCCACAAAAGGAACCGGATCCGGATAGCCCATAAATCCCTCCTGGAAGCCTGACTCTTTCGCCATACGAAGGGCCAGGGCATAAAGGTCCCCGGCCCGCACACCGGCTCTCCCCTCTTCAGCCACGGCATCTTGGATCCTGAGCATGGCGTCGTGGGTCCTGAGAAATGAATCGTCAAGCACCCCCATGGAAAAGATCCGGGTCTGATCTGCGACATAGCCTTCCCTATTGGCGGCATAATCGATGATAATGGGTTCATGGGGCCTGATGCGGTCCCTGCAGGCCCCCTGGGAATCAAATGCCCCCGGTCCCTTGCCGCCCGTAGGACCTGGAGAGTTGCTGGCTACGGCCCCGTTTGCTCCGGACATGATCTGGCCATAAATGCATTCCATATTGAATCCTCGCGTACGGATTACGCCTGGGTGGCCCATCTGCCTGTAGCAGGCCTCAATCCTGGCCGCCAGATCCATCTCCGTCATGCCTTCAACCAGACAGCCGGGAACCGCCTCAAACATGCGGTCGGCCATTTCTGCGGCCTCTGCAATGCGCGAGACTTCATAGTCCGATTTGATCATCCGGATGCTTCGAATGAGCGGCGACACGTCTGTGAGGGTTGTCCCCTTAAAATATCTCTGATAATGGAAATAAAAGGCGGCAGGGATCACGTCCATTTCCAGACCCAGCGTTGAAGGGAGTCTTCCCATGCCTTCTTTAACCAGTTCGGAAAGGTCTGAAAACCCTCGAAGGGGGACTATGGTCCGGATGCAGGCGTCCTTTTCGGCCCGGTCCATGCTCCTGCGCACCATGAGCATAGGCTCTCCTGCTGCAGGGACCCACAGGTGCGCGTCCTGGTCTGTTCCCGACAGATAGTACAGGTCGTTCTTCTGAACAATGAGGGCGCCGTCCATATCATGTAATCTAAGTTCCTCCTGGAACCGCTCCAGTCTCCTTAATATCTCTTTTTCCATGCCCTGTTGCAACATCTCTAATCATCCTCCTTTGTCGGCAAACGGCTTGACTTGCGCAGCATGAATTCATTATATGGAAACAGAGCCTGCAACTCAAGAAGGGGAGGAAAAACGGTTGGGAAGGTCCACAGGGGAGCCAGCCGAAATTAGGGACCTGATCGATGCAATCCGGTCCCTGCTTCGGGTGAAAAAGGCCATTTTGCTGGCCCACAACTACCAGCGGCCCGAGGTCCAGGATCTGGCCGACCTGTGCGGTGATTCCCTGGAGCTTTCCATCAAGGCCTCCCGCACCGATGCCGAGGCGATCATCTTTTGCGGGGTTCACTTCATGGCTGAGACCGCGTCCATCCTCTGCCCTGAAAAGAAGGTCATTCTCCCGGCCTTTGACGCGGGGTGTCCCATGGCGGACATGATCACGGCCCAACAGCTCCTGACCAAAAAAAGGCAATTCCCCACGCCCCCGGGCGTGGTGGTAATCAGCTACGTCAACACCACGGCCGAGGTCAAGGCGGAATCCGACATCTGTTGCACCTCGGCCAACGCCGTCCAGGTAGCCAATTCCGTGCCGCCGGACCGGCCCATCTTCATGACCCCTGACAAAAATCTGGCCCGTTATACCCAGAAACACAGCCCCAGGCATATCACCTGCTGGGACGGATACTGCCCCATCCACAACAACCTGACCGTGGAGCAGGTGAAAAAAGTGAGATCGGCCCATCCCCAGGCCCTCTTCCTGGCCCATCCCGAATGCCCCCCGAGGTCCTGGACCTGGCGGACGAGGTGAAAAGCACCTCGGGCATGATCGCCTTTGCCCGGGAGTCCGACAACCGCGAGTTCATCATAGGCACCGAGGTGGGCATCCTACACCCCCTTCAAAAGGCCAATCCGACGAAGCGGTTCATCCCGGCCGACCCCCTCATGATCTGCACGGACATGAAGAAGATCGGCCTAAGAGAGATCCATTCGGCCCTTGAGTACCTGGAACCGGAGGTAAGGGTCCCTGAGGGTGTCCAGAAAAGGGCCAAAGCCGCGGTGGAGCGGATGCTGGCCCTTCCCCTCACATAGGCTGAACGCGAGGGTTCGCATGTTCCGGGTTGGCCTCAGGCGCATTGGGCGGGAAGTGCAAAAGGGCGTGATGGGGTCCTGGCCTGCCTGGGTCACATGAATTCAAACAGCCTCTTCACCTGGGCGAGTCGGCGTTTCGCCCGGCAGCGGAGCGAAAGGATGATGGATTGCGTCTCTTGGATCGCCTGGTCCAGCCTGTCATTGATCACAATGTAGTCGTACCAAACGCAGTTTCGGATATCGTCCATGGCCTGGTTCATCCGGATCCTGATGATCCTTTCCTCGTCTGTGCCCCGCTTCCTGAGCCGATCTTCAAGCACATTGAGGGAGGGAGGGATCAGAAAGATGAGCACGCTCTCCGGAAAGCGGGCCTTGATGTTGCGGCCCCCCTGGACGTCCACATCCAGGAGGATGTCGGACCCTGACGCGGTCAGATCCCGGATCCCCCTCAAAGAGGTCCCATACAGATCCTCATAGACCTTGGCCCATTCCAGAAAGGCCCCTTTCTCCACCATTCTGGAAAAGGTCTCCTTGTCTACAAAATGGTAGTCCACCCCGTCCTGTTCGCCCTTACGGGGAGGCCGGGTGGTATGGGAGATAGAGTAGCCCAAGCCCTGCACCTGCTGGCGGACCGCAGCTGCGATCGTTGATTTGCCTCCCCCGGAAGGGGCCGAGATGACGAACAGTGTCCCTGCCATGCTATTCATCGAGTCCGCGCATGCTAAGGGCGCCTTCCGGGTTAAACCGCTGAGCAAGGGTTTCGGACTGAATGGATGACAGGATCACATGATTGCTGTCGGTGATGAGCACGGATCGGGTGCGTCTTCCCTGGGTGGCGTCGATCAACCGCTTCTCATCGCGGGCGTCATCGCGCAGCCGCTTCACCGGCGCTGCATTGGGCGAGATAATAGCGATAACACGCCTGGAAACAACCGAATTTCCAAACCCGATATTGACAAGTCTTGAACCCATAACCAAAACTCCTTTCACTCCACATTCTGGACCTGTTCTCTCAATTTCTCCAGTTCGGCCTTCATCTCCACCACAATCTGTGAGATGGCGGTGTCCGAGGCCTTTGTGCCGAGCGTGTTGACCTCCCGGTTCATTTCCTGTATGAGAAAATCGAGTCTCCTTCCCACCGGATCATCGATTGCAAGATAGTCGCGAAACTGCTTCAGGTGGCTCCTCATGCGAATAATCTCCTCTGTGATGTCGGATCGCTCTGCGAGAAAGGCCACCTCCTGGGCAAGCCTGGCCGGATCCACTTCCGTGCCGTTGAGGAGTTCGCCCACCTTTTCGGTCAAGCGCTTCCGACAGGTCTCGGGCAGCTCAGGGGCACGGGTGTGGACCGCATCCACCGATGCCTCCAGCCGATCGACCCTCTTGACAAAATCCTCTAAAATGGCATGGCCCTCCTTGATCCGCATCGCATTTAGGGCATCCAGGGCCATGCTCAGGGCCGCCTCAAAACCCTCCCGCAAACTGTCCACATCTTCGGGCTCAGGTTTGACCGCCAATATATCTTTCATTTGAAGAAGGGTCTCCAGGCGTATCTCCTGATCGAGACCGGCATGATGAGCCAGTTGTCTGAAGGCCCTGAGATAGGCGTCTGCAAGGGGAAGATTCAGCACAAGATCATAAGGGGCCGCGTCAGGTTCCATCTCCATTTGGAACGAGGCCTCGACCCGGCCCCTGCTGATCCGCGAAGATATAATTCTTCTAAAACCTTCTTCAAGGGCCTGCTGATTCCTGGGGAGGCGCACGACAATGTCGCGGTAGCGGTGGTTCACCGATCGTATTTCCACGAGACAGCGCCTGTTCCCCCCCTGGATGGCGCCGCTACCAAATGCGGTCATGCTCTTAATCAATCCGTTTCATCTCCCTTCGTTTTTCCATGTACATGCGCCTCAACTCATTAAACATATAGATCATATCCGGTTCTGCATAATCCCGGTAGGTCCATTCGAGGGGCCTGAAACTGCCCCGCCTAAAGATGAGCGTCAGGTCTGCATAGATCCCCCTGCCCAGATAGACACGGTGGATATAATTTTTCCCGGTGGCCAGGATGAGCCTTTCCGCGGAAATATAGCCGGGGTCGACATTGACCTGACGCTTGCCCTCGACAAGATAGCCTGCCTCAATGGCATTGGTCTTCAGTTTGATCTCCACAAGGTCTTCCGGGGGCATCAGTTCCTGAAAGGCGGCAAACCGTCGATAGAGGGGCCATCCCATCTCCCTCTCATAGTACCGGGTGCGATCAAAAAACATCTCGGGGCTTATCCATGCCACAGGCCCGAATGCCCCTTCAAGCTGGGCGATGGTCTGGTCGACAATCCCTTTCTCAGGCGAAAAAAGGCTTGCAATGAGGAGAACGTTGTCCGGTAGCTGGGGCTGACTCATGGGAAACTTCATCTTGGTGCGGATGACCAGGCATGGGACGCCGGATGCCTTCAGCTCCCTCCCTCACGCCTCACGCCTTGGGCCTGCAAAACAGCATTTTTCAAATCCTCTGCCCGGACCGCCGAGGTACCTACCTCGCCCACGACAATCCCGGCCGCAAAATTGGACAGGATCGCCGCCGACTTCAGGTCAAGACCTGCGGCGAGACCCAGGGAGATGGCGCCAATGACCGTATCCCCGGCGCCTGTCACGTCAAAGACCTTTTTTGCCACCGTGGGGATATGGCTGATCTCGCCGTTCTGTTCAAAAAGGGTCATACCGTCCTTTCCCTGGGTGATCAGGACCGAACGGCACTTGAGATCATTCAGCATCTTCTGTCCGGCCCGCCGCAGATCGCTCTCGTTCATGATCCTGAAACCGCAGTAGATGCCCGCCTCATAATGGTTGGGGGTAAGCACGTCCACCTCTTGATAATACTCGAAGTTGCCGATCTTGGGGTCTACGGTCATGATGATCTTTTTATCCGGACGCGACTGCTGCAGCTCCCTTATTCCCATCATGAGGTGACCGGAGATCAGCCCTTTTCCATAATCTGAGACCACAATGGCATCAATCGCGTCAAGGTGATCGCCAATGTAGCCGATGATCTGCTGGATGCTCTGAGGCCGGACGTCCGCACGGCTTTCCCGATCAAATCGGACCACCTGCTGGTTCTGGGCCACGATCCGGGTCTTGATGCTGGTAGGCCTTCCTGTTTCCTTAACCACCCCATTCGAGGGCAGGCCCATGTGGCCCAGGGCGGAGACAATTTCCTCGCCCGTGGCATCGTCTCCCACCACCCCGCACAGGATCGGCTTTGCCCCTAATGTGGCCACGTTCCTTATCACATTGGCAGCGCCGCCCAGCATCTTGGTCTCCTGCTCCACATCCACCACAGGGACCGGGGCCTCGGGCGAGATGCGGCTCACATTGCCCCAGATATACTCATCCATAATAATATCGCCCACCACCAGGAGCCTGGCCGAGGCAAACCGGTCCACGAATCTTTTCAGGGATTCAGCATCGTAGTAATTTCCGTTTATTTCAGCCATTCTGCCATGTTATCAGGTATGCAGTCCTGAAGTCCTCCTTTTTCGAAGCTCTGTTTGGGGGACTATATACCATCGTGAGGCCGGGATTGTAAATAGAATTGAGGCGTGAGGCCTAAGTCGTGACCCATAAGGCGCGGAGCGCAGGGTGGTTGACTTTTCCAGTGCGCTGCCGTAAATAGGGGCGACTGCGGCCCGGGCAGCGATGCAGGCTCGGCTGTGAAAATGGGGGAGGAATCTCGTGAAAATCATCATTGCAGGCGCAGGCGAGGTCGGCTTTCATATCGCCCAGAGGCTCTCCGAGGAAGGCCATGACGTGGCCCTGATCGACAAGGATGCCCAGCACGTCAAGCGGGTGTCCGAAGGGTTGGACGTCCAGGCCTTTCTGGGCTCCGGGACAAGCCCCCGGATACTCAAGGAGACAGGCATCCACGAGGCCGACCTCCTGGTGGCGGCCACAGACAGCGACGAGACCAATCTCATGACCTGTCTCATGGCCAAGTCCCTCAACCCTTATCTAATCAAGGTCGCCCGCGTCAGAAACGAAGAATACCTCCAGGAAGGAGAACTCTTCAGCAAGGAACTCCTGGGAATCGACCATGTAATCAATCCCCAGTCCGAGATGGTCAACACCATCCAGAGCATCATGGAGGTTCCGGCCGCCTCGGAGGTCATCGATTTTGTGGGGGGTCGGGTCAAGCTCATCGGTTTTTTTGTGACAGAGGACTCGCCCTTTGCGGATCGCCAACTCCTCTCCTTCAGCGAGCTGAGGGGAAGGGTGCTGGTAGGCGCCATTGTCCGGGGCGAACGGGTGGTCATACCCCGAGGGGAGGATCTGATCCGTCCGGGCGATCTGGTCTATGTGGTTGTGACAACTACCGAAATGGATCAGACCCTCGAAGCCTTCGGGATCAGGGGGAAAACATCCAGAAGGGTGATCATTGTAGGGGGCGGCCAAACCGGCACGGCCTTGGCAAAGAGGCTGGATCGAACCAAGATCAATGTCAAGATCATCGAGGAAGACGACGCCAAATGCGCCAAGCTCTCAGAGATCCTGGATCATGTGGTGGTCATTAACGGCGACGGCACAGACAAGAATCTTCTTGAGGAAGAGAACATCCGCGATGTCGATTTTCTGGTGGCGGTGACAGGGGACGAGGCGAGCAACATCCTCATGTCGCTCTTGGCAAAGGGTCTGGGAGCAAGGAAAACAATCACCCGGATCAGCAGGCTGAGCTATCTCCCCCTCATGTCGGCCATCGGAATCGACACGGTGGTGAGTCCCAGGCTGTCGGCTGCCAAGGCCATTTTGCAGCACATACGACCAGGCAAGATCATTTCAGTGGCGCCTTTGAAAGGAGAGCATGCCGAGGCCATTGAAGCCGAGGCCCTGGAGACCTCCGATATCGTCAACACCCCCCTTTCCAGGGTGAAAATGCCAAAAGGGGCCATTGTGGGCGCCATTGTCCGGGGCGAGGAGATCATTATCCCCCGCGGAGACAGCATTATCAGGCCCAAAGACCGCCTCATTATATTTAGCCTCCAGGAGGTAGTGCCCAAGCTGGAAAAACTCCTGACCGTTAAGCTGGAATACTTTTAATGCACACCCAGGTCATTGTCCGATTCATAGGGATCCTCATATTATTTTTAGGGCTTTGCATGGCCGGTCCCCTCCTGGCCTCTTTCCTTTTTGAGGACGGCAGCACACGGGCGATCCTTTTCGCCATGGCCATAGCCTGTGCGAGCGGCCTCATCCTCTTTATGGCCGTAAAACAGGAAGACGACAGGCAGTTGAGCCATCGGGACGGCGTGGCCATCGTGACCCTCGGCTGGGTTACAGCAGGTCTGGTGGGCACCCTTCCCTACCTCCTCTCGGGTGCAATTCCCGATTTCACCAACGCCTATTTTGAATCCCTGTCCGGTTTCTCCACGACCGGCGCCAGCGTCCTGACCGACATCGAGGCCCTTCCCCAGGGCATCCTGCTGTGGCGCAGTCTGACCCAGTGGCTGGGCGGCATGGGGATCATTGTCCTTTCCATTGCCATCCTCCCCTACCTGGGGATCGGCGGCATGCAGCTCTACAAGGCAGAGGTGCCCAGCCCTGTGGTGGACAAGCTGAAGCCCCGCATCTCTGAGACCGCCAAGACCTTATGGAAGGTCTATCTGGCCTTTACCCTTGTGGAGATCATCCTTTTGGGCCTCGGCGGAATGCCCCTGTTCGATGCCATCTGCCATGCCTGCTGCACCCTTCCGACAGGCGGATTTTCCACCAAAAATGCGAGCATCGCCCACTACGACAGCGTCTATTTCGATTGTGTCTTCATCGTCTTCATGCTCTTGGCCGGCATCAATTTTTCGCTCCATTACCGGTTCATAAAAGGCGATTTGAAGATATTCGGAAACGATGCCGAATGTCGCATCTTTTTGATCCTTGTCGCCCTCTTTATCGCCCTGATCACCATCGATATCTACGGGTCCGCATACGATTCCATGGCCCAATCCCTTCGCAGCGCCGCCTTTCAGGTCAGCTCCATTGTCACCACCACCGGGTTTGTGTCTGCTGATTACGAGAAGTGGCCTGCCTTTTCCCAGCTCCTCCTCCTCCTCTGCATGTTTTTGGGAGGCATGGCAGGATCCACCGGCGGGGGCATGAAGATCATGCGCATCATGCTCTTGATCCGCCATGGATATCAGCAGATCTTTCAGATTATCCATCCCCATGCGGTCACTACCCTGAAGCTGGCCGGCCGACCGGTTCCCGCAGACACTCTCAGCAGCATCTGGGGCTTCTTTATCCTCTATCTGAGCCTCTTTGTGACGGCCTCTCTGGTCATGGCCGGCCTGGGTATGGACTTTATGTCGTCATTTGCCTCGGTGGCGGCCACCATAGGGAACATCGGGCCGGGATTCGGAATGGTGGGACCGATCAAGAACTATCTGGATGTCCCCCTGCTCGGCAAGTGGGTGCTGGTCCTGTGCATGCTCCTGGGCCGGCTGGAGATCTACACGGTGATCGTCCTTTTTGCGCCGGCCTACTGGAAGAAATGAAGGATAGATCTGATTACTGGTTTTGCACGATAAGGATTTGTCCCGGGAAAATGGTGCTCCGGGGGGTCAGGCTGTTCAACCGCAAAAGGTCTGCGAGCTCCATGCGGTGTTTCTGGGCGATAGTGTAGGGAGAGTCTCCTTTCATGACCCGGTAGGTATCGGTCCCTGCGCTTGCCCCGGCAGAGGCCTCATGGGAGCGCCTGGAAATCACCAGGACCTGCCCGATGCTCAAATGGCTGTTGGGCAGATTGTTCAAGGACTGAATCTCATCGGTGGTGGTATTGAACCGCCTGGCGATCTTCCAGAGCGAATCGCCTTTTTTGACGACATACCTGGCACTGGAGGATGTTCCAGACTGATGGGAACTCCCGGCGGAAGGGGCTGCTGAAACAGGTTTTCTCGCGGCAGCAGCGTACCTCTTGCCTACAGGGATCTTAAGGTAATGGCCTGCAATAATGTATCGACTGCTCTTGAGATGGTTCTGGGCCATGATCGCCCTGACGCTTGTCCCGTACCTGCGCGCGATGGTGGAAAGGGTCTCCCCCTTTCTCACCTTATGGGTGACGCACGTCGGAACGGGCGGATGCCACTCGGGGATGGCATCCAGGGCGGCCAGGAGAACAGGAGCTTTTCCCACAGGAACCTTGAGATCATAAGGCCTGGGTGGCGTGACATTGCGCCTGAGTGCCGGGTTCAGCTCCTCCAATTCTTGATCAGGCACCCCGATATGGCGGGCGATGGTCTTGAGGGAGGCCTGCCTGTTGATGGTCACCGTCTCACTTCGAATGGGTTCGTCCACCTCGGGCAGGGTAAAGCCGTGGGCCTCTGGATCGTTGAGAATATGGAGCACCGCCAGGAACTTGCGCACATAAAAAGCGGTCTCTGAGGGGAGCCGCTTGTAGAGGTCCCAAAAGTGGTCTAAATAATTGATCTTCTGGGAATTGATACATTTCAAAACCCTTCCCTCGCCGCAGTTGTAGGCGGCCAGGACGGTCTGCCAGTCCCCAAAGATCTGATGCAGCTCCTTGAGATAGGCGATGGCCGCCTCGGTGGATTTCTCCGGATCCATCCGCTCGTCGACCCATAAACCCCTTTTCAACCCGTACTTATAACCTGTGGATGCAATGAACTGCCACATCCCCAAGGCCCTGGCCCTGGACAGGGCGTTCACCCTGAACCCGCTTTCGATCAGCGGCAGCCAAGAGAGCTCCTCCGGAAGGCCGGCCTTCTTGAGAGCCTTTACAATGGCAGGCCGGTATCTGCCCGACCGGCGGTAGGCATTGAGAAAAAATTTTCTCTCGGGCCCTTTGAGCAGCCGAAGGGCCTTTTCTACATCCGGGTTCATGTCGAGGGGGATGGCCTTGTGATATCCGTTAACCACCGTAAAACGGGAGGAATATACCTGCAGGACCCGCTGAGAAATGGCATACCGGAGATCGTCCATCTGCTGAAGGATTTCAGGGGGCTGGTGGGAATCGATCTGCAATATGAGGGAATAGGCCTGATCCAGGGCCCCCACCGCATTGTCCAGATCCCCCCTTTCCCAGAAGTCATTGCTTGCGTTGCAGAACTCCATGGCAGAGTCCAGCAACTCCTGGGCCGATTTGCCCTCCTTTGCTGCAGAACGGGGCGGGGGCGTCTGTTCTTTTATATAAAGCGACGGCGACTCGCTTGTGCCGTTTTGCGGCGGAGGATAGTCCGCCATCTCCAGCGCAACGCCGCCCCTGCTTTTTCCGCTCCCCTCGGTGACGGACGCGGACCGATCTTCCTGGACGACCGGTATGGACGGTGATGGCGACTCTTTGGCAGGGATCTGTGGGGATGGGGGAACCGGGGCCACACGCGCCTCCTGGGAGCTCGTGTAGGGGAAATCGGCAACGCACCCGGCAAAGATCAGCAAAAGGACAATCAACCCTGTCAGATACAATTGAACCACAATCGACTTGGAATAGAAATGCATACGCCTCCGTTGGACAGCACAGCTTTTTGCTGATCGGAGTATAGAGAATGATCCGGAGATGGTCAAGCAGAAGTTCCCATCGACTGGATCAGGGCGGTCAAATCTTCCGGATTATTCAGTTCCGGATGATCCAGGACCTTCCTGTTCAGGTCTTGCAGGATCTTCCCCACCTCTGGACCCGGCAGGAGGCCGGCAACCCTCATGACTGTATTGCCATCCACGGCGAGCTCTCTTCTCTGTAGGGGGGGCGCATCCCTCATCTGCCCTTCCACCCGTCTCTCCAGTTCGTCCAACAGGCTCAGGTCCTGGTCTGCGAGGCCGTGGGCCATAAGATCGGCCCGCCGGAACTCCAGAAGGTTGTGGATCTCATCAGACCCCACGCGCTGAATCATACGCCGAATCGCGGCATCGCTCCATACAGAGGAGTACCCGATCATATGATGCTGAATGAGGTGGCTCGCCCTTTGGATCATCTCCCTGCTGAACCTGAGCCTTTTGAGGATCTTTTCGGCCATCCGGGCGCTCTCTTTTTCATGGCCGTAAAAACGCCATATCCCCTCCTTCTTGATCCGGGTGCGGGGCTTGCCAATATCATGGAGAAGGGCCGTCACCCGCAGGAGAGGGTCTCTCCTCACACGATCCACGGTTTCCACGATGTGCCTGAAAATGGTGTAGCGGTGGTAATGATTCTGTCGTTTGAGATATCCCTCCAGGAGTTCGGGGAGAAACGATTTCAGGATGCCTGTCCTGACCATGAGATAAAAACACGGGGAAGGCCTGTGGGTCATGAGGATCTTCAAGAGTTCATCCCTGACCCGCTCCGCAGCGACGGATGAAAGCAGCGGGGCGGTCCTGGAAAGGCCTGCAAGGGTTTCTTTTTCGATCCAAAAACGCAGATCTGCGGAAAGCCGTATGCACCTTAAAAGGCGCAGGGGGTCTTCTTGAAACCGTTCCTGCGGGCTTCCAACCGCACGAAGGATCCGCCGCCTCAGGTCCTTTATTCCGCAAAAAGGATCGATGACCTGAGACCGTTCTGCATCAAGGGCCATGGCGTTGATGGTGAAATCCCGTCGCGACAGGTCGCTCACCAGATCGTTGGCCTCGCCCCTGAAGGGCGTGACCTCGAAATGGGCCCCTGAATGGACCAGGGTGACGGTATCGTGCCTGAGGCTGAACTGCCGCTGATCATGAAATATGGTCTTGATCTGTTCTGCGGGTGCAGCCGTGGCCACATCCCAATCCAGGATGGACCGATCCAGGAGGGCGTCGCGCACAGCCCCGCCCACCACGTAGGCCTTGCAGCCGGCGGCATTCAATCTGTGGACGATGAAGCTTACGAACGGGGGGATGTCGGGGGCGACAGGGGCCACTCTCCCCTCTCCTTGAGCACGTCCCGGTAAACGGCAAGGGCCTCGTTCACCGCAGGCATGCCTGCATAGGTGGCGACCTGGAAAAAGACCTCTGCCAGCTTCCTTGGGTCGCAGCCCACATTGAGGGCCGCATTTACGTGAAGTCGCAGCTCGTCCCCAGCCCGTATGGCCGCCAGCATGGCGCAGGCCGCCATCTGCCGCTCGGGAAGGGTAAGGACCGTACGGGAATAGAGGTTCCCGGTGATGAATTTGGAAAAATCATTGGCCAGATCCCTGTCAAATTCCTTCCACATCAGGTAGGGGGGATCCATCTTGATCCCCTTCCCAAAAAGCTTCTTGGCCGTCTCCTGGGTCTTTTTCCGGCTCTCTTCTTCGCTCATTTATCTTCTCCTTTCAAACCATTGACTGGGTCATTGAGGGGCATGCTCAGAGTGAAAACCGTCCCCCTCCCTTCACGGCTTTCAAAATCCAGTGTGCAGCGGGGATGCTGCTCCACAATCCCTTTGGATACGCTCAGGCCCAGACCGGTCCCCTTTTGCTTGCTGGTGAAGAAGGGGGAAAAGATCTTGTCTCGATGGTCTTCGGGTATGCCGCACCCATCGTCGGCCACGGCAATCTCCACCCGCTCCCCATTGCGGTGCGTCTCAAGGGAGAGATGCCCCCCTTTCTCCATTGCCTCCATCCCGTTCTTGGTCAGGTTCAAAAGGACCTGTTTGAGCCTGGAACGGTCCCCTGTAACCCGCATCTCGCCGGGGGCCGGGTGAAATGTCGTCTCAATATGCCGCGTGCTGCAATCGTCCCGTATAAGTTCATAGACCTCCTGTACCAGGGCGTTTACGTCCAGTTCTTCCATATCAAGGCCTCTGGGCGCATACAGGTCCCTCGATTCGTTCAGGAGGCTTTCCAGCCGGGCCGCCTCCGCCACAATGATGTCCAATTTGGAGCGGGCCTTGTTGTCCTGGATCTCACGACCCAGTTGCCGGGCGAACCCGCCGATCATCATGAGGGGATTCTTGATCTCATGGGTGATCTCGGCCACAAACTGACCCAGGGCCGCGAGTCGTTCCGAGTGAATGATCCGGTCCTGAAGGGCCTTGACCTCGGTCAGATCCCGCACAATGCCGGTGAAATAGACCTCTTCATCCACCTCGGAGACTGAAAAGGAGATGCTGGCGGGAAAGGTGTCTCCGTTTCTGCGCGTGGCCAGGATCTCTGTATCGTGCCCTATGCGCTGGGGCGTCCTGGTACGGACGTATCTGGCCACTGCCTCCCGGTGATTGCGGCTGCACGTGGGGGCCATGATTCGGTTGAGATCGCGACCCATTACCTCGTGGCGATTATACCCGAAGATCCTTTCTGCCGCCTTATTGAAAAAGACAACGCGGTGTCCGCTGTCGATGGTCACAAACGCCTCGTTGGTATTCTCGACAGCGCTTTCGAGAACCTTCATTCGCCTGACAATCTCCGAAGTTTCAGCCATTCCTCCTTACCTCTACGCTTCTCAGAACGCCGCTCTCACGCCGGAGACTTTCTGGGCGGCAATTGATTGACGAAGACCCCTATCTCGTGACCTGTCCTTTCATTCACAAATCTCCCGGCCAGGGCCATCTTTTCCCTGCAGGTCATTTTCAAAGGAGGTATGTTGTCCAGGCGGATGGTCACATAGACCCTTCGCCCTCCTGACCGTTCAATCAGGCCCCTGATGAGCCGCCCCCCGATCCCTGAACCGCGGTATTCGCTCCTCACGGCCGTGTATCCCCGCTCCAAATATCCCTCCAGATCAAGGCCGGTGGCCGCCTCTATCTTTTCCCGATAGGCCTTTTTGGGGTATTTGTGGGTGGAGGTCCCCACCACCTTTCCCTCATGCTCGGCATAGCCAATGAGAAAGGCCTTTTTAAGATTTTCCGTCACCCAGGATGTGCCCACGCCGCTCCCCTCCTGGATGACATTGCGGATCTGGTCGAGGGTTTCCGGGGAAATCTCTTCCGGCCGTTTAAAGCAGTAGACCACAGGCGATGTTTTCATAGGACCGGTCGCAGGGGGAACGTCCATTTTCACTACGTTACAGGAATGCCTCGCCAGCAGGCCTCTCTTCTCTTGCCCCATCGCCTCCCAGGCGGCTCAGCATCTGCTCCAACCGGTTGACGTAGAGGATCATCATGTGGTGCTCCGGGAGGTCATAACGTCCGATAATGCGGGCGATGACAAAGACATCCCCGTTTTTGCGCCAGCTCAGGGACCAGCTCTTTCCCTGCGAAATGGATATCTTGTCCGGCTCACCATATTTTTCTTCCAGGGGATCGATAAGTCCCGGGACTTCTCTTTTGGCGATCATCTTGATGAGGAGCGGGCATCCGGATTCATCATCATAAATCACTTCCACATAATCGAAAATACTCTCTCTCTGCCGGGTATTTCGGAAGGTCAGCCTGGTGGCCGGATATTCCTTTCGCACCACATCGTTGATGTTGAGTCGCTGATTCAGCCTTGCCAGATCCGGATAGTAGGCCTTGAGAAACCCCTCGTACTTTAATTCCAGATCGATGGTGCTGCGGGGGTCCACCGCATCAGGCCCCAGGGCGTCCCTGAGGCGATCGCGCACTCTGGAATCGATGACCGTATTGGCGCCGATATCCATAAACTGAAACGATTCGGGGACCTTTGGCACATTCTGGCGCTCGCTTTCCATCCTGCTGCATCCGCACAGGACCAGCCAGGCCGTGCAGGCGAATGTAAGCCATTTGAGACAGTTCATCTTCATCTCGCCCCTTTGCCATGTCACATATGGCGTAACGATACCTTTTGAAGCATAAGGGCGAATCCGGCCCTCAGCGAAAATACAGAATGATTCAATGGATTCGTAATATCATAAGGCTGAATGCAAGGGAATTCAACCGTGATCCAACACGGGCGGCCATGCAACATAGACGATGACAATGGCACTTTCACATAAAACAGCGTCAAACAGGGGCCCGGCGTATCCTGTGGTGAGAATTGCAGTGAGCTCGAATGATCAAATGACGACACCGCCTAGGTGTCTCAATCGCAACGACAACACCGTCAGGAATTTGGCAACGACCGACAGGAAATGGATGGGAATCCAGCATCCACTGCCATTTTCCAGCTTCTTCGTCCCATTTAGAACGTCTCGAACCCGGGCAAGCAAGACAAGACGGGTTGGCCCCCTTCTTGCAGAAAGCACGGGGGATGTTGAAAGACCAAACAAGATAAAGGAGCAAATGCCTATGTTTCGTGAGATGACTCTGGGGAAGAGAATCGCGTCTGGAATTGGCTTGATGCTTGTGTTGATGCTTGTAGTGGGCGCAGGTGGATATTACGGTCTGAGCCGCGTGTCCCAGGTCATGAGCTTCTACAGACAGGTCAATTCGCTTCAGGGATTAGTGGCCTCTTTTAAGGATGCATCCAGCAGGTATATGGTCTCGGAACTGAGGGGCGATCTGGAGGGCCAGGAAGCGGCCACGGATGCGGCGTTTGGACTTCTGGACCAGGCTAAAGAGGAGCTGAACCGTTTGCAGTCTGCATCGGGGATGAGCACCGGGGAAAAAGAAGGGCTTTCTTCAGCCAAAAACGCCATTGACAGATATAGGTCCGATTTTGAGAATTATATTTCAGCAAACAAAACCAAGGCCGTACTGGCAAAAAAGAGCGAGGCGCTGCATCAAACCCTTATGAAAAACATCGAAGGAGGAGAGATCTGGATCGAAGAGATGCAGCTCGCAGCCGGCATACTCATCAATTACGCAACATCCTATTTTCACAGACCCTCCGGGGCCAACTGGCAGGATTTGCAGAGAGGCCTTGCGAAATTTGAAAAGACCTTGTCCAACTGGAAGGAAAGGGTCAGCAACAGCGACAGTTTGAGCGTCAAGGCAGCGGGCATGAAGAAGGCGTCCACAGCTTTTATGGAGGCCTTAAATGGGTATCACAAAGAGGTGACAATCCAGGATGAACTGCGGGAAGACATGAATCAGGCACAGCAGGACCTCCTCAGTACCTGCAATCACTTGGGCGTCCAGGCAGAAGAGCGGCTGCAGGCCCAGGCTGATCTTTCAAACCGGATCATCATAGCCGCCATCCTTGCAGCCCTGATCGTGGGAATCCTCTATGCGGCAGTTTCCATAAGAAAAATAGTCGGCAAGATCAACAAAGTCATAGGCGGGGTCTTGGAGGGGACCGAGCAGGTGACCTCCTCCTCGGAACATGTGGCCAGGGCGAGCCAGGACCTGGCAGAAGGGGCCTCCCGACAGGCCGCCTCCATTGAGGAGACCTCGGCCGCCCTGGAAGAAGTGTCCTCCATGGTGAAGCAGAACGCAGAGCACGCCGACAAGGCCAAGGAGATGATGAAAGAGGTGGAGGGAATTGTGGATCAGGTTGACCGCAATATGAGGGACATGAGCGTGGCCATCAAGGACATTTCCGAGTCGAGCCAGGAGACCGATAAGATCGTAAAGACCATCGATGAAATCGCCTTTCAGACCAACCTGCTGGCCCTGAACGCGGCCGTGGAGGCGGCCCGGGCCGGCGAGGCCGGGGCAGGCTTTGCCGTGGTGGCCGATGAGGTAAGGAATCTGGCCCTGCGGGCCGCTGAGGCGGCCAAAAACACGGCCGACCTCATTGGCAACACCATTCGATCCGTGGAAAAGGGAAACCAATTCACCGAGGCCACGCAGGAGTCATTCAAGGCCAACATGGAGATCTCCTCCAAGGTCAGCGCACTGGTGGACCAGATCGCAGAGGCATCCAGAGAACAGGCCGACGGCATAGACAGGGTGAGCCAGGCGATGACCGACATGGACGAGGTAACCCAGCAGAACGCGGCGAGCGCAGAAGAATCGGCCAGCGCCGCAGAGGAGATGAACGCACAGGCCGAGAGCATGGAGGAGTACCTGAATGAGCTGGTCAAGTTGGTCAGCCGCAACCATTCAAACGGCAAAGCTATTCGCCGCGTTCAGCAGGAGACAGGCCTTTCCCCCAAAGGGCTCCCCTCCCGTGATCAGATACGCGAAATGTCAACCGGGGTCGGCCAATAACCGCTATCTTTTACTCCTCGGCCTCCAAGGCCTCAAATCCCGACACGATGTCCAGCAATTCCTCGGTAATGGACATCTGCCGCTGCTGGTGGTACTGCATGTTGAGCATTCCCATCTGCTCCTTAATATTGCGTTCGGCCCCCTGCATGGAGGCCAGACGGCTGGCGTTCTCGCTGGCCAGGGATTCCGCAAAGGCACGGAAAAGGGACACGAAGAGATACTGTTGAATCAACGCCGAAAACAGGGGGTCCCAGGCCATGGTAAACATGGGGAGGCACCGGTTGGGCCATTTCTCCTTCCTGATATTGGCAAGCCACGTGTTGTCCACCGGGAGGAGGTGGAGCGTTACAGGTTGGTAGGACGACCCGGAGAGGTGCTTGGTGTAATACAAAAAGACCTGATCCAGTCCCCGTTCCCGGTGCCATGTCTCGATGGTCATCAGGATGTCTTGGACCAGCGGCGTGATGCCGGTTACTGAGCCCGGGGTCGACAACCCCACATCCACTCGCTGGCCCGCATCCTCCAGCCTTCCCTTGGCGCGTTCGCCCAAAACGATAATCATCCGATCCTCTTGCCCCACCTGGGAAAACCAGCCCATCTCCTCGAGGGCATGGGCCACCACCTGATCGTTGAGCTGGCCGCACATCCCCTGGTCGGACCCGAATATCACGGCGCCCAGCTGATTTTTTGGGCCAGGTCGGGCCCCTACGGTCATCTGGGGTCGATCGCGCAGCACAGCGCGGAGGGCCATCTCCACGGTCCGGTTGTAATCCCCCAAGGATTCCACGGCCCGTTCGTACTGATGGATCCTGACCGCGGCCAGGGCCTTCATGGTCTTCACCACGGACTGTAGATCCTTGGTGCTGTCGATCCGCTGCTTCAGTTCTTCCAGGGTTTCCATAAAGAAAGTGACTAAAGTGAGCTAAAGTTGACAGGAAAAATCGGCCATCTCGCTTCGCTCCAACCGCCGGTAACCAGCATCCAGCCCAAGGCGGCCTGACGGCCGCAACCAAACAGCGTTCTGCCCGCCCGTGGGGGTCTCTGCCCAAGGGCTGCAATAAAATGCGGCCGTATCGCTCGGCGACCGCCCCCGGGCTCGGGATACTGTTTATTGAAGGCAGCAAGGAATCCCTATCGACCCGCCTGACTCGCCTCACTCGCATGGCGGGCAGGTGAAAGGGCGTCCTTGGGGCTTAA